>Ga0114922_10000823_pt1 | contig 29792 bp, 24 predicted proteins | sample AartaG_FD_100975 | JGI IMG/M metagenome (GOLD analysis project Ga0114922, IMG submission 100975) | Deep subsurface microbial communities from Aarhus Bay to uncover new lineages of life (NeLLi) - Aarhus_00045 metaG | ecosystem: Environmental > Aquatic > Marine > Oceanic > Sediment | place... | reverse complement strand
GCGACCCATCGTCACGCATTGGGAGATCGGCAACGAGCCCGACATAGGCGAGAACGGAGGCTGCCCCTACCTGATCACCGACCCCGAGGAGTACGGCGAATACTACGCCATGACGGTCCGCCCCATCCTGGAAGTGTTCCCCGAGGCACGAGTGGGCGGGCCGGCCCTCGCGAGTGTCCACCACGAGCTCCTGCCGGGCCTGGTCGATTACTGCGGCCGCGCGGGCACGCAACTCGACTTCGTCTCCTGGCACCGCTACAGCGACTCGCCCGGGGACCACGCCGAGTGTGTGCGCCTGGCCCGCCGCGCGCTGGATGGTCTTCCCGGCCGGCGGCCGGAACTCATGGTGACCGAGTGGAGTTGCAGCCTTGGCGGCAAGGTCTCGGTCGAGGAGCGGGCCTGCGATCCCCGCCGGGCGGCCATCACCGCTGCCGCCATTATGGACATGATGGATGCCGGCCTGGACTGGTCCTTCTACTACCACATCTGGGACCAGACGTGCTTCCATGACGACTTCGCGCCGTTCTTCTCCCAGAAGGGCGTGGCGCTCATGACGCGGCACTGGAACGAGATCCCGCACCGGCTCGGCCTGTTCGGCGTTGAGGGGCAGGTCCGGCCGCAGTACTTCGTCTACCAGATGCTCTCGCGGCTGGGGGATGAGAGGCTGGCCGTGGATTCGCGGCCGGGTTTGCGGGCACTGGCCGGCCGAGACGGCGACCGGGTCGGGGTGATGATCGTGAACCACGGCGCCGAGGGGGCCGCTGACCGCGTCGCCAACCTGCGATTCTGCAACCTGAGTCCGGGGGTCAAGTCACTGACCGTGGAACGCATCGGCGGCGATCGCCGGTGGCGCGCGGACGCGCTGGAGCTCGACCCCGTGGAGCGCCGCGACGTGTCCGTCGCAGGAGAGTTCTCGTGTCAGGTCTCTGTCCCGGCCGACAGCGTTGCCGCCGTCTGGCTCACGGGCAGTCCTGACCCGCGGCGCCAGCCGCAGGCCGGCGCACCTGTTCCTGGCTCGCCTCCGTAACGGCCCCGCCGGGCCCCGGTCCGCCTGCAGTCGCGGACGGGATCGTGGCTTCTTGTTCGGCTCCTGCAAGACAGAAAGCCCGACGCACGGAGACCGTCTGTCTCCGCCTCATCGGGCTTGATCGTTCAACGCCTGACGGCCGAACCACCGGGCTTGAGTCGTCAATGCCTTCCAACCCGAAGGCTCAGCGTCGCGGTTCAGCGTGCGCTGGAGCGATTGGCTGGGCTTTCTGCTGATACAGCAGCCACAACTGCCGACATCTGGGCACGCGGTCCAGCACGTCCGTGGAGTCAACAAATTGGGATACTCCGCCGACATGCTTTGGAAGTCTCCTCACGCTCTCCGACTCAATCCTGGCGTAGAGAGCATCCACAAAGCGTGCCGAGTGCGGCACTTGATACGGACGGTTGTGGAACTGCCATATCTTGGGTTCTACAGACTCCGCTATGCCGAGCTCGTTGTGCATACGTGCCACGTGGAGGTATGCGGTGGACAATGCCTGTTCACGCCCCCGCCAGTACCGACTTGCCAACACGGCGTGCAAAACGGGCGTCAGTCTCTCGGCACACTCGAGCTCTGAGAAGGCCGTCCCGAACCACTTGTAGTACGGCGCATACCGTTTCTCCATGAGGAAACAGAGCTTCATCAGCTCATTGACCAGCCGTGCGGCTACCACCCGCGAACCCAGTTCGTCACCGACGTCCCCGCATCTCGCCATGAACGGTTCTTCCTGGTCGATGCGTCGCCATTGACAAGCAAGCAAGTACAGCCACACATCTCTGGGATACCATGCCAGAGCGTCCCGCGCCCTCCGCAGTTGGCGCAGACCATCGTGAAACACCTTGCCAGCGGTGATCGTCCGCAGACGCTGCTGCGGAATGAGCAGCCAGTCGAGGGGTCTGATCTCTTCCAGGGGGTGCACACCAACGTATTCCTCGAAGAAACCACGGACGGTGGTCACGTTGACGCCATGCGAGATCGCTCCCTGATCAATAGACTCAAGGTGACCGTCGGACACGTCCCGTTCGCAGAAATGAGTGGAGAACCCACGGAACTCGTATGGCAGTTCGTGCGCAAGCGTCTTCACAATTGCCATCCGACTCCCCTCGAACGCCGGCTTCTCCAAGAACAAGACCGCCTTCGGACCCCAGTCATGGTCTGTTGACTGGGGTGTGTCGAACCCCAGAACGTCAGAGCCACGGTCCAGCTTCGCGGCGGAATGCGTGAGCCCAGGGAATCTCCGATCAAGAATGGGGCGGACCGCCTCATGGTAGAAGAACTCGCACAACCTCAGTCCCGGGATGAACTCGGTCATCGTCGCTCCCCAAGAACGCTCAGCGGGCTTGGCTGTCTACTACCCAACGTATGCTTCAGCGGCGCGGTCTTGCGCGTTCGCTGGAAGCAGTGCTTAGAGAGATCTCAAGTCCTTCGTAGCCACGATGACGCATCCGCCGATGCCTACGTATGCCTCTTGATGCGCCCAACTTCCGGGAGCGGCGTCCGCGGGCGGCTTCCTGTGTCGGCATGGATCGACAACCAGCCGGAGTGCGAAACCTGAATCGGGAAGCCCGCTGAAGGCGTCATCCATGAAGTGCCGGAACTCGACCGCGCCGTCCTCGCGATGGTCAGTCACCTCGCAGTATGGCCTCGTGATCTGGTATCCCTTCCCGTCCCAGGCCACGAACTGCAGCGCGGGGTCGCTGATATCCAATCGCAGTGTACCGCCGGGCCGCATGACTCTTGCGATCTCGCAATAGACCCTCCGAATGTCAGGAACGTAGCACAGCCCCGTTGCGTACACGATGTCGAAGGACTCATCCTGCAGAGGCGACAGATCGCGCATGTCCGCGTGGATCGTCGCTATCTCGTAACCGTAGTGCGCCGCCGCTTTCCTGTCTCCCTCCAGCTGACCTCGCGAGAGATCGACCACCGTCACCCGAGCGCCAAGCAATCCGAACACCGCCGACTGCTGCCCGCCGCCTGCTCCGAGGCACAGAACGTCCTTGTCCTGGACACGGGCCAGCATATTGCCGGGGAACTTCGTGGCGAACCCGCGCACGGCCAGGGACTCCGGTAGAGGGTCCAGCTCGCCTGTGGCAAACTGCCGAAGCAGGTCGGGGTCGAGATCCAGCCACGGGATCGTGCACCCGGCCCCGTCCCTCACACAATTCTCCCAGTGTCTTTCGTTGACCCTTGCAAAGTCATCTATTCCGACTTCGTTCTTCTCGCTCATGTTGCCTCGGCTCTCCAACGGGACGGGTCAGCCGGCGCGTTCTCGCGGTCGGCTGTCGCGCACGCGAACACGGCCAGGGCAAAAGAGAGCAGGCGAAGCTCGGCACCATTCATGGCATGTGATCCCTCAGCCAGGAGTGTCTAGCGCATGCTTCAACGGCGCGGGGTCCCGCGTCAGGTGGCAGTGATGGTCAGGAAGCTCTCAGGTCCTTCGTAGCCACGATGACGAATCCGCCGCCGACGTAGGGATCCTGGTGCGCCCAGCTCCCGGGAGCGGCCTGTGGAGGCGGCTTTCTGTTTCGGCCCAAGTCCAGGACCTGCCGGAGTGAGAGACCTACGTCAGGAAGCCCGCCGAAGATATCATCCATGTAGTGTCTGAACTCGATACCTCCGTCCTCGCGCCGCTCGACTCTCTCGGTATAGGGCTTGGCGATACAGTAGGCGTCGCCATCCCAGCTCACGAAGTGTACGGCTGGCTGATAGTGCTTCACTCGGTAAACCCCGCCGGCTCTTAGGGCCCTGGCCACCTCCGCATAGACCTCGCGAACGTCGGGGACGTAGGCCATCGAGTCTGCCTGGTACACTACGTCGAATGAACCATCACCGATACACGATAGATCGCGCATATCCGCCTGGAAGACAGTTATCTCGTAGCCGTAGTGTGCTGCGGCCTGCCTGTCGCCTCTGAGCTGACCTTCCGCCAGATCGACAACCGTGACCTTCGCGCCGAGAAGGCTGAATACTGCCGACTGCTGGCCGCCACCGGATGCAAGACACAGGACGTTCTTCCCCTCGACGTCCGCAAATACGCAGGGCGGGGACATGCAAGTCAGGGGCTCCGGAAGACTCTCAAGTTCACCCCTTGCATACTGGCGAAGCAAGGAGACGTCCAGATCCAGCCATGGGATCGTGAACCCACAGCCCTTCTTCACTTCTTCTTCCCATAGCCGCTGATTCGCAGCCGCTACGTCGTCTTTGATATCCATGCTCCCTCCGCTTTCCGAGAGGCACCTTTCCGCCCGGAGCAGGTCTCGGGCGATCCTACGGCGGGAATCGCTCCGTGTCAATCCCTTGTGGCGGTTGACCGATGGAGGTGTCGAGCCAGATTCGCCGGTGCATGTGGGACTAGGGAGGCCATCCAGGGCCCGGCGGCCGAACCGTCAGGCTGGAGTCGTCAATGCCCGCCGGGGCTCAGTGCGAGACGCACGCCACGCCCCCGTTGCTGCCACCTTGTAGGTGCTTGGCGCTCTCCGGTTGCTAAAGATCCGGCGGCAGCAGTCGATGCCTCAGCGTTGATACCAACTGCTGCCACGCCGCCTCGGGCAGGTCACGCCGCCTGGCGTTATCGTAGTGGCCGCCGAACTCGGGATCCTCGAACACCATGCCGCCGAAATGTGGCGGCTTGCTGTACCTCGGCCTGAAGTGCAGATGGACGTGCGGAACAGGGGGATCGACTCTGTAGCCGGCGTTCATCAGGCACGTCCAGTTGAATGGCGACGCCTGGAAGCACTCGCGGAACAAGTTCTCCAGTCGGTTCACCACCGATCGGAGCTCGAGCCATTCATCCGGACTGAGTTCGCTGAGTGATTCGCAGTGCCTGTTGAGAATCACAGTGCATCGCCCCAGGTACGCCTGGTTCTGGTGCACCAGCACACACCAATGGGACGTCTCCAACAGAAGGCCGTTCCGCTTTGGAAGGGCCTCCTCGCACAAAGCACAGCTCTTTGCCACTGCCTCCTCCGGTTGTCACCGCGTCACAGGCGCCCGCTGTCGGAGCGCCTTCGTCGTGCTCACTCGTGCGGGCCGTCTGACCGCCCGCTCATCTCCCTGCTCTGCGTTGGCCCGATGGGAATATCGCTCACTCCGCTCAGGTCCTCCCTGAAGGGACCGCTGACGGGCACCCGCACCCATCGCGGGGAGGGCTTCTCCTTCTTCCGGAGGCCGACGTGCTCGGTCTTCTGCATGAAGTTGTTGAGCAAGAGGTAGGCTCCGCCCTTGGCCCTGCTGCCGAGCCTCGCGATGGCCTCCACGATGTCGCTGCGGCAATAGTACCCACGGTGACGGTCCGTCCTCTCCACCAGCAGATTCGCAATCCTGATGATGTCTGCCTCGCCGATGTCAGGATGGGGGTTGAATGCGTCTTCCTGTCTGAACCGCAGGTCGAATTGCCCAGATGCCGCGACCTGCTCAACCTGCGGCGCGAGCATCGTGACCCTTTCTCCGCCTGACCCCCGCAGTTCTGCCGCAAGCACCTCTAGCCTGCCTGCTGGCGCTGTCGACAAGTCCGCGTGCCGAACGCCGTAGGTGATCCCGGCGATCACGCATTGAAGAACCGTCCCGTCGCACAAGGACACGATCCCCTCCGAGCCTTGCATCGCGTGGAGCAGGTGGAGCTGAAGATCCGTGCCGGTTATCGACACCGGAACGCCCCTGCGAGCGGCGGCTTCCGCCAGGTCGAGGGTCGTGACACCGTCCGACACGGCCATGTCGCGGATGACGATCTTGCGCCCGTGCTGTGCGAATAGGTCAGCGGCAAGGCCAACCGCCAACTCGGTCGTCGCCAGGCGACCACGCGAGGTGTGCCTCACGATCTCCCTGGTCAGTCGAGTGTGGGCGTCCGCAGGCACTTCGAGGCAACGCAGAAGGACCTTCCGGCAGGCCACGTCGATCCATCTCTGCTGCGCTTCCGGCGCGGCCCTGTAGAGCGCCTTGAGTTCGCGGTAGATGAAAAGACTGTCGAAGTACATCAGGAGGAACAGGGCGTTCTTGAGGACGAGAGTGTCCCGGACCTCCGCGCGCATACTCGCCAAGAGGGCCTGGGAGGCCGGCTGGCCGCCTCCGGCCAATGTCTGGGCGGCCGGCAAGTCGGGGAGGGCACGAGACGAAGGCAGCACGCCGTCGAGGGAGTCCCCCGGCGCCAGCCCCTCAGCCGCCTCTTGCCAGAGATCAGGCGTACTGGACAGCAGCGCGTCAATGTTGGCGGCCACATTGCTCATCTGCTGCTCGTTGATAGCAAACAGGCACCACCTGCGTCGCAGCCCAACTTACGCGGGCCTGCGCTGCGAGGGGCGTCTTCGTAGGCCGACAGGCGTCAGGCAGCGCCCTCTTCCTTCGCTTGTTACGTGCGTCACCTTGCCGGCCTCGAAGCGTATTGTAACCACTTCGCAGAACTCTTGTGGCACGAAAGATGCCAAGGGCACCAGTCTGGCGAGGCAGGCAGTCGACTGGCAGGACCATCAACCGCTGCCTTCTTCCGGCGCCAGGTCGAATCGGTATCCGACGCCGCGCACGGTCCTGATGTAGGTCGGCTGCTTCGGGTTGGGCTCGATCTTGCCCCGGAGGGTGTTGACGCACTGGTCGACGCTCCGCGGCGTGACGAAGACGCTGCGGCCCCAGACGGCGTTGAGGATCTGGTTGCGGGTCAGGGCCTGCCCCTCCCGCTCGGCCAGCAATTCGAGCAGGCCGAACTCCTTCGGCGTCAGGCCGACCTCCTTGCCCTCTCGCTCGAGCTTGCGAGCCCGGAGGTCGAGGGTGAACGGACCGAACTCGTAGGCCTCCGGTCGCTCGCGCCGCTGGCGCCGCAGCAGGGCCTTCACGCGCGCCAGCAGCTCCATGACGCCGAACGGCTTGGTGACGTAGTCGTCCGCGCCCAGCTCCAGCCCGAGCACGATGTCCGACTCCTGCCCCTTCGCCGTGAGCATGATGATCGGCACGTCGAGGCCCTGGCGGCGGACGAGCCGGCAGACCTCGTAGCCGTTGATCTTCGGCAGCATGACGTCCAGGACGATCAGGTCGGGCCGCCCCTCCAGCGCGGCGTTCAGGCCCTCCTCGCCGTCCGAAGCGGTCACGACCGTGTAGCCCTCGAACTCGAAGTTGCCCTTCAGCCCTTCAAGCATTGGTGGGTCGTCTTCGATGATCAGGACCGTCTCGTCCGGCATGGTTGCTCCCTATGGCTCCTCGGCCTCGCTCGTCGCCGCCGGCAGGCGGCCGGCTGCCGGCAGCCGGACGGTGAACGTGCTGCCCTTGCCCGGCGCGCTCTCGATCTCCACGCTGCCGCCGTGCGCGTCCACGATGAACCTGACGATGCTCAGGCCGAGCCCGCATCCCTCCGCCCTGCGCGAGAGGCGGCTGTCCGCCTGGTAGAAGCGGTCGAAGGCCCGCCTCACCTCGCGCCGCGACATGCCGATGCCGTTGTCCTCGACCTCGAAGCAGACCTGCCCGCCGGCGGCGCGGGCACGCAGGGCGATGCGCTTGTCCTCGCCGGTGTACTTGAAGGCGTTGTCGAGCAGGTTCAGGAGCACGGTCACCAGCGCGTCCCGATCGCCTCGGATCGTCGGCAGGCTGGGCTCGATGTCCGTTTCGAAGTCGCACCCCGCCGCGCGGAAACGCTCGGATACGACGTCGGCCGCCTCTTGCGCGATCTCTTGAGGCCGCAACTCGTGCATCTCGAAGGCCCGCCTGTCGCGCTCCATGCGCGAGAAGCTCAGGAAGTTGTCGATCAGCCGGCTCAGGCGCTCGTTCTCCCTTACGAGCAGGTCCAGGTAGCGGCGCGCCTGCGCCTCGTCTTCGTAGCGCCCCTCGCGCAGCGTTTCGGCGAACATGCGGATCGAGGCGAGCGGCGTCTTCAGCTCGTGCGTGACCGTGGCGATGAAGTCGTTCTTCAGCCGCGTCAGCCTGGCCTGGCGAAGCAGCAGGCGCCCGCCGATCAGCGCGAAGAGCACGATGGCCCCGACGCTCAGCAAGCTAGCCCAGAGGTAGCCGGCGACCTCCTTCTGCGCGGCCGCGGAGAATGGGTCCTCGCCTTCAAGCATCAGCGCGAGCCGCCAGCCGGGCAACGCCGCGCCGAGGGGCGCCGCCAGGAACGCGTCCTCGTCGCCGGCCGCCTCGTCGGGCCGGCGCAGATCAACTGACGTGCCGGGCATGGCCGCCTTCTCCCGCGCCAGGGAGCGCATGTCCTCCAGGAAGTCCTGCTCCCCGAAGAGGCCGACCACGCTGCCGTCCTCCGACGCGAGGCGCCAGACGCCGGGCAGCGCCGACGGCGTCAATTCAGAGGCGGGGGGCACGGCCGGTGCCTCCGTCAGGTAATCTGCCGCCACCTCCTCAGCGGGCAGCGTGGGGAACGCCACCTCGTCTCCCGCCATCTCCCGGAGCCGGCGCATGAGGAACCGTCGCTGCGCCGGGGGCACCAGGGGAGGGGAGTAGTCGTTGAGGCGGGTGGCGAGGGTGTCCCGCATGTCGCCGTGGCGTGCGTCTTCCGGGTCGGCGATCAGTTCGAGCGCGCGCAGGCCGGCCAGAGGCCCGATCAGGCGGCCGGCCGCGTCCCGGGTGTCCGCGCTCTCGGGATCGGCGAGCAGCCCGGCGAGCAGCTCCACGGCCCCCGCCGTGTCGCCAGCCTCCACCAGCCGGCGTGCTTCGGCCCAGGCGGCGGGCGGCTCGGACTCGGCCCAGTCTGCCGGTCCGGTCTGCGCCGGATAGGTCACGTTGCCGGCCTCGTCGTAGATGACGGCGCTCGTGCAGACGCCGGAAGTGACCAGTTCCGCGAACTGCTCCGGCGGCGCAGCTTCCGGCAGGGCCTTCACCAGGGCGTCGGCCCTGTCCTGCCAGTAGGACGCGATCTCGGACGCCGCCTCGTGCAGCGGCGGCTCGTAGGCCTGGACAAGTTTCTGCCGCACGGCCAGGCGCGCGTTGCGCACGGCCTGGTTGGTGGAGTACAGCACGCAGGCGGTCGGCACGGCCACGGCCAGCGCCAGAAGCAGCAGCAGGCGCCAGGCCCCGCTCGAGGGCCCGGCGCCTCCGCCGCCGCGCGTTCTTCTTGCGGTTCTCACCATGCTGGATCAGGGACTATCGGCTCCCGTCGTGATCGTCTCGCCCGTGCGAGGATTCCGCAGCACTCCGTCTTCGTCAACCGTCACAGACTGCGCGGCACCATCCAGGTGAAGGAGCGTCACCTGTCCATCCACGGGCGGCCAGTGGTAGAGCACGACTGCGCCGGCGTTGCGCGTCTGCGGGATGACGTAGCGCCACCGAAGTTCAGGCCAGCGCCTGAAGGGAGAGTCCTCTTTCGGCAGGTACCCGCCCTTCTCCAATTCCCCAGGATCGGGCGGGAAGGTTCCGTTGTGATCGGCCTTGTACATCTCCATGGCCACGCCGACCGCGTACATCGCCTCCAGGATGGCCTGCCTGTTCTGCCCGCGCGCGGCTTCCCTGCGGCGCTCAGTCCCCGGGGAAGGCCCTGCGGGCCCCGTCACGGACGCCTCCAACCGCGCGATCTCCCGCGTCAATATGTCGACCTTCTCGTGGGCAGCTCCGAGCTCCACCTGGGCGCGAGAGAAGTCCAGTCGGCTCTGCTCCACCTTGTCCGGACCAGTGACGCCCGTCTCCAATCCTGCTTCTGCCCTTCGCAACGCCATCCGCGCCGCCTCGGTCTCCTCCTCCTTCATGAACAGCTCGGCGCGGGCCTCGGCCAGCCGAATGCGCAGGTCGGTCAGGCGGGCCGCATCAGACGGTGACGGCGCTGCCTGCGGCCCCGCCTCCAGCCGCGCGATCTCGGCGGTCAGTATCTCGGCCTTCTGGCGGGCGGCTCCCTGAGCGGCCCGAGCGCGACTCAACTCCAGTCGCGCGCGCTCGACCTCAGTTGGGTCAGCCCGGCCAGCTCTCGCCAACGGCTCCGTTCTTTCGATCTCCCTTTGCCAGTACTTGACCGTGGCCTCGCTCGCACTCAGCTCGGCTTTCGCGTCGGCCAGACGCATCTGGAGGTCGCTCAAGCGGCTTGCCTCCCCGACGGCGCTCGGCGTCGGCGCGACCCCCTCGATGTAGCGATAGCGCAGGTGCAGCCTCGGCCCTGCCGTGGTGAGCTCCGCAGCGAAGAGCTCTACGGAGCAGACGGCCCCGCCCTCGGTGCGCAGCAAGTACTTCACGGGCAGGCGTTGGCCCTGGACCAGTGCAACGCCGGGGCGGTTGTCCACCGAGTCAAGCTGTGCGCGCACGTTCTCGTAATCAGACCCGGGCGGCATCGGCATCGCCGCCAGCTCGATCCCTGTCACGCTCTCCAGTACGCCGTCCTCAAGCAGACCCAGCTCGCGCGGGGTCCCTATGTTGATGGCCGACCGATCGACGCGCCAGGCCATCCGCGTCTGGCGGCAGATGGCATCCAGCACCTCCGCAAGAGTTGCGTCTACATACAGCGAGACGGGCGCCGTGCTGTGGCGCGCATCCGGCAGAAGCAAGACGTCCACCGGAGTGGTCTGTTGCAGGAAGTCGACGACGTCGCCTAGCGGCGTATCCCGGAACTGGGCCGGCGCCCGCTCATTCAGCGCTTCCGTGACGTGATCAGCCGGCTGGACGTCGATCCCTCGCACCACCGCAAAGGCTGACACTTCCTCGGGGCTCCCGAGCCATATCAGCGTGCCATCGGCCTTCCAGGCAAGGTTCGCAGCGCGGACGACGTGATCAAGCACCTCGGCAAACGGGGCCTCGATCGTTACCGTGACAATGGGCGGATCCAGCGCCGGTACCCCCGGAAGCAGCACGATCTGCGCCTCCGTCACCTGGTTGACGAAGTCGGCCACATCCGGGATGGGCGTATGGGCGAACTGCGCGGGGACTCTCTCGCTCAGCGCTTCCTTGATCGAGTCTGCCGGCGGCCGGCCCGCTCCCCCGGCGCCTTGCCCAAGCAGCCGGTCCCGCGTCCGCATCTGCGCGGCCAGCAAGCTGGCCGGCGGGCACCACGCGAGGTCCGCTTCTGCCTGGTTCAGCCACGCTCCCAGCCCCGGGCTGCCGGCCACGTCGGGCGGCACGTCCACCAGCGAACCCGTCTCGAGATCGAGGGCCGTCCCGGCTCCCAACGCCAGTTCCACCTCCGTCCCCGCGGCCAGATAGGGCTTGCTCAGCACCGGCGCCGGCGGGGACGGGCGCGTGATCTGTTCTGCGCCGCCCGACTGCACCATCTTGTAGCGGATCCGCACGCCACGGGGCGCCTGGTCGCGAAGTTCAAGTATCTGCAGGATGCCCATGCCGCCCTCGCGGGTCCTGAAGAAGAACGTAGCCGGCACGCCCCCGGCTGCGCTGATGCCGCCCTCGCCGGGCTCTGTGGTGGCAGGCAGTCTTCCCTGCAACTCCCGGGCGACTTCCTCCGCCGATGCATCCCAACCCTCAGCCCCGACAGACACGGACACGGTGTCGACCAACCCGAGCCCGCGGAGGGCCGCTGCCGTCTCGCCGCCGGCGTCGATACCCATCCGTCGCATGGCTGCCACGACTCCGTGCCTATCCCTTATGCCCGAGAAATCAGAAGCGGAGAACAGGTTCCCCGTGTCCAGGTCGATGAGCATGTTCACTGGCTCGCCGTCATCGTTCACCACCCGGTCGATCACCGGGCCGAAGGTGAGTTCGTCGGCAGGTGGCGCCGGCAACTCCTGCACCATCTTGTAGCGGATTCTGACGCCTCCTCGGTTCAGAACCGCCAGGATTTGCAGAACGCCGCTTCCTCCGGGGGCGGTGCGGAATGCGTAGAGGTTGGAGTCAGGCCCGGTCTCGCCGCCGATTTCCGTCACCCGCACGCCGCTTTCCACATCATCGGGCCGCATGAGGGCATCCGGATCCTCGAGCGCCTCGGTGACGTGGCGCGGCACGACTGTCTCCCAGGTTACGTCGGCGAGGATTGCGGCGTCGCAGTTGAGCAGCGTGAGGACGCCGGCGGAAGCTCTGACACCAGCCGCGTCGATGCCCAGGCTTTGGAGCCACCGCACCGTCCTCCCCTCGTCCGGGCCGTAGAGCTGGCCGGTGTCCAGGTCGAGCAGCCAATCCCGGCCCGTGCCTTCTTCGCCCGGCCCGGGGTTCTCGGACACCACCCGCTCGACCACCGGGCCGAAGGTGAGTTCGCCGGACGCGGGTGCGAGCCGTCGGAACTCGATGTGGCAGCCCCCGCGACCGGAGTCGAGAATGATGAGTTCGAACCGGCCGCCTTCGCGCGTGGTCACAATGTTGGTCGGCGCGTGGGGGCTGAGGATGTGCGCCGTGTAGCCGCCCTCCAATTCGAGTTTCTCTCTCTCGGCACTTGTGCCTTCCACAAGAATGAGGGAACCTTCGTAAAACATGTCGATCCCCAGGTCAGCCAGAACGGCCATGAACTGGCCTGGGCCGCCCTCCTTCATCACAGGGACGGAAACCAGCTCGCCCGTGTCCAGGTCCAGGCCCCGACCGTCCACCTCCATGTCTGGCACGAGGACGCGGCGGACCTCGCCGGACGGCGGAGCTGGCGGCTGGAGCTTCGCCAGTTCGCACTGGGCGGCCTCGGCCAGCTTCGATTGATCGGGGTAGCGCTCTGCGACCTGCGCGAACTGCGCCCGCGCCTTCGCGTCGTCCCCCCTGGCGAGGTAGCACTTGCCGAGCCGGTAGTGGGCTTCCGCCACGCAGGGGCGGTTCACCTCGGCGTCCGCGATGATCTTCCGATAGGTCTCGATGGCCCGGTCGAGGTCGCCGACGACCTCCTCGGCGTAGACGCCCGCCTCCAGCAGCACCGACGCCTGCTCCGCCCGCGCCCCGGCGCAGATGGCCGCCAGCGCCAGAACGCCCGTCACAAGAACGCTTGTCCTTCGCATCGCCCCGCCCTCCGTGAACATGGTAACAAATCCCGCCCGTCCATCAAGGCGGAGTATACGGGGCCGATGTCAGCGCTTTGTCACGGAACGGAACGTTCTCTGTCATGCTTCTCAGGGCGGTTGCCAGACGAAGGCGTGCGCGTCAAGGCCCGCAGTCGTGCGGGCAGCGATTGACTCGGCGCGATTGGCAGCTACAATGCTCGCATCGCGGCTTCGGTCTACTGTGCCACTCCGGAACGGGTGACGGCAGATTGGCTTGGCGATTGGCACGGGAACCGGCGGCGCGGTCACTGTGACGATTGCATACAAGACACTTTAGGGGAGACACGCGTATGGGGTCGCTGAGAATCAGCCCCGACGGTCGGTACTTCGTGGACGAGGCGGACGCGCCAGCCTTCTGGCTGGGGGATACGCAGTGGCAGCTCTTCCGGGACTTCACGGCTGAGGACGCTGCCGCTGTTCTGAAGCGCCGGAAGGCGCAGGGATTCAGCGCCGTCCAGATCATGATCACGGGGGAGGGCGACGGCACCAGGCCGAACGTGGACGGCGAGACGCCCTGGGTAGGCAACGACCCGGCCACGCCCAACGACGCTTACTTCCGCGGCGCGGACGCCGTCGTGGAGGCGGCCGGCCGGATCGGCATAGTCCTGGTCCTGGGCGTCTACCACAAGACCCAACTGGAGACGCTCCCGATCGGTAAGGCCCGCGCCTACGCTCGATGGGTCGCCGAACGCTGGCCCGACGCGCCGCACGTCGTCTGGACCGCTTACCCGGAAGCCAGCCACAAATACGTGGCCATAGTGCGCGAACTGGTGGCGGGGCTGAAGGAGGGCGAAGACCAGCCCCACCTCATCACGCTGCATCCCGATCCCTCTCCCGCGTCCTCCAGCTTCCTTCACGAGGAGGACTGGCTGGACTTCAACATGATCCAGACCTGGCACGACCTGCCCTTCAACGTTCCCATGGTGCGCGCCGATTACTGCCGCGAGCCGGCCAAGCCGGTCGTGATGGCCGAGGGCGGCTATGAGGCCGCTCCGCATACCGGCCTTCCCTGGACGCCGCTCAACTGCCGCAAGCAGGCGTGGTGGTCCTACCTGAGCGGCGGGCACCATAGCTACGGCCATCACGGCAACTGGACGGACCCGGCGACGTGGCGGGACTGGATCGACTCCCCGAGTGCACTGCAGATGGGCATCTGCCGGCAGATTCTGGAGTCACTTCCGGAATGGTGGAGCCTGGTGCCCGATCAGAGCATGATCCTCACCGGCGAAGGGGAGGGCGAGCAGCAGAGCGTCTGTGCACGGTCCGCGTCCGGAGACTGGGCGGTCGTCTACCTGGCGAGGCCGTGTAAGGTTGTGCTGGATGCCGCCATCGCCGCACTGCCAGCGCAATGGGTGAACCCGACAACCGGTGAGCGCACCGCGGCCAAGCCGCACGGGCAGTCGGTTAAGACACCGGATGGCTGGGAGGACGCGGTGGTGCTGTTCCAGCGTTAGTGGGCTGTCATGGGAGTTGCTTTGCTTTCTCGCAGCGATCGCTCGATAGCGGCCGCGGCCCTGTAGGGGCACGGCGCGCCGTGCCCCTACGCTTCAGTCCGCATAGGACACCGGCTACGGAACGCAAGGTTGTCTGTTGGAAAGGCCGTTGGCATCAGGGATGGAGCGCCGTGCTGCCGTTTGTCCCGGACTCTGATTCCTCGGGAAGGAGGATGCCGGAGATGCCAGATAAGGTCCTGCCCATTCGTGGGTTCCTGGTTCACGTCACGCACTACGATCCGGGCTGGTACAAGAAGAAGGCGCGCGAGAAGCCGTTTGACTTGAAAGTGGCCCGCGACATCGTCGACGCCATGGCCGAGGTGGACATGAACCTGCTGATTGTCGACATCGCCGATGGGGTCAAGTTCAAGTCGCACCCCGAGCTCAAGCGGCATTACAGCGTGCCCATGGGACAGCTCAAGCGCCTGGTCCAACACGCGCGCAAGAGCGGGATTGAGGTGGTCCCCAAGCTCAACTTCGCCCAGAGCGCGCGCCAGTTCCATCACGAGTGGCTCCGCCCCCACGACCGGCGGTTCGACAGCGAGGAGTACTACAAGGTGGCCTTCGAGCTGATCGACGAGGTGATCGGTGTCTGCGAGCCCGAGCGGTTCTTCCACGTCGGCATGGACGAGGACATGGATCGCTCGCACAGGCAGTACGCCCTCGCCGTCCGCACGCTGGCGGAGGGGCTGAAGGCGCGGGGCCTGCGGGCGGCCATGTGGAAGGACATCCCCATCACCTGCCCGGGGATCTGGGAGTCACCCGGGGAGAAGAGCCGCGCCGCCGAGAAGACCACCCCCAAGGACGTCGTGCAGATGCCGTGGGGCTACCGGGAGGCATACCCGGACCTGGTGCGCCACCTGCGCCGCAGGAAATTCGAGGTCTGGGGAGCGACGGGAGGCAAGCCCGAACTGGTCCGCCAGTGGCGGGACGCCCTTTTGCGCTACGGCGGCACGGGGATCGTCCTGACGGCGTGGCGACCGTGCCGTCCCGGCAACCGGAAGGGGATGCTCGATCAGATCTGCACCTGTGGTCCGCTCTGCAAAGGAGGCTGACGGCGCGGGGCGGCCCGCCCCGGTCAGAAAGTGCGGCGGCCAACTCCCGCCGAGACAGATGGATCGGCAGCGCCCGCTCGAGCATCTGCATGGGGCGGCGACGGATCGCCTTTGCGTGCGAGGGCCGGCCGGCACGACCGATTACGGAGGTGCGCCATGAAGGTCTTCATGCACTGGGACATGGAAGGCGCGAGCGGCATCTACTCGCGCGAGCAGGTCTGGTACTGGGAGAACCTGGTACGCCCCGAGGTCGCTGCTGAGGGACGCGACCTCCTCATCGCCGACGCCAACTCCGCCGCCCAGGCGGCCCTCGACGCCGGCGTGGACGAACTGATCGTCTGCGACACCCACCACGGCGGCGGCAACTTCATCCTGGATCGCATGCTGGACGACCCGCGCATTACGTGGCTGCCCCGCTCAAGGGGCGAGGAGAACGGCCAGTTGCGCTGGATGCCCGGGCTCAACGAGACGGTGGACGGCTTCATGCTGCCGGGTCACCATGCCATGGTCGGCACGCCGTGCTCGTTCCTGCCGCATACGAACTCGGGCGCGTGGGCCGACTTCCGGATCAACGGCCGGAGCGTCGGCGAGATGGGCCTGGAAGCATGCTTCGCGGGACACTGGGACATCCCCGTTTGCTTCGCCCAGGGCGACGAGGCCGCCTGCCGCGAGGCCGAGCAGATGTTCCCGGGCATCGTGACGGCCTGCGTCAAGAAAGCCATCGCTCGCGACACCAGCACCGGCCCCGGCCCGGCGCATGCGCGCCTTCTGACGGCCCGGAAGGTGGCCGAGGCCGTCCAGGCGCTGCGTGACGGCAAGTGCCGGCCCTTTGCGCCGGACCTGCCCATGACGGTGGCCATCCGCATGTTCGAGGCTGAGAACGCGGAGAAGGCGGCCGAGAAGCCGAACGTCGAGCGCGTGGACGACTTCACCGTCCAGTGCACCGTCCAGCGCCGCTGCGACGTTCTCAAATGGCTCACCGGCACGGGCGTGCCGTAGCGCGCGGTGCAGGTGGGCATGTCCCCGCCCCGTCACGCCGGGGCATCGCCTGCCGGGGCATGTATCCGGCCACCTTGGGCGAGGGACGCCTGCGCAGTTCAGCGACGGGCTGCAAGGACGATCCGGACGCGTACGCCCAGGTCTGCTCCCGACCGGCCCGACATGAGGACGTCCAGCACGTCCTCCCTGCCCGGCAGGACCTCCAGGACTTCGGCGGTCAGCTCGAAGCTGGCCGAACCCGGCGATACGCGGCAGGGCTTGCCTCTGGCCCGCCCGAGGTTGGAGAGCATGATGCCCTCGATGTCCGATTCCGCCAGACGGTATTCCCCTCGCACCAGGTACTGCTGGCCGACGGCAACCACGGCCGAGGTGCCCAGGACTTCCGTCACGGAGATGTGAAGCGCGTCCAAGTATTCGCGTTCGCACGGGCCTTCGAGGCAGCGGTGCGGCAGCGGCTCGACCCGGGAGCAGTACTGCCCCAGCATGCTCCAGTTGCGGAAGCCGTAGTCGACCGCGAGGGCATGCTGGACCTCTTGGAGTGTGACACCCGACGCGAGGATGTCTTGGTCTGACGCGCCTCCGAAACGCCGCAGAACGTGCAGCGTCTCACAGGCGGCTCGATCACCCGCACGGTGGGCCTTCAGCAGGTCCTTGGCCTGGTTCTTGAGATGCTCCAGGCTCGGACGGGAGGGAAGTTGGTGGGCCATGACGACCTCCTTTCGTGACGCGCCTGAGGCCCTGCAACCACAGGCAGAAAGAAGGTCATCCGGCTGAGAGTTGAAGAGATGAGCTCGGCTCTTCCCGCAGGGCAGGAGGCGCTCTCCTCACGCCCGCAGGGAGTGTAGCTCCTGAGCTTCGCCCTGTCAATCCCTAATGCCGCACCGGCGTTGCGCGCCAGGGGACGACCCCCGCCCCGCCGGCCCGTTGGCGGGCGGCCCCCGGGCGCCCTCCTCGACCCCGGCAACAGCCCGCGTTCCCCTGCCGAGGCCCGCTGGGAGGGAGGCCCCTGCGCTTGCCTTATACTTCGCGCCACGGCAGCGTAGTATATGGTGAGCAGGAGCGCTTGACGGCCGGTCAGGGCAGGCATCTGGTTAGCAGACGTCTCGGAGCTGTCCTGCAGAGGAGTGAAAACCATTGTGGCTGCACGATCCCAGCTGGTCATCGCGGTTGCTCTGCTGTCCCTGAGTGCCGCCCTGAGCTGTTCCACGGTTGCTGCGGACGGCGCCAGTGGCAGGTCTGAGCAAGGAGGCCGGAGGCCGGAACCGACGCCTGCCGAGACTGCGCGTGGGCAGTCGTCGATTGGCGGCTTTGTGGCCGGCGAGGAAGCCCGCGAGACCCCGGAGCCCCTCATCTACGCCGTCGACAGGAGTGTGGCAGAGTTCCCGGAAAAGCAGGACCTGTCGACCCCCGAGGCCGCCTACGCTACTTTCATCCCCGCCCTCGTCACGGGCGATCCTGCACGCTGGGGGGAGTTGTGCGAAAGGGGCCTGAGGACGAGGCTGCTTGTCAGCCCGCCGCAGACATACGAGATGCCGCCTGACAGGGCCCAGGCTTACCTGAACGCGCGGATCCTCGAAGTGCAGGTCCTGCAAGGCACGTATGCGCAGGTCATCGCGAAGCTGCCGGAGGGCGTCAAGGGGCGGCGGTTCCCGAAGCGTTCCTTCGTCCTGGAGGACGGCAAGTGGCTGAACGAGGGTGCTGGTTCCTTTGAGACGCTTGACGACGCGCGAAAGGACTGCAGGAGGCTGTTTGCACGTCGCCTTTCGGAGCCGGTTCGGGAAGAGCCGATCCAGGCCAAACGGCGCCCCGTGGAGAAGATCGAAGACCCGGATGCCTGCCTCAAGCGCTTCACGGAATTTCTGAAGGCCAGGGGCGAAGACCCCAAACCGTTTGTAATGCGAGCACTGACGGAGCACCGACTCGTTATCATGGGCGAGGTACACCACCGGCCGCTGTACTGGGCCTTCAACGCGTCGCTGGTCGCCGACCCCGTGTTTGCGGAACGGGTGGGGACCATCTACATGGAGCTGCCCTCGAATGACCAGGCCCTAGTCGACAAGTTCCTGGCTGCCGAGGAGCTGAACGTCGCACCCGTCATCGCGATGCTGCGTGACATGCTCTGGATGGGCTGGCCGGATCAGGCGATGCTTGACTTCTTCACGGCGGTCTGGACCGCCAACCGGAAGCTGCCGCGCGACAAGCGGCTCAGGATCGTGCTTGCTGACATGCAGAGGCCGTGGAAGGAGATCCACGAACGCGGCGACTGGGCGGCCCACAACGTCAACAGAGACGACTTCATGGCTCACAAAGTGATGGAGGACTTACGGCGGCATCCAGACGAGGAACGCAACGCGTTCTTCATCGTGGGCGTGGGCCATGCCATGCTGGGGCTCACCAGGCCTGCGGCCGGGGGCGCAGGCGAGAGCGCCGGTTCGCGCCTCCAGTACGCACTTGGGACCGGGCAGGTCTACGCGATCTTCCCTCATCAGGCCGTTGGGACTAACGCGGGTGAGGTCTACGGCCGCCTGCAGCGTGGATTGTTCGAGTCGGCCTTTGCGGAGCTTCAGAACAAGCCCGTTGCGTTCCCCCTCCATGTCGGTCCCTTTGGCGAGCAGCCGTTTGACGGCCTGCCGGATCACGGATTGTCAGGGACCTACCGCGACGGTTACAGCGCCTACCTCTACCTGGGTCCACTGGAGGACGAGATCTTCTCGCCGCTGATACCCGGCTTCTACACGGACGAGTTCGTTCAGGAGATCGGGAGGCGCACCCGCATCATGGACGGCAAGGCATGGTCGGAGACCTACGGACGCGAGCCGAGCGCTGCCAGCTTCATCACCTGGATGAGCGGGAGTTGGGGCATGCCTCGCAGGAAATGGCGCGATGGCCTGGGGCCCATCGACGCATGGCGGAATCCAGAGCAGGCCGTCTCCGCGGAGGCGGCCAGCCATATCCGGAGCGGCAGCCAGCAGGAGTTGATCGCGCTCGTTGAGCATTACTTCCGGCACAACGCGAGGGACCTAACGACTCGGAAGTCGACCGCCTGGGGCGAGGTCGAGACTGACACCGACGGGAACTACTCCATCCGATACACGTTCTATGGGACCATATGGGACGGCGAAGCCCTGCTCTTCGACGCTGTCTTCACGTTCAGCCCAACGGGGGAAGTGCTCTCGTTGGAGAAACGGGATGTGCGCGGCACAGCAGAAGCGCTGAAAGCGCTTGTGGAGGATTACCTCCTGCATAATGGCGAGGACGTGGCCGCCAGAAAGCCGATCGACTGGGGCGAAGCAGAGAAGCACGCGGATGGCAGTTACTCGATCCGCCATCGCTACCAGGCCACTACGAAGGAAGGGGGAACGCTGGAGTTGAACCGGGTCTTCACGTTCGACCGCGCGGGGGACATCATGCACATCACGGATGCGCCGAGCCCGCCGGCTGGCCGGGCGCACGGCACGGACGATGATACGAAAGCCGGAGGCTAGTCTGCTGCCTCCGAAGAGAGCTCGGCGCTCGCTGTCGCCCGGGCTGGGGCAGGACGGGAGCGATCTAGCGCTCGGGCACGTAGCGCCAGAGGATGGGCTTTCCGCCCCTTTCGCGACGACCGGTCATCTCCCGGATTGTGATCTCGACCGCCCCGCATCCGGCAACCCTCTCCGCCGACAGGTCCTCGGCATCCGGGTTGAATGCGCGGCTGAAGGCGTTGAGGACCTCGCCGCGCTCCGCCAGATCCTCGATGATCCTCGCCTCGCCTCGGCAGATGACGCTATCGCAGTCGATATGGCAGTGCTTGCCGTCGGGATGGTCGCTGACCTCGCCCGACTGGAAAGCCACCGTGAAGCAGACGTTCGGGTTGCCCCGGATGCAGTCGAGCTTCTCGCCCTCCAGCGCGCAGTGGAACAGGATCCTCCCGTCCACGTACGCATAGTTGATCGGCACGACGTAAGGCTGCCCGTCCGCACAGAGGCCGAGGCATCCCCACACCTCGCGCCGGAGTATACCTTCCATCTCAACGGGACTCTCGACGAATTCGTGATCCGTCACAGCATCTCTCCCAAAGTGCAAATCAGAACGGCTCGTCAGCGATGTTCAGCGCTGCCTTCCCAGACGAGCGAGGTCCGTGCCGCCTACTTCGCTTTCGCCCTGCCGCTTCGCTTCGGTGTGGACTTGCGGTAGGCGTCGGTGGCGATCAGTTCGGCAAGAGGCTTGCGGGGCCGCGCCTTCGGCGTCTCAGCGGCATACCCGACGGTCACGAGAATCGGCACAGCCTGCGACCTCGGGATGCCGAGTATCCGGCGCACGGGGCCGCGCTCGAACCAGCCGATCCAGCAACTGCCGAGCCCCTCGTCCGTGGCCACCAGGATCATGTGGTCGATGGCGATGGCGACGTTGAACTCCGCGCCCGGCTTACAGACGGCGGCGACGATGAGCGGCGCATCGAACAGGAATTGCTGGTGTCCGGCCTTCGCAGCGATCTGTTGCCGCTTCTCCTGGTCCGTGACGAAGATGAACTGGTAGTTCTGGCGGTTGCCCCCCGACGGCGCCATCTGCAGGGCCTTCTGCAGCCGGCGCACCTTCGCCTGACCGACCTTGCGCTTGCTGTACTTCCTGGTGGACCGTCGCTTGGCAATAACGTCTCTCAACTCCATGTCGCCCTCCTCCCTTTCCGCGGACGCGCCGGCGCCGGACCACGGCGCTCCAGGTGCGGGGTAGCATAGACACGCCCCGCGGCCTCGTCAAGCGATGGCGGGCGCCGGGTCGCGATTCCCGAACGCACGGCCCTCAACCCGAGCGCCCCTTTGAAAAGACGGGTGGCTGCTCGTATGATCGGTGGGCAGCAGTAGACAACGGGAGCACCGCTAACGGAGGAACCCATCATCGCCCGATTCCGGACGACACTGAAACCGATGCCGATGGCTTGCGCGATGATCGTGGCGCTGGTCGCCGGTGCAGCCATTGGCCTCCAGGGAATCCTGGCGCAGGAGGGAACCGCGAAGATGCCGCCGACTGGGACGGTTTACTACGTCGATTTTGATGGCGGTCGCGACGACAACGACGGCCGCACAGGCGACTCGGCCTTCAAACACTGTCCCGGTGACACCGAAGCCGTCGGACGCGCCGGCAGCGTCGAGCTCTCCGCCGGAGACAAGGTCATTTTCAAAGGTGGCGTCCACTACCGGAGCACGGTCACCGTGGCCCGGTCCGGCGCAGAGGGCAGCCCCATCGTCTACGATGGCAATACCGACGGGACGTTCGGCAAGGGCAGGGCAGTCATCGAGGGCGGGGAACCGGTCACCGGCTGGCAGAAGGTTGCTTCTGCGAACGAAGTGGAGGGAAACCCCAATTGGGAGAAGCTCTACTGCGCCTATCTGGACGGAGAGCGAACCTTCTTCAACTTCAGCCTCTACGAGGGGGACACCTACCTGAACGCCGCCCAGGACCCCAAGCCCCGGGATCCCTTCTTCCACGACCGGGTGGGCTCGTACCGAAACGCCATGATCGCTGACGGGACGTCGCTGACGGATCCCGATTACTTCACTTCGCCGGACCCGGATTACTACGACGGGGCCTACATGGCGCTCCACGTCCAGCCGAACCTCATCTGCTACCAGCGGATCACGGGCTACGTGCCCGCCGAGCACAAGGTGACCTTCATGCCGCACGGGCAACGCCTCTACGGGGGGCAGCGCGGCCATCGCTACGCCCTGCTGAACAGCCTGAAGGTCCTGGACAGACCGGGGGAGTACTGCCTCAAGGAGAAGGACGCCGCCGACGGCAGGGCGCGCCTGGTGCTGTGGCCGCATGAGCCAGGTCCCAATGGGCCGGAGAATGTGACCATCAGCACGCGCGCACACGGCTTCCTGATCCCTGACGCCAACCACATCGTCATCGACGGCTTCAGGATCTCCCAACACGGCGGGGAACCGAGGGCCGCGGCCGTCATGAAGTTCTCCGGTCCGCAGAACAGGGGCCTCATCATTCGCAACAATGAGATCCACCGCGGCTGGCCCACTCCGAACGTCAACATCACCAGGCTACGGGGGATACAGGGTGCCATCACCCTGCGCGGAGTATCCCACTGCCTTGTGGAGAATAATTCCATCTACGAGAACCGTCGCATGGGGATTCTCGGCGCCGCCTTTGACGACTCTGTGTGCCGGTACAACTTCCTGCGCAGGAACGGCTCGACGGCGGCGTCCTTTCACACGTGTCAACGCTCCAAACTCCAGTACAACATCGTCTGGGACAACCTGGGCATCCATGCCAACGGATTGACCGTCTACCTCGGCTCCAACGACATGCTGGTGGAGGGCAACGAGGTCTACAATTCCAATGATTGCCTGACCCTCAGCAGCAGCAGCAACATCATGGTCCGCCGCAACATCCTGGACGCGCACGGTGTGGAGGCGTGCATCGCCGCGTGGAGGGGCCGCCCGATGGAGAACGTAACCATCGTGAACAACGTGCTGCTCCACGCTGGAGAAGGCTGGAAGGGCGGCATCTACGAGGACGCCGGGATAGACGGCTGCATCATCAAGAACAACATCATCGACGGGCTATCTTGCAGCAGGGACGGCATCCGAGGGGAGATGAGCCACAACCTCTGGACTTCGAGGGGCAGGGACTTCCAGGGGGAGAAACCGGGCGACATCTTCGAGTCCGACCTGCGGAGGATCTTCATGGATCCGGACAACCACGACTACCGCCTGAAGCCGGGCAGTCCGGCCATCGACGCCGGCACTAAGGCAACGGACGCGGAGGACATCGCGGGCACCGCGGTCCCCCAGGGGGATAGGCCGGACATCGGGGTCTATGAGTTCGTGCCCAATGGGCCGCGCAATCGGAAAGGCCATGCAGGGAGCCTGGCGCCGCCGATACGGCCCTCGGCTGCGGCGGATATGCCCTCACACTAGCCCGCGTCGATGTGGTGGGTGCTCCGGCCTCGGCCCGTGGCCTCAATCCGGTTCTCCTTCAGGTAGGTGGCCAGATCCTCGCTGATCAGGGGCGCTCCGGGACAGCGCTGCCGGCATCTGTCGGGAACCATCTCGCGCACCTCGCAGAACTGCCCGAAGAGCTGATGCAGCCGTTCTCCGCACAATCCGCAGTAGACTTCCATGAATCTGTTCCTTCTGTACAAGGAAAGAGCCCGGCCGCTGGACCGGGCTCCATGGTCAATGCAGATCGCGCTGAGGGTTGCTTCGCCTCAGCGTTCGGTTAGCCGTGGATGGCTCCCATTGGTGGGTACGAAACGGTTCTGCAGGGAACACGCTGCACACATCGGCAGCAGACCTTCATCCCACGGAGCTCAGCACATCGCCCTGTCGTGGGACTGTCCGACGCAGAGACTTGTGTTGGCCGCCTCGTCTTCGGTTGACGTCCCTGAAGCCGAAGGGCATGCCGGAGGAACTGAAGGCCTGCGTGCCCAAGAGAGACAGGTCTGGAAGGCTGTCAAGTATCTCAACGTGGCAGTGAGGGCCGGACGTGTTGCCTGAGTTCCCCACGTCCGCGAGCTGCTGGCCGGCCTGCACGGTTTCTCCGGGCTTGACACGCATGCTTGCCTGCCGGAGATGAGCCATAAGCAGGTAGCGATCCCCAGCCGTGGCAACGATCACGTAGTTGCCCAGCAAATGCCCCGGGTAGTCGGGCCTCTTCTCTGCGAATGAGGCCCGTCCTGGCGTGGCAACAAGGTCGGGCTGGGCACTCTCGCAGCCAACCACGACCCCATCTGCGGGCGCCAGCAATGGCTGCCCGAAGGAAGCGAACTCCCGACATGCCAGCTCCCTGTTTGGTGGCCCGTCGTGAAGGGCTACGTCCTGCTCGTGCATGAAGTCGAAGCCGAACTGTCCGCCGAGACAGTGGTGTTCTGCTCGCCCGTTGGCCGTGAACCACTTGCCGCAGAGCGGAAGCCGGACATACGCGGTCCGACAAGGCTCAAGCTTCGCCCGACAGCTGGAGGTGTAGACTCGGCTCCTTGCGTCAGAAAGCCTAATCTGCACGGCCACGGATGTCGGTGGCTCAGCCGTAAGACCCCGGTCTGTTACGCGAACTGCGAATTCGTCCGTCTGCCTGATAGCCAGGCGGCGCGAGCGGCAGAGCTTTTCCCCGGCAACGACGCGCCGGACTCGGCCGGACTGAGCATTAAGACTGGCACTGATCCTCTCCACATGGAGAGGTTCCCTGCCAAGGTTATCAACACGAACGACGAAAGCCCACCGGGGTCGCGCTCTGTCGCTGGCCCAGTAGACCGTACGCGGCCCAGTCCAGACTCGCACTCGTTTGGGCACTCTCTCGGACCTCTCGTCAACGCTCCTTGGGAACTGCCCGTAGGGATTCATGGACCCCTGTCGGCAATGGACGCATCTTATGAACTGCCCGTTAGACTGTCAACGCTTGGCAGCGCGGAGACGCTGTCGGCGACCGTTTGCCGACTATGGCGCTTCCTGTTCTGTGCCGGCGCGAGCCAGGTGTTCGCACAGGCCGGCGAGAGAGCGCCCCATGTTCTCGGCCTGTCTCTGGCGGCAAACCGGCTCCCGGCTGCCGGGCGGCAAGGCTTCGCGGATCACCTCGACCTGTTCGGGCTCGAGTTTCAGAACGACGAGCCCGTTCTCCTCGCTGAACCACTCGACGTGGGAATGCGAGATGTAGTGAGCAGGTGGCAGGCCGGCGGTGATGTCACCGCCCTGGCCTGCCTGGAAGGGCGAAAGGGCGCCTGCTTCCGCGAGGTCGAGCGCGGCACGTTCGCTCTGGCCAAGTAGCATCATCCCGTCCTCCTTGGCCCCGGTCCTCGCGCATTCGCGGGACGGGACCGGGGCTTCTTCCTCGGCCGGTATCCCCTTGTTTCGGGGCGGATCGTACGCTATCATTATGATAGCTATCCGAACTCCGTCTGATGGAGGGCCACCCATGCCCGATATACTGGTCCGTGGACTGGACGACGAAACGGTCAAGCGGCTGAAGGCCCGCGCCAAGCGGAATGGCAGGTCCTTGCAGGGCGAAGCCAAGCGCGTCCTCGAACAGGCGGCCGGCATGAATGCCGAGGAGGTCGCGGCCATGCTAGACGGCTGGAAGAAGCGGTTCGCCGGACGGCGGTTCGCCGACAGCGCGGACCTGATGCGCGAGGATCGCGAGCGATGAGGCCCGCCCGCCGAAGCGTGTCCTACGTGGTGGACGCCAGCGTGGTGGCCGGCGCTTTCTTCCAGGATGAGCACGCGGACGCCTGCCGGTCGTTGCTCGGTTCCAAACACAGGCTGCACGCGCCGGACCTGATCTATCCCGAGACTGCCAACGTCATCTGGAAGCGCCGACGCCGCGGGGAAATCGACGACCAGGAAGCCGCGGCATTGCTCACCGACATCCTGCGCCTGCCGCTTCGCATCACCGCTTCGGGCTCGCTCGTTGACGCGGCGCTCCAACTGGCGCTGCAAACCGAACGGACCGTCTACGACTGCCTGTATCTTGCGCTGGCGGTGCAGGAGAAGGCTGTCATGGTCACGGGCGACCAGCGGCTGGCGAACGCTATGGCGAGTAGCCCGCTCCGGAAGCACATTTCCTGGATCGGTGAGAGCGATTGATTGTGCGCGCCGGGGCTTGGTGAGGAAGCCTTTGCCAACGCTCGGAGTAGTGAAGGGCCCTCTATCAGTGCGAGGGTCATGGCTGAGTCGGCGGCGTCACGGCCTTGCCCCCGTGACGCGTTTCGCCTTTCGCCCCATGGATTGCTCCTACCCCTGGACGACACTCTGCATGCAGGCCCCGATCGGATCGCTCGCACGGCCAGCTTGACCTGCTTCTCCGTAACGTGGACCATCGAGGCGGGGTCGAACTCCTTGACGTGCCAGAGGTCGGTCGCGTTGTTCGGGTCGAAGAACTTGTGCCCCGCGCCCTCGCGCCAAGCTTAGCTGGGCGCAGGATCTCGCTGGCCCACTTCACCTGTCCGCACGGGGCAAACAACGACCAGGTCCGCTCACGGGACCGACGTGTTATAGAAGTCTGTTCCGAAGCACCAATGTTCGTTGGTAACGGCCCTGATATCATCGCCGAGAATCTCGGCAAGGGCCAGGCCCCGTATGGGCAAGTGCGGGCCAATGAACTTGTATGCCTCGGCGGGCCCATCGCCGACCAGATGTGCCCAGCCGGCGCTCTTCGCCTGGAGGCCGCGCCACCATCTCTCCCGCTCTTCTCCGTACGTCTCAAAGCACAGGAGGGCCTCCTGGACCCTGTTCATCTCCTCCTCATTGGCCAGAACGCAGAAGTCAGGCCAGAAATCGCGTGTCTGGTATATCGCCGCCTGAAAGGCGAACACTTCCTCAGTCAGAAGCTCGGGCTGCGGGTCGTCAACAATGTTCCGGGCGCTCTGGAGCACGTGGTAGCTTATCTGGGAAATGAGACGATGGTCAGGATGGGAATCATAGGGCCAGTGTATGAAGACAAAGGCGGGATTGATCTCCATGAGGAGCTCTGCCAGCCGGCGCGTGATTTCCGGCCGGTGATCGCTTGACGCCACCGATGCCGGATAGTCCCAAATGATCTTCTCGCAGCCGAGGACCTCTGCCGCTTTCAAAGCCTCATCCCGTATCTTCTCTTTCGCTCCCTTTCCCTTCAGCCTGATGACGTGCCAGTTCCACCCGCCCATGGGATTGACAATGACAACACGGAGCCCCTTGGAGGCGAGCTTGCACGGAAGGATGGGGCACTCTACTTCAATCTCGTCGTGATGTGCGCCAATGAACAAGGCGGTTTTCCGTGTACTCTCTGAACTCATCGTGTGGCCTTCCCACAAGAGTAATCGGCATCACTTTTGCCCTGAACCGATGCGGCAGACTCCGGAATCTGCCTCCTGCCATATCCATGTTCTTGCATCGCCACTGTAAGGGATTCAGTATGTCTATGCCACACTCAACCACCTCCGGCAGTATTCTCCTGATGGCGCCATCGCTATGGAAGAAGGCGTAGGCCCCCCGCACTGTTCAGCGGGCCACGCGGCACTCGCCCCTCGACCTCACGAAGAACGTCTCCCCCGACCTCTGCCTGCTCGATATGGCCGCCGCCTTGGCGGTGTTGCCTGATCTGGCGCTAAGCTCGGCGACAGTCAGCCGAACAGGCGCTCCCCCAGTTCCTCGGCTCTGGCCAGAAGCTCCGGCCTGCCACGCGCGGCATCCCTGGGCCCCAGGTTACCTTCACAGATCATTTCGACCTTGCCGAAATCACCCATCCAGGCCAGGTAGCTCGCGAGCTTCTCCGCCTCATGATGGTAATCTTCCCTCGGTTTGTCCTCGTACGAGACTATCACAACGCCTGTCCTTCTTCCCTCGAGCTGCGGTCTGAGCTCGTGCGTCTGGGGGTCTCTTGTGAAAGTGCGGCAACGGTCGAAGAAGGTTTTCATCTGCCCGCTGACGCTGTCATAGTAGATCGGGGATGCAAGCACCCAGCCATCGGCCTTGCGGAGTTCTTCCAGGACGGGCGTCAGCTCGTCATTCAGAATGCACTTACCCGTGGGTGAACACGTGTCGCACCCCTGACATCCCCGCAGACCAAGTCCATTCAGATAGACCTCGTCCGTGTCGGCTCCGGCCCCGGCAGCCCCTTTCAGCACCGCCCGCATCAGTGTTGCTGAATTGCCGTTCTTCCTTGCACTCCCGGCGACTCCGATGACCGTACTCATCCGCCTTCTCCTTCGGCTGTGTCAGGAACCCGGTGACCCATCGGACGTTCTGAGCCAGGTGGTCGCTTTCCTCCTGCCACATGCCCACGAGGACCACGTCCGTTGGCTTGATGTGTCTGCAGGCGAATTGGCAGGCGGACCGCACTTCCGCCTCGCTGCCGCACTTGAGGTCTGCGCCGAGCATAGGACCGGCAGTACAGGCGGGCACCGGCGATCCTAAGCCCTTGCCGGACAATGGGATAGGGTGGTGGAGGCGGCGGGAATCGAACCCGCGTCCCAAGGCCCGTCCGTTGAAGCCTCTACGCACATAGCCAACCTATTCGATCTCGCCGGCCCGGCTCCGGTTGGCGGGATCCGAGAACCGGCCAGCCCGTTGTCCCGGGATCACCGGGTTCCCCGCCTGCGACCTGGCTGCGCCACGGCGGGTACACCTGCGTGTTTGTCACCTTACGCGAGCCCACAGGTCAAGCCCGCGCAGGCGGGGCTGCGGTTTACGCAGCCATCGCGTATGCCGGTGTGTGTTCGGCATATTTGGTTTTGCCAGGTGTTTTACGAGGCCGCCTGGCAACCTCGGTGCGCCACTTCAACTTCGGAGGCCTGGTCGAAACCCTTTCGCCCCCCGTTTCCAGCACACATACTATACCCGGTCGGGCCATCCCTGTCAACGCCAGCGGGCGCAAAGGCAGTCCGGTAGGTGACGCAAGCCTTGCCTACATAATCAGATGCGACGACCGCCGGGGGAAGGCGTGTCCGCCGCCGGCACTGTCGAGCCGCTGCGCCTTGGCCCCCCTCGCCACGGCGCCTCGCGCGGCCGTCTGTCTTGCATGGGGGAGCGGCTTTCGGTTAGAATCGGTCGATTGAGTGGCGGTGGATCCTGGGTGCGTGTTGAGGGTCCGGTCGGTGTCTCGGCTGTCGCGACCCGGGCGGGTTCGCGTTCGAGGCGCACATTTGCAGGGCGAGCTGCCGCTCGGGGTGAGTGGGCCCGAAATCCGACGGTCAATGGGAGTGCGCGCCAAGGTGAACGCGAGAGAGCTGAAGCGATTCCGCCAGATGCTCATCGAGCTGAAGCGCAAGCTGACGAACAACATCGGCAGTTTGCAGAACGACGCCTTGAAGAGCGCCGGGGAGACGGTGGACGAGCTGTCGGACGTGTCGGCCGAGCACATGGCCGATCGGGGTTCCGAGAACTTCGCGCGCGACCTGATGATCAGAATCCTGCAGGACAGCGACGCCGAGCTGTGCGACATCAACGTGGCGCTGGAGAAGATAGACGCCGGCACGTATGGCCTGTGCGAGGCGTGCTCGAAGAAGATCCCCAAGAAGCGGCTGAGCGCTTTGCCGTTCGCGCGGCTTTGCATTGAGTGCAAGCAGGCCGAGGAGCAGTTGAACTCAGCTCCGTAGCCCTTCGCCTGGGCTCTGGCGAAGTCGGGTTGGGAGGGCGGGCCGTTCGGGTCCGCACCCCGGCACAGAACAAGATGACTCGGCATCCGATGAGGCCCGTTGAAGTTCCCGCACACATTCATCCAGGGACGGAAGAAGCTGTTCTGGCCCTTTGCCGGCGCGACGGTGCTGCTGGACCAGATCACCAAGCTCTTGTTGGTCCATTCGCCGGATGAGGCGCGCCCCCCGGTCGTCCTGATCCCGCACGTGCTTCAGTTGATCAACCATCCGGGGAACGTGAGGGGC
>Ga0114922_10000822_pt1 | contig 29794 bp, 17 predicted proteins | sample AartaG_FD_100975 | JGI IMG/M metagenome (GOLD analysis project Ga0114922, IMG submission 100975) | Deep subsurface microbial communities from Aarhus Bay to uncover new lineages of life (NeLLi) - Aarhus_00045 metaG | ecosystem: Environmental > Aquatic > Marine > Oceanic > Sediment | place... | reverse complement strand
TCCTGCTGGCCCGCAAGATACGAGCATAAAATTACCGGATTTTCCGCAAACGACCCGGAACATCCCTTAAAACGCATAAAAGCATCCTATACCATAAAACCGACCTTGTCAAGCAAAAAATCAGAAAATCCGTCCCCATTACCATCAAGAACATTTCATATCCAAAACACATATTCTTATCCGCAAGTCCATCCGGCGCCCTGCTATAACTAAGTGCACCCTACTCCGCGATTTGTTACACTTTTTTTCAAAAATTTTGCAAATTTTTCCCCCCTCTGTGTTTTTCGTGCCTAATTTCTCTGCGTAATCTGCGTCTAAAAATCAATTAAATCCGCATGCGCCTCCACCCCGGCCACCAATTTTTCAAAAATTTTTACAAAAAATGATGAACGTTTTGAACATCCTCTCATTTTGACCTTGCGGCTCTAAGTAGTGGGGGCAAAAGCCTTAGTGTTGCAGATGTGAAACAATCAATCTATAGGCGAACCATATAGTTTCTCGCCTGATGGAAATTCGATTGTGATTTGTACAGGATTTCCACTATCGTCGACTCCAAATGATACAGGTGCTTCAACATCCTCTGCGACAAATCTGGTCTTAGAAAGAGGAAGGAGTCGAAACTTTCCCGTTTTGTATTTCATACGACTCTCGATCAACAGACCGTTATTGGTTGATTTTGTAATAATAACTTCAAAGTTACCGACCTTATATGTTTTAACATATCTATCGAGTATATTCGGAGCAAGCTCGACAATGTCAGTACGTTTGAGAGAGTCTTGTATGGGCATCATTTTAGGATGTGGCTTTGCTTCTGACACTTTTGCGGCAAGAACCATATTTAACAATTTCAGACGCTCCGCTTTGTCAACGTTCTTCTGAGCATATGTGTCTACACGATGGACGAATACTAGGTTTTGTGCTGGTAAAACATCAATTGAGTGACCGCCATAGCCACTGGCTGAATACATCTTATACTTTTCAGAATCTCCTAATTCGCCAGCCCACCACATATAACCGTATCCGGTGTAGCTGAAATAGGGTTTATCGAAAACAACATGAGGGCTTGTGCTTTCCTTTGTCCAATTCTTCGGGATAATCTGTTTGTTATTCCATATACCTTCTCGAAGGTAAAGCAAACCAAATCTCGCCATATCTCTGGTGGACATACGAAATGGATAACCTGGATGGATTGACCTGTCTGGCTCATATTGATAGTTTGTAAGTTCAAGTCTAAAATCCTGCATATCTAATGGGTCTGCAATTTGTTTCTTAAACTCCACAAATATCCTTGTATTAGTTTCCTGTTCAAAAATAGTTCCCAACGCGGCAAATCCCCAATTATTGTACCAAAAAAATTCTCCAGGAGGATGGCTTCCACGTTTAGGCCTATACTTACTCATCTCTTCGGACTCGTTGGCAGCATCATGGTAAACACCAGACCTAGACGTAAGAAGATCAAACACTCTTGCATTCTTTTCGGCTTTGGTTAGAGGGGGTTCGTCATCAATATTAAGTGCCGCCAGTGTTACGTTAAGGTTAATATTGCCTTTACCAACATGAATGCCATATAATGCACTAAGATAGCTTTTTCTAATGGAATGACACATGTATCGTCTCTCAATATTTCCCCAGGCCGCCAGAACCGTGCCATCGTAAATTACCATAACTGCGCCAGATCCAATCTCGTTGTAGTACTCCCAGGCCCTTTCTAACTTGCTGGAAGACCATCCTGCCTCTTCTGGTGTGGCATATTGAAGCCACACTTCTTGAGGATAGCGAACAGTTGTGCAAGATGATGAAAAAACAAAACAACTACTGAACAAAAATAATATCAAGTTACATTTCATTGGAATTTCCCATATACCTACTCAGCTACGTCGCTGAACCTCTTTTCCAATAGAATATCAAAGTTGCCTTGAAAATCAACTTTTCTTGTCGGCTCTACCCGATGCCCAAGAGGGCCGCTCAAAACAAATTTTCAATCATCCGTGCATGCGCTCCCACCCCGGCCACCAATTTTCCAAAAAATTTTTACTCTTTTGTTAATAACGAGTTACGAGAATCGGGCATCGAGAATCGAAGGCTTTTTTCGCATCAAACGCGCGCCCTCCTCTACTAATGAGCGGACCCTCTGTCCGTCCGCCATTTGAAAACTAAATATCGAAGATCCGGCCGCCCCACCCGCCCCTATATTAAGATAGAGCAACTTTGGCTTCACCAGAGCCGACTACCGGCCAACAGACAAAGTCAACAGGCTAGCGCAGAAGCTCGCTTCGAGCATAGTTGATGACTTTGCCTGACCCGGCCATTTGCAAAATGGCCCATGAAGCCAAAGCCCATTCGTGTCGGTTCGTGTTTATTCGTGGTTAAAAATCTGCGAAATCTGCGTCTAAGAATCTTCGTGGCTATGACCTAAAAAATGTAAAACGAAACCAATTTTTTAAAATCAAAAACGTAATTAAGCCTTTGTTACACAAGGGTTTATGAAAGCTAACCAAGCCATGAGCTACGCCGACACGAACCCAATCTCGAAGACCCGGCCGACAAGAACCCCGACCCCTGACCAGGAACCAAAAAATGGAAAACGAAACCAATTTTCAAAATGCAAAAATGAACATAAACTTTGGCTTAACAAAGGATTACGAAATGAACAGCCTCCCAGACCCGGCCAACACGTACCCAATCTCGTCCGCGCCCGCCCGCTCAAACCAAATTCGTGCCCACCTGTACCTTAGGTATTCTCTCTAAAAAGGAAAGGCGTTTCTTTGGCTTCACCAAGGCCGACACCAGATGTCGAAGGCTTGAATCCGGGGCACCTTCCCGTCGAGTCGGTCTGACGCGAGCAGTAGATGCGGTCGCCGGCAAGACCTGGAAGAAACGGTAACCGTATTCCGGGAGCTCCACCTTGAATGTCTTCTCATAAGCAAAGGTCTGAAGAGTCCTCAGATCAATAAATTGGCTGGCGTTCACACCGCTCAAGTTTACGTCAACCGTCCGGGAAGTGTCCTGGAAGTTCAGGACGACCAAAATGCGTTCTGATTTGTCGGCAGCGGTGCATAAGAAGGCGTAGTATTTATCATCGGCATTTGTTGGCAGTTTTCTGCGGCTACCCAACTGCTGCAGCGCCGGATGCTGGCGCTTGGTGTTCAGAATCCACGTCTCCTCGGCATCGGGACTGCCCGCCCTTTGGGTATAGACGAGAATTTCCCCTACCGCAGCCACCGTTGCGCGATACAGGTGGCGCTGACGGGCGTCGGTGTAGTTGCGCATGGTCTTATAGGGCACTCCGCCGTGTGCCACGCGCACATCGCGGTACCGGCGCAACACGTCCTCGATGGACCGGGGGTCGCCGGATTTGATGCCCACGTCGATGGCGTCTTTACCGTCGTCGGTCCACTCTGCGATGCCATAGTCAATAATGCAGTTGTAGTTGCCTTCGGTGATCCAACCGACCCGCTGGCTGCCTTCGGGTTGTCGGAACGTATTGCCATAACTCTCGATCACATCTGCTATGTGCCGGTTGTTCTTTTCCCAGGTCAGCCCGATGTAGTAGATGGGTGCGTCAATGGTCAGGCCGTCCAGACCGGTGTCCATCCAGAACCTTACGATTTTTTCGGCTTCCTTCGGCCATTCATCCGAGCCCCAATCGTTCTGCGGCAGGCCTACGAAACTTCCGTCCGGCTTTTTTGCCTGCCACTTGGCCCAGAAGTAACGGCCGGCCAGTTCACTATATTGCCAGCCCCAGGTTTTTTCCGTGTCCTCGGGTTCGCGCGGCCAGTTGAAATACGGGTGTTCCGGCGGGATGGGCGCATCGGGGCTATCAGCCCAGATGAACCATTTGGCCTTCTCGCTTTCGGGGTTCTTACACGCCTCGATCCAGTCGGGTGCTTCGAGGCTGAAGTAGCCTATATTGATAAAGGCGGTTACCGCCAGTCGCTTGCTGTGGGCAATGCGGATGAATTGCCGGAAATCATCCATCGTGCCGATTTCAGGGTCTATTCGATAATGATTTGTCGTATCAAGTCCGGAATAGGCATAAAGGCCCTGGGCGGGAGCGAAAATCTCGATTGCCTGGAATCCTTCGGCCTTGATCCGGTCGAGTTCTTCCGACGCCTTCGCCGGGTCAATCGAGATTTCGTGCGCATAGCTTCTTCCCTTCTTCAGGGTCACGAGCTTGATGCCCGCCGCCGTCTCCCACCATCGGTCCGGAACCAGATGCCTGCCGCCTTCTTCAAAGCTGGGTGGCGCAGCTTCGGCTGTTACCGCCAAAATCAGTATCGTTGATAACAAACAGACTGTTTTTCGTTTCTTCGGGCTTATGGTCATGTAAGATCGCGTCCTTTCTTCTTCGCATAGGAGCGCAAGGTCCTCAGAAGGGCGGCAGTTCACCTTCGGGTCGTGGTGTTCGCCATAGCGTTTCGTCTCTGTCAAAAGTCGTTCGACTTTCGATGGCGATTTGCTTAAAGTATGCCCATTCATTCGACCAGAACCTGCTCGGTTTATTTACCAACTCCAGAGTGATGGTTTTACCGGCGTATTCGGAAAGGTCAACCACTACATTTATCCAAGGCTCCTTGACAACATCCCAGCTGTATAACTCTCTGCCATTTGCTTTGACGATTAGCGTGTAGCCGCCTCTTGGGTCGTGTCCGACCTTTAGCCGCAGAAGGGTCTGCAGACCGGCGGGGATGTCTACCCGCTTTGTCAGCGTGCATTCCGTGTCCTTGTCGGGTGGATAAGTAACAAAGACATTGCGTCTGCCGTTGACTAATTGGAGCAGGCCGAGACTGCTTTTGGGGGTGACCTTCCAGCCCGGGGCATATTTACTGAATTCGGTCAGGGCTGAGGGGCCGGTGCCGCGAATTTGTGCGAGCTCTTCGGTGGTGAAGCGGCTGTTAGTCGTTGGGCCTGGGTTGCGCGAATCCTGCGGTTCGCTCGGTTTGGGCTGCTGGATTGGAATAAGAAAAATCTCTTGACCATTGTCGTCTTTTTCTATCCTGCCGCCTGCGTTTACAATCACCCGGCGAGCAATTTTTTCTGTCAGGTCTAATACGTCGGCGAGTGTGTACTGGAAGAGAAGCGGGTCCTCGACCTGGCTAAAAACTCTCCTTTCGTCTATTGAGGTAAATCGGCTGGGCAGTTTTGAAAAGCCGATTGTCGTAAACAGGACACCCGCTGAGTTGGAAGGATTACAATCGCAATCATGACCGCCTCGTAGAGAACAGATGATGGTCTTGTCGAGGTCGCGCTGGCCGTAGAGAAGCCCGGTCACAATAAAAGCGCCGTTAAGTTTGACGTCCATGTTCAATGTTTCCAGCCCCTTCCACTTCCAGTCCATCCAGTTGTATTCTTGGTTTCGGAAATATTTTTCGTCTATTAATCGGCATGCTCTTTCCCAGTCATCGGGGTATTCTTTATACCAGCTTAGTACATCGCGAACCATTTCTGCGAATGTGCTTTGTTGAGGAATAGCCTTTAGTGCAGCTTCGACAATCACGACCGGGTCATCCTCGAAAAAGGCCTCACAATACATCGCGCCGACAAATTGACCTGCGTAGATGCCATCAGCGTAATGGCGTATGGAGCCCAACTGCTCTCCCAGGGCGATGGTTACACTTGGCAGGCCCGGCGCAATAAGGCCGGTGACATCGGCAGAAATCTGGTAACCGAGGCCGTCGGCATGATTGCGGAACTTAGGATGGCCGCTGTCCGGCGGAGCCAGGCCCGAGACGAATGCGGAACGACTACCACGGGCGAATTCGAAATCATAGCCAGCACGGTCGATGGCTGCCTGTCGGCTGGTGATTGTTAAGCCGTGTTTGTCTATCGAGCGCAGATAACCAATATCGAGATAGAGGTCATCCTGGGTAAAACCGCCGTTGACCATATTCGGTTTCCATCGGGGCACCATGGATTCGGGGACGGCCCTGCCGTAGTATCGAAACTCAATCGGGTATCCCCACGCAACGCCCGCCATTTGCCCGACCCAGCCGGCTTTCATTTTGTCGCGGTACTCTGCAACCGACAGCCTGCGGAACTTCTGCTGCTCACCGAAAGCGAATGAAGTATGTACAGCAATCGTCAAGGACCCAAGTATGAGTTGTAAAAGCAACGTGCGCATAATTCTGGCTGACAGCAGTATTATTCGCTTACGAGGTCAATCTGCGCCCAGAGGCCCGTCTCCCACTGCCATCCGTTTGCCTGATTAACGAGCTCGATTTTAACTGCGTCGCCGGCATAGGCGGAGAGGTCTACGCTGATGTCCATCCAACCATCGGTCGCCGTTTTTTTGCCGACTGTTGACCTCTTTACTTCCTTGCCATCGGCCTTTACGATAAGCTCCCAGTCGCCATTGGGGTCATGTCCTACAACGAGTTTCAACGAGCTTTTTTTGCCTTGGGGAATCATGAGTCTTTTAGACAACACACAGGCAGTGTCTTCGTCCCGCGGATGTGTCACCAGAACGTTATCTTTGCCCTGTATCCTTCCGTGCAATCCGACGTCGGCATCGTCTCCGCACTTTGCTATGGTCCATCCGGGGGCAAATTTCTCTATGGCCTTATCGAGGTCTTTGGTTACGCTCATGTAAATCTTTTTGCGTTCGGCTTCGGTGAAGCGGCTGTTTGCGATTGGCCCGGCCTCCCAGCACTGCTCAAAACCGCTCGGTTCCGGCTCTTTTACCGGAATTACAAAGACCTCCTGTCCGGCCGCATCTTTCTCGATGCGCCCGCCGGAACGCTTAAGGGCCTGGCGGACCAGCTTTTTGGACACCTCGACGAGTTTTGGAAAGGTGTAAGGGGTATGGCTGAACTTGCCTTTTGGGTCGAGGGCGGAGGTAAAACGAGCGGGCAGGTTAGAGAATCCAATGGTGGTAAAGAGGACTCCGGCGGCATTCGAGGGGTTGCAGTCGGAATCCTGGCCGCAGCGAGTAGAGATAATGATGGTTTTGTCAAGGTCGCGGCCTCCGTAGAGCATACCCATGACAATATAAGCACCGTTGATTTTTGCGTCGATGTTGAAATTGTGCTCAGTTTCACACGTGAAGCGACGGTAGTCGGGATTCTCTTGGTACTTGTCTTCGATGAGCTGCCAGGTCTTTTCCCAGTCATCCGGATTTTGTTTATACCATTTAAGAACGTCTCTGATGCATTCGGCATACTGACTTTGTTCGGGTATGCACTTTAGACCTGCAACGACGATTTTTTCCATATTGGTCTCGAAGAAGGCCTCTGCGTACATACCGGCGACGAACTGTCCGCCGTAAAGACCATCACCGTAGTTCATAAGCCGCCCGAATTTTTCGCCGAGTTCGATGGCCAAGTTCGGCATTCCCGGTGAAATCAGTCCGGCATAGTCGGCCTCGATTTGATAATCAATGTCATCGGCGTGCTTGTTGAATTTAGGATGACCCGAATCAGGCGGGGCAATGCCACTGCGCAGATTCTCGCGTCCGTACCTGTTTGCATGCCAGAGGGCATATCCGCTGTTGGCAAAATCGATACCGGCCTGGCGGATAGACACGTCGAAACCGTAAAGCTCCAGCGAACGCATAAACGTCATCTCGACGTAGATGTCATCCTGGCCGAACTGGTTAATCATCTCGGGTTCCCATTTCGGCATTTTGTCTTCGGGGATGATCCGACCCCTGAAACGAAACTCAGTAGGTCCTCCCCAGCCGACGCCAGCCATCTGGCCGACCCAGCCGGCCTTCATCTTATCGACATAGTCCTTAACAGCCAGGCGGCGAAATTGCTTTTCACCGGCCTGGCTGTCAGCGCCAGCGGCAATAACCAAACCCAAACTCACTGCAGCGGTTACCATTGTCGTTGTCAAATTTTTACCCATCTTAACACCTCCATTACCTTTTTGTTCAAATGTTTTGTAAAATATCAGTCTACACGATAAAGTCGGACACCTTCCGGTCGGTGTAATTATTATAGCTGCCAATATAACTGACAGCCAACGTGTTTGCAATTTTTTTTTAAACATTGTTGACAAGGTTGTTTTTTTCTGTTAACGGATAACTCAAATTGAAATAGTTTGTTACGAACCGGAAACTAATAATTACTCAATTATCAAGGAGGTGAAACATGGTTATAGTTGAATCGTATCCCTTGGCTGTAGTTATGTGTTTTGTCACCATGTTATGCTGGGGCTCGTGGGCAAACACACAGAAACTGGCCAGCAAAGAGTGGCGTTTCCAGCTCTTTTACTGGGACTATGCCATAGGCGTGCTGCTGCTGTCTCTGGTTTTAGCCTTTACGATGGGCAGCATGGGCACTGCAGGCAGAAGCTTTCTTGCCGATGTTGGTCAGGCGGAGGGCTCAGTGATCTGGTCGGCCCTGCTTGGAGGTATAATCTTTAACCTCTCAAACATTCTTCTTGTTGCTGCCATTGATATAGCGGGCATGGCTGTCGCTTTTCCAATAGGTGTCGGCTTGGCGCTTGCGATTGGAGTCATTACAAACTACGTCAAAATGCCTATTGGCAATCCGGTCATACTGTTTCTGGGAGTAGCCGCTGTGGTCGTCGCTATCATAGTAGATGCACTGGCCTATAAGAAACTTCCTTCCGAGGGTCAAAAGACCACTGCTAAGGGGATGTTGATATCGGTTGCCGCCGGTGTACTTATGGGCTTTTTCTATCGCTTCGTAGTCGCGTCGATGGCAACGGATTTTGCCAGCCCGGAAGCAGGCAAGCTGACACCATATACTGCTGTCGTGTTTTTCTCACTCGGTCTGCTGCTGTCTAACTTTGTGTGGAACAGCATCGTTATGGTCAAACCCTTTGTCGGTGACCCTGTTCCGTTCGGCGATTACTTCACCAAGGGAAACCTAAGATTACATCTGATTGGTATCCTGGGGGGCATTATCTGGAACGTCGGGATGTCGTTCAGTATCATCGCCTCCGGAGCGGCAGGGCCTTCGATTTCCTACGGTCTCGGCCAGGGGGCAACTATGATTGCCGCGTTCTGGGGTGTCTTTATATGGAAGGAATTTAAGGAGGCGCCGGCAGGAACGAACAAGCTGCTTACACTGATGTTTGCTTTTTATCTAATCGGCCTGGTTTTGATAATTACTGCAAGATTGGTGGCTTAATCTGTCCGTCGAGATTGCATTTGTTGTGTTTTGTAGAGTCTGTTTTTAGAGCTGTTTATTTATACGGAAGGTAAATGATGAGTAGCAAGATTGTCGTAGTTGGAAGTTCCAACACGGATATGATTATCAAGGTGCCGCATGTTCCCGTGCCCGGAGAGACCATAATAGGCGGCACATTTTCCACGGCCGCCGGAGGCAAGGGCGCGAATCAGGCGGTAGCTGCTGTCCGTGCCGGCGGAGATGTCACATTCGTTGCTCGTATCGGCGAAGATATGTTCGGCCAGCAGGCAAAGGATGGGTTCGTCAAGGACAATATAAATGTAGACCACGTCCTAACTGACAAAGATGCACCCTCTGGCGTGGCTTTGATATTTGTAGGCGAAGACGGTGAAAACAGTATAGCCGTAGCCTCCGGCGCCAATGCGAACCTCTCGCCATCGGATGTCGAATCAGCCGGTGATGCTATTTCGTCTGCGGATATCCTGATAATGCAGTTGGAAACTCCATTGGAGACGGTGCAGAAAGCGGCCACGATTGCTTCCGAGAAAGGCGTTAAAGTAATTCTAAATCCTGCTCCTGCATGCGAGCTCAGTGACGATATTCTGAGCCATGTTTCAATCTTGACGCCAAATGAATCGGAAGCTGAGCTTCTAACGGGCATTAAAGTTGAGAGTGAAAAGGACGCTGCCGCCGCGGCCGATGCCTTGATGGCCAAAGGCATCGAAACAGTCATAGTTACGATGGGCGCAAAAGGCGCATTTGTTGTCACCGCGGATTTTAAGGAGCTCGTTGGTGGTTTTAGTGTAAAAGCCGTGGACGCAACGGCCGCTGGTGATGTATTCAACGGCACTTTAGCCGTTGCAATGGCTGAGGGTAAACCTCTCAAAGAGGCAGTCCGGTTCGCAAACGCAGCCGGGGCACTTTCGGTGACCAAGTTGGGGGCACAACCGTCGGCACCGACAAGAGAAGAGATAGAGAAATTTCTGAGGAGCTAAAGCATCTAAGTATAGGAGCAGATAATATTGACTGACTGGTTGCCGGCGATTCGATTTCGTCGGCAGCTGGTTGTTTTTGGGAAGTGTTCAACTTTTTCTAATGGGGAAGGGCAAAAAAATGCGCAAGACTATTACAGGCGTTCTCTTTATCTATCTATTCTTCACTACAACCGGTGCCCAAGGCAAAGAATTGAAAATCTCTGTTGAAGAATATCAGGACAAGGTTTACGCATCCTGGCTCGGTCAGTGCATCGGCAATATTTACGGCCTGCCGCACGAAAACCAGTATATCGACAAGCCCGGCCCGGAGACATTCCCTTATGGGTACAGTGATGACGATGAAAGATTAAAAGAGACCAACGGTGCTTTCTCTGACGACGACACCGATATCGAATATATGTATCTGCTGGCCATGGAGAAATACGGCATCGAACCTACATATGAGCAATTGGCACAATCCTGGAAATATCACGTTCGCGACCGTGTCTGGCTGGCAAACAGAGCGGCGCTTGGGGCGATGCATTATGGTTTTACGCCGCCGGTCACCGGTATGAAGGATTATAATCCGCACTGGTTTCAAATTGACCCACAATTAGTCAACGAGATATGGGCGGTCACAGCGCCCGGTATGGTTGAGTACGCGGGGCAAAAGAGCGGCTGGGCGGCAAAAATCACAAATGACGGCTGGGGCATTGAAGCAACGATACATTACGGTGCCATGTATGCTGCGGCTTTTTTTGAGTCGGACATTGTTAAAATAATCGATATTGGTACAGCGGCACTTGGTGAAAAAAGCAGGTTTGCCGGAACAGCGGAAGATATGAAGGCCCTGTATAAGAAATATCCCAATGACTGGAAACAGGCCCGGAAAGAAATGGCCCAGAAGTACTATCATAATGAGCCGGCGGACACGAAGACCATTTGGAATGCCAACCTCAACGGTGCCTGCGGTATTTTGGCACTGCTTTACGGGGGAGGGGATTTTCAAAAGACGCTAGACTTGTCCTGCGCTATGGGCTTCGACGCAGACAACCAGGCCGCAACCATGTCCGGCTTGCTTGGCGTTGTTTATGGAACTAAGGGGCTGCCGAAGAGTCTATTATTTCCTTTCCCTCAGATGGATTGGAAAGAGCCTTTCAACGATATTTACAAGAACATCACGCGACATGATATGCCGGACGCAAGTTTGAAAAATATGACGGCTCGCATGGCCGCACAGGGCCGGAAGATTATCCTCGCCCACGGCGGCAAAAAAAATGCAGAAAACGGAAAGGACTTTTACATCATTAACACGGACGCCAAGTTTATTGCACCCCTCGAATTTCCCGGTGCACCAATGCCGGTAATAGAAATCGGAAAAAAAATTGAATACGCTTTTTTTGTTTCCGGCGGTAGTCCGCCATTCAAGTGGAGTATCCTGAAAGGCCAATTCCCTGAGGGTATCCAGTTTAAAAATGGAAAGATGACAGGAACGGCCGCGAGGGCGGGGATTTACCAGGTTGAGCTTGAGGTCCGGCAGGGAAGCAAAAAGAACAGCCGTTTGTTCAAGCTGGTTGTTCGAGGAAAGAACCTTGCCTCTGCCGCAACAAAAGTGCTCGCCAACGTAAAGAATACCGATACAAAGATTCGGAACGCAATGTGGCTGACAGTCGGTCGGTCACTTTATTCGGACGATTTGGAGAATGTGATTCGTGATGGCAAGATAACAGGTGACGGCTCAACTTTTTACAGCATCAACAACAGCCCAGAGCCCAAAAAAGACTATTATGGCTACGAATGGAACAGGCCACAAACGATCGGTCTTCTGGGATTTCATACCGGCTGTATGGAAGAGAACGGCGGTTGGTTTACGTTCCTTGACGTGCAGTACCGCAACGATGATGGCACGTGGATAGCTGTGGAAAATCTGGTCGTTTCACCGGGACTTGTCAGGGGTAATCAACCGCACAACAAGCCGCATTTCGTGGAGTATCTGCTTGCCTTCGAGCCGGTAAAGACCACCGCCATACGTATGACAGGAGATGCCGGGGGCAGCAAGCACTGGTACAGCAAGCCCGCATTTTTTACTTCTATCAGCGAACTAAGTGTACACGGGCAGTTGCCTGACCATAAAAACTTGTGGGACTAAGAAGACTGTTAGGAATCATCGTAGAATTTCCAAATCAGGAAAAAAACTTAAGCTCGGACACAAACGAAGGATGAGAAAAAACGGCAGGATATACAACAGTGCCTTAAACGGCTTGATGATATTAGCGACGTTGTTAATTGCTGATTGTACGGGCAAGAATAACTCAAGGATTTCGGTAGAAGAATATCAAGACAAGGTCCATGCTTCATGGCTGGGACAGGTCATTGGTACCAGTTACGGCTATCCGCACCATACATTTTATATAGACCAGCCGGCTCCGGAGACATTTCCATACGGATTTGACCCCGAGGCCACCGCGCAAATCAAGGCAATCGGCGGCGCGTACTCCAACAATGACACGGACATCGAATACATGTATCTGCTCGGTATGGAAGAATATGGTCCGGAACCAACCTACACACAGCTTGCCGAATTATGGAAGTACCATGTCAGGGAAAAGATCTGGCTGGCAAACAGGGCGGCTCTTGGGGCGATGCATTATGGCTTTACGCCGCCGGTGACCGGCATGAAGGATTCTAATCCGCACTGGTTTCAGATCGACCCGCAATTGATTAATGAGATTTGGGCGGTAACAGCCCCGGGTATGGTTCGCTATGCGGCCGAAAAGTCTGCCTGGACAACTCGAATCACAAATGATAACTGGGGCATCGAGCCAACGATACATTACGGCGCGATGTATGCCGCGGCCTTCTTCGAATCGGACATTAGTCAGCTAATTGATATTGGCACAGCACAACTGCCCGAGAACAGCCGATTTGCGCAAACTATTGCCCAAATGAAGGTACTGTACAGAAAATACCCCAATGACTGGAAGCAGGCTCGAAAAGAGATGGCCCAAATGTATTATCATAATGAACCGGTCAATACAAGGACTGCCTGGAACGCAAACCTAAATGGTGCCTGCGCTATCCTAGCACTGCTCTACGGCCAGGGGGATTTCCAGAAAACCCTGGATATGACTTTTGCAATCGGATTCAGCGCAAAGAATCAGGCCGCCACGGTGTCCGGATTGCTCGGTGTGGTTCACGGAACAAAAGGCCTTCCAAAGGAACTTTTATTTCCTTTCGCAGAGATGGTTTGGAAAGAACCATTCAACGATACTTATAAGAACATCACGCGCTACGACATGCCGGACGTGAGCTTAAAGGACATGGCGGCCCGCATGGCCAAACAGGGTGAGAAGGTTATACTGATGCACGGTGGTAAAAAGGTTATAGAGAATGGAGATGATTTTTACGTTATCAACACCGATGCGAAATTTGATGCTCCGTTTGAGTTTCCCAGTGCACCGATGCCAATCATAGAGGTCAGCAAAAAAATCGAATATAAATTTTTCGTTTCCGGTGGCAATCCACCATTCAAGTGGAATATTTTAAAAGGCAAATTTCCCGAAGGTATCCGGTTTGAAAATGGAAAGATAACCGGGGTTGCTAAAAAAGCGGGGATTTACCATGTTGAGCTTGAGGCCCGGCTTGGCAGCAAAAAGAGCAGCCGCCAGTTCAAGCTCGTTGTTCGAGCAAAGAACCTTGCACCTGCGGCGACAAAGATACTCGCCAACGTAAAGAACACTGATGCACAGATGCGGGATAAAATGTGGCTTGCACTTGGACCGTCGCCTTACTCGGACGACTTGGAAGTTATAATTCGAGATGGCAAAGTAACCGGCGAAGGTTCTACTTTTTTAAGTATTAACAGCAACTCAAGGCCCCAAAAAGACTACTATGGCTACGAATGGGACAGGCCGCAAACAATCGGTCTTTTGGGATTTCACACCGGCTGCATGGAAGAAAACGGCGGCTGGTTCACCTCTCTCGATGTGCAGTACCGCGGCGATGACGGAACCTGGGTGCCTGTGGAAAACCTGGTCGTTGCACCTGCTTTGGTCGGGGGCGATAAACCGCATAACAAGCCTCATTTTGCAGAATACCTGCTTGGGTTCAAGCCGGTAGAGACCGCTACAATACGCATGATAGGAGATGCCGGAGGCAGTGAAGGCGAACCGGCACATTTTACCTCTATCAGCGAACTAAGCGCACACGGCCGATTGCCGGATTTTGAAAATCTGGCTGAATGAAATTTCTTGGAATCCGAAAGTGTTTGAAAAGTGGCTGCAGAGCGCGTAAACTGTAGTCGTGGCAGATATTCGGAAAGTCATATTGCTGATTGACACCGCAAGGGGGTACGGCCGCGGACTTTTGCGGGGAATTGCCAAATATTCCGACCTGCACGGTCCGTGGATATTCTACTGGAAGGCCCCGTTTTACAGAGAATCCGGTGCGCAGCAAGTAACATTGTCTCGGCTGAAGAAGTTGGATGCCGACGGCATCATCATGCGCGAACAAAAGAAATTTGAAGAGATACTTGCTATGGGCTTGCCGACTGTTGTTTCTCCCTACAGCAGGCAATTCTCAGGTCTGCCTAATATCATTCCCGATGACGGTGCGATTGCAAAAATGGCGGCCGAACATCTATTCAATTGCGGCCTTCGATATTTCGCCTACTGCGGCTTCGAAGATATGTTTGCGGTCAGAAACCGCGGTGAAATCTTTTGCAAGATGGTCACAGATGCCGGTTTCCAGGCCTACGTTTACAAAGAGCCAAAGTCACGGGCCAGGCGCCAATGGGAGGTTGAACAAAACACTATGGCCGAGTGGCTGAGGTCGTTGCCAAAACCGGTGGGAATAATGGCGTGCAACGACGACCGCGGCCGGCAGGTCATCGAGGCCTGCAAAATAGCAGCTCTGCACGTCCCCGAAGAGGCAGCCATCATCGGCGTTGATAACGACGATCTTGTCTGCAGTTTGTCTCACCCGCCGCTTTCCAGCATAGTTCTAAACTTTGAGCGGTCGGGATATGAAGCAGCGGAATTGTTGGACGAACTCATGGCCGGCAAGAAGCCTGACAATCAAACGATAGTTGTTAAGCCGACACATGTCATAGCCAGACAGTCGACAGATGTTCTGGCAATCCAGGACAAGGATGTGGCCCGGGCCGTGCGTTTCATCAGACAGCGCGCTAAAGAGGCAATTCAAGTCGATGACGTGGTACGTGTGGCAGCGGTCTCGCGCCGTGGCCTGGAGCGACGGTTTCGAATAGTGCTGAACCGGTCGGTGCTCGACGAAATCAGACGCGTTCACATTGAACTGGTTACTCGGATGTTGATAGAAACCAATTTGTCAGTGACACAGATTGCATCAAGCCTGGGATACACTGGTGTTGCTCATATTGGTCGTTATTTTCGGCGAGAAAAGGGAGTGAGTCTGCTGGAATACCGGAAACGGTTTGGGCGTAAATAGCGAAAAAAATAGAAGGCAGAAGTTCAGCTGTGCCTGGTTCTTTTCTGTAAGTCTTTGTTAGGGGTGGGGCTACATCAAATTAGGCTGTGAGGGGGAAGAAAGACAATTGCAGTCAATTATAGTGGATAAAGCGTCAAAAACGGGGGCAGCTGTCGCAAAATGGTTAAAGTATTACGCAAAATGGTGTTGCATAAAATGCTAATAAGTGTTATAATGCTATGAAAATTGGAACAAATGATGTAAATTGCCCTTAGGGAAGAGTGCGAAATTATGCAGGATTCGCAAAAGGGCAGGCTCATTTTGTACACCCGTAACGAGAAGATAATGGAGCTTCGGGAGAAGAAGGTGGCAGCGTTATGAGCAGACGAAGAGCCTTTACATTGGTAGAGCTGCTGGTGGTGATAGCCATCATCGCGCTATTGATGTCTATATTGATGCCGGCGCTGGCAAAGGTCAAGAAGCAGGCAAAGAACGTTCTCTGTCAGGCGAGCCTGAAACAATGGTGCCTTATCTTTACGATGTATGCCGAGTCTAACGACGGTTATTTCCACAAGGAGATGGGCGGCCTGTCCTATGGCTGGGTGGCGGCCCTGAGGCCGTTCTACTCGGGTCATGACCGAACGACGACTGCCGGAGAAAGCTCGGCGGAGAAAGATATACGTGTCTGCCCGGCCGCGACAAAGTTCTGGTGGGACGAGAACCACCTTAATACCGGAACCTTTGGTCGTCCCGATTCGGCCTGGGGCATATTCTCGGGAGGGACGGATGACCAGGGCGCGTGGTGGGCTTTTAAGGGTGATTGCGGCAGTTATGGTCTCAACGGGTGGATTTGTAACGATGATGACGAATTTGCCGACTGGCATCCGGGATGGCAGCCCGCAAACGTCTGGCGGAAGCCCGATGTCAAGGGTGCGGGGAATATACCGATGTTTATGGACGCCCTGTGGGTAGACGGCTGGCCGAAGCCCTCAGATGACCCACCGGCGATTGAGGGCGAAATAGGGACGTATGTAAACGAAGCGATGAAGCAGTTCTGTGTCAATCGCCATGATGGTGGAAACCTGAACAGCCTTTTTATGGACTGCTCCGTCAGGCAAGTGGGCCTCAAGGAGCTGTGGACGCTTAAGTGGCACCGGTATTTCAAGACAGATGGCGTGTGGACCACAGCCGGCGGTGGTAAGCCGCTGTGGCCGGAGTGGATGAAAACGTTTAAGGAATATTGAGAACGCAGGTTTTTCGTTGAAAATTCTTGAATAAAGCGGCCCGTTATGGTAAAATGCCAATACTATGTTGTATACGCAGCGAGGCCTGTTGGAAACCGGCCTTGTGGCTCGTGGCCGTAAATTTACCGTTGAATTCTTAAGTTAATAAAGAAAGGAGGAGCGGCTCCGGCTAAGAAACAGTATTTCTTAGTCCCGCTGGTATTGTCAGGAATGTTGGAGACAGGCGCGAATTAAGGTAAATATGCAAAGGTTATTCGTGCTCGGCGCACGGATGTTCGTGTCTGTTGAAAATAATGTGTTTTGGCGCGTAGCCAAAGAACCTTTTTAATGTTTTATTTTTTAAGGAGGAGTACCATGAGTAAGAAACTATTTTTATTAACCTCTTTTGTTTTGGTGCTGGCTTTTGTCGGTAGCGCTTCAGCCCAGATAGACCCAAACAACTGGCTGACGTGTTGGTGGAGCAATGGCAGCACGGACAGCAACCTATGGAGTGATGCCGACAACTGGTATGCGGCAGAGATGTGGTGGGACGACGGAAACGGGGTTCAAAAAATCCTTGAGAGAGAGCCGAATCAAGTGCCGGGGGTGAACGACATCGCCCTCATTGGAAAAGCAGCCGATTGGATCCCTTATCCCAACGATATGGCAAGCTTTGGTCCCATCGGTTCCTGCCTGATTGATTCGAGCGTGACTGCCAACCCCTATTTTTTGTTTATTGGCGGCGACGCGACTGAGCCTAATCAGCCAAACCACCTTGAGATGACCGGCGGGACCCTTACGATAAGGGTGGGCTCTGATGACTGGACCGGCCTTCACGTTGGTGGATATATGGAACATGGCGTCGGCTCGATGACCGTAAGAGGAAACAGCATCGTGGATGTTAACTACCAAGATCCGGCCGACCCGTACGGTGGACTTCTGGATATCGGAGGCGGCGTGGATATCAACGACTATAATACCGTTGGTACATTTACTATGGACGACAATGCTATAGTCAAATGCTATCACTTCGATGCTCCCGATGCATATGGTTCATCCCGAATGGAAGCTCACTTTAACCTTTTGGGTGGAAATTTTTACATCACCGCCGATAATGTGGGGTGGGGGACCTTCTGGCTGGGCGAAACGGGCTCGGCTCAAACCTCAACATTCGACGTCCATGATGGCAAGGTCACAATAGAAAGCAGCGGAATTGAAGAAGATGGCCCTGAACAATTCGTCAACTTGATAAACGGGTGGATTGACGAGGGTAAAATCACCGCCTTTGGCGGGGCCGCGCCAAGGGCCGAACTGTATGTGAGCTACGACCCAGTTGCCACGGAGACTACGCTGCAGGCTATTTCCACGACGCTGGGTCAGGCCTGGAACCCGGACCCACGTCCCGGCAGTAGAATTGACTACAGACCTGTACTTGGCTGGTCGGCGGGAGACTATTCCTCAGGGCACGATGTGTACTTCGGCACCGATGAGACGGCCGTGGAAAATGCCACGACATCTTCACCAGAGTACAAGCCGCCACGGCTGGCTTTAGGGACTACCAGCTATAACCCCGGCCTGCTTGAGCTCGATACGCGTTACTACTGGCGGATTGACGAGATCAATGGCGTCACGAGTATTGCCGACTGGCCCGGCCTGGTCTGGGACTTCAAGACGGCCAACTACCTTATGGTGGATGATTTCGAGTCGTACGTGAGCCAAACCGACCTGTGGAACGTATGGGACGACTACTGGGTCAACAGCACAGGCGCGGAAGTCTTCGTTGAGACGGACGCGAATTTTGTTCGCAGCGGCACGACCTCGATGAAGTACCTGTATGACAGCGCATATGTAAGCAAAGGTGCGTGTCTCGGTTCGATAGCCGAAACCGATACCACCAGCCTTGGAATCAGCTCTGACTGGAGTGCCAGCGGTATCGAGGCCCTGGTGCTGTATTTCAACGGCGAAGCGGGTAACAGCGCTACCGCCGGTGACCAGATGTGGCTGCAGCTTGAGGATACGAGCAGCAATTCCGGGACGGTGATGTACGACGGCGACACCAATGACCTGGCGGTGTACACGTATACGTGGACCGAGTGGAACATTGACCTGTCGGACGCCAATTTCAGCGGCGTTAGCATGGCGAATATCGACAAAATCCACATCGGCTTCGGCGGACCCACCGCAGGTGGAAACTGCAAGACCGGCGGCTCAGGAAACCTGTATTTCGATGACATCGGGCTGTATCCGAGCAGGTGCGTGCCTGCGTACGGCCCGTCAATGGACCTGAACGGTGACTGCATCGTTAACTGGGATGAGCTTGAGCTGGTGATAAATGACTGGCTGTTGCACGGCTTTGACGTTAATTCGACACCTCCTGCGACCGCGCCGTTAGCCCACTACACCCTCGACACCGAGGGCGGCACCGGCATCAAAGTCACTAACTCCGGCAGCCTGGGAAGCGCAGGCAACGGCAAGATCATCGACTTTTATTCGGCCGGCCCCGGCGGTCCGCTGACCTGGGAGACTCCAGGAGCTAACCATCCGGACGGTAGTGATCCAAACTATTGCATCCAGGTTTCGGGATACATTGACCAGTGGGTGGAAGTTAATGACTTTAACAGCATAGTTGGCGGTGGCTTCACTACAAACACGCTGACAATCTCGGCGTGGGTAAAGCGCTCCGGTGACCAGTATGAGTGGACCGGTCTGGTGGTTGCAACAGATAACTTGCCTGCGGACGAACCTGATGTCCACGCTGCTCTTTCGCTCGGAGCCAACGACGATTGGACACCTGAGGGTGATAATCCCGCCCTCAATACGCTGGCATACCATTGGGCAAATGTTCCGGATGCATGCGATGCTACCCCCGATGGATGGGACCAGATCTGGTGGTGGCGTTCAGGGTTACTTGTACCTGATGGCCAATGGACCTTCTGCGCAGTTGCAATTCAGCCGGAAGAGGCGAGCATGTATATGTATGTACCAGGTGGGTCTTTGCAAAAAGCAGTAAACACTGAGACGCACCTTCCAGAAACGTTTCTTGGCGACTGGAATATCGGTCGAGACGCCCGAACGCTTTGGGGCGAAAGAACCTTGAATGGCCAGATAGACGATGTGCGAATCTACGATTATGCCCTCTCGGACTCGGAGGTACTTTACTTGGCCGGGGTGGCCTCGACCCATGTCCCGGTGCCCTCAAATGTTGACTTTGACAGCAGTGACGATATCGATTTCGTGGACTACGGGTATATAGCAGACGAGTGGCTTCTTGAGGTGCTCTGGCCATAGCCGTAAGGAAGTACTTTGAAGTACGGCTATAGATGCCAATGATTTTGCACCGATTCGGGGCCTATACGGATTAGGTTCGGTATAGGCCCCGTTGTCTTTACCATTGTCTCAAGCCGGCGCCGCGCCACCAGTCTGAAAAGCATAATCCACTTGACAAGACCGGCAGTTACCTTACCCTTATCGATAAGTGTGCAATAAAAGCTTCTGAGGTCAGTATAGGAGCGCAAGTTATGAAGAGCCCGAAAACATCCTTTGTACAGTGTGTCATTTTGTCCAGCCTGGCATTGTTTTTGGTGATAATCAGTTCCTGCGTAACTGATGGGGAATCGAAGATGGGGCGGGAACAGCTTCAGTGTAAAAAGATGCCCGTGATTTTTGATACGGACATCGGCGACGATATCGACGATACGTGGGCGCTGGCTATGCTTGTCCAATCGCCCGAATTCGATATCAAATTGATTACAACTGGGGTAGGCGACACTTCGGCCAAGGCGAAAATCGTCGCTAAGATGCTGGAGGTTGCCGGCAGGACGGACATACCCATCGGGATTGGCCTGCCGTGCGGTGACAGGAACAAAGGTCACCGCCAGGACCAATGGGTAAGCAGCTACAAACTCTCGTCGTACCCCGGCACAATTCATCAGGATGGCGTGAAGGCCCTGATTGACACAATAATGGACAGCCCAGAGCAGATAACAGTGATTGCCGTTGGTCCCCTGCCCAATGTTGCGGCGGCGCTTGAGCGTGAGCCCCGGATAGCAGAGAAAGCAAGGTTCATCGGTATGCACGGCAGCGTTCGCCGGGGCTATGACGGCAAACAGGAAGTGAGCAAGGAATATAATGTCGTCACTTACGTAAAAGAGGCACAAAAGGTCTTTACATCCGGCTGGGAGATGACAATTACCCCTCTGGATACGTGCGGTATAGTCAAACTCAAAGGGGCAAAATACAAAAAAGTGTTCGAGAGCGACAAGCCGCTGGCTCGGGCGGTAATAGCGAACTATCGGGCGTGGGCAAAGAGCCAGGGGTGGGAGGAAGCCCAGGTCAATACGGCCAGCTCAACTCTTTATGATACGGTGGCCGTTTATTTAGCCATATCAACCGAACTGGTCCGGATGGAAAGGCTACCGATTCGCGTTACTGACGATGGGTACACGGCAATTGATGATAAGGGTAAACCAGTCAACTGCGCAACAGAGTGGAAGGATTTGGCCGCATTCGAAGATTTGCTGGTTAGCCGGCTGACGAAATGAAAAGGATAAACACTTGGTGAGGGGCTTGGGCAGTCTGATTCTACTCATGTAAAATGTGCTGGCTTAATTTTTCTCTATTGTCCATATTATCTCAGTGGCGTCCCAGAAGTAGTCATCTTCACGGTCCACAGCGAAATAGATGCGGTCGCCTGCCGTTAGAGTGCCCAGATTATAAGTATTAGGGTCAGTTACCCAGTCCTGGTTCGTGGTGGCGACGATGTGGGTCAGCAGGCTTTTACTCTCGTCGAAGACCCTGTAGCCTGCCAGACTGCCTTCCCACCAGACCCTTCTCACTGCGAGGTCATATACGCTGTAGTTGCCTGCAACCGGCACGATAAAGGCCGCTACAGTCAGGTGGTCATTGTCCGGCGGGTGCAGCTGGAAATCCAGCACGCCCGCAGGAGTAGGGGTATTTGATTCGCCGCTGTCGGAACCGCGAGCGACGGTACTTTTTGCGGCGTAGGGATAGGCGTCATATCCACTGGTGGGTGCCCAGATGTGCTCGGCGTGGTTAAAGCTATCGGCATGAGAGCCATCGGTATAGGTATTAAATAAGCTGCCTTTGTTCACACCGTTATTATTGGTCGACTCATAGAATTCAAGGTCAGCGGTAATTGCCAAACCATCTGTAACTGTCCCCTGTGGGCTTGTGGCCTGCATAATAACGTCGAAGGACCTCCATACCCCCGCCACGAGAGGAGGACTGACGTTGATATTTACCGTTGCCGAGGTTGTTGTCTTGTTGTCATTGTCCGTCGCTCTGGCCTTTAGACTATGTGCACCTAAAGATGCGCCAGCCCAGTCAAAACTGTACGGTGCATTGGAATCTTCGCCTAATTTGGCGGCACCGTCGAAGAACTCCACAAGCGTTACCGAGCCATCGGCGTCAGCAGCGTACACCTCGATAGTTATCGTATTGCCTTCATCGAAGGTGGCTCCATTGGAAGGGCTCGTAATCGACACATAGGGCGCGCTGCCGGTGGGCGGAGCCGACATTGCGTCCAGTTCCAGTGCCGTTACATACCCCTTGCTGCCGCCTACGGGCCCTGTGATTCGTATGCCCGCTGCCCGCACAGGAGCACTTAAAACGTAGTCGATAATCTGATAATCCTGGCTGGAATTCAGGGGCTCAGAGGCTGTCACCGACCCCGGGGGGGCCTGCCATACGCTGTTGACCTCCACTTCTACACCGGCGCTGGTGAACCATCCGCCGCCGACGGCGCTGGCCCCTTCTATGTACCGGATTATACTGACGTCGACCTGCCGGTCATAAGTTACGCTCAGCGTCTGGATTTCCCCCGAATGATTACCAGTTTGCTGCGTAGAGTAGTACCAGGGGTCTCCCGACGGCCACCATTCATCTCCTTTGAAGTTGTGCTCGAAGCCGTCGGCCATCTTTTCGATATCGGAGCTGACCGGCACATTAGCCTCGGGCGTAACCGTGCCGCCTAACTCACGCACCCTGTTGTTTGCGCTTTGCTGCATTTCTAAGCACAGCGGGTTCTGCTCCAAAGCGGTAGCGGAGCTGGCCACAGGCAGCAGCCATTCGTTGCTGTTTGCATCCACAGTGCCGCCTGCATCCTCGATAGCTATATCGATGGTATCAAGCATACGGTTAGCCAACATAGTGAACGTATCTTCCGCGTCCGAATCTGAAGGGAGGTAGTCCGGCATATTGTCACGGGTGCGGTTTATCCAGTAGCGGTCTGAAAAGCTTGTTCCAACAAACTCAGCCACAAGGTCACTATACCCGTACATAAACCCGAGCAGGCCGCCGAGCGTTGCAGTTGAATTGTCAGAATCCCAGCCGGACAGCGTGCCGATTTTCACGGTTTTCTTGTAGTCGCCCTCGCCATACAGCAGGGCCATGATTCCGGCTGCGAAATTCACCGAAGACTCGTACCAGGTCTGGTATCTGAAGCCGTTTGAAGCGGCGTTGAGCTGATATCGGTCGTATATCTTGTCGCGTGTCGATTCCCAGTCGTCCTTGTTGGAGTTGGCTAAGTAATCAACTTTTACAAAATCGTAAATATCCGCGGATTTGGAGGTGTCCGGGATGTACTTGCGTACCTCATCGGCCAGCCACAGGACCTGGTCTTTTCTGGAAAGACTTGTGTCCACATCGCTCGCCAGGCAGTAGAGCAGCATGAAATACTGTGCCGCATGCGCTGCGTAACCTGTAGCAACGGTGCGAATTGGTAAATCCGCCATCTTCATTGCCATATCCGGCATGCCGGGTGCATATACGCCGAAAATCTCCGTCGTAAGCTGGGCGTCAATCATCAGGGCCAGGTCATTCAGCGCGAGCATTCCTGTCTGTGGTGTTGTGTAACCATCGTTCATTAAATCCCATGCTTTTTTGTCTGAGACCCATATGAAAGTGGGATTCATGTGCAGCAACCAGCCGTCTCTTATTTGCTGACCGGTGAGCATGTTTGTCTGATGCTGGTCCATAAGATGAGAGTATACGTATTCGATATCCGTATCATCGTCAGCAGCCCATGGGTCCTGGTTGACGACAAAATCAATCACATAGCCATGGCAGCCTACAGTGCCCCAGTCGGTATCTGTGTAGAAGGGAGGCGAACTCTTGCAGCCTTCTGTTCGGATTCCCGTCCAGTTCGCGAGGCACTCTCCCAGCCAAAGTGCACGCAGCCGGTCTGCATAATCGGCCCGGTCAATAACACGCACCTTGCCGAAGTTTCGTGCCAGCAGTTCAAAGTCATCCATATTCACGCCTGCTGCACCACCCAGGTCAGCTTCGCAGCCGGGGGCAGAACAGCCTGCATCCAGCCAGTAATCGCAGAGAATCTTAAGGTCTTCGAGGCCAACTATACCGTTAGCACTCAAATCTCCCTGTACAGGAGCCGCACTGGTGGAGCCGGTTAAGGATATAACGAACAACAGTGTGAGTAAAAGAACCTTCGAAGAATCAAACATTTTCATCATCCTCTTTCCTTAAGTTTTATTAGCAAAAATCCTCTATATTATATCATAACGCAAGTCAAATTTAGCACAAAAAAATTACTACTTTGAACAACAGGTGCTAACTTCCTTCTACAAAAGAGCTTACAAAACATCCGGAGTTGCCGGCATCTCCGATTCACCGCCTCGGACACGGCCGGTGCTCGGTTTTTTGGCAACGAAGAACTTGTCGAGCATTATCGCCTGGCTTATAATCCAAGGCGGTTGAATGAATAACTGAATTGTGTATTGACAGGAGAAAGAAGATGAGAGCAAGAATTGTTTTGTGCATGATGGTTATGGTAGGGGTTTGTGGGTGTGCAACAGTGCCGCGGCAGGATACGGTCACGATGCCGGTGGGTGTGCTAAGAGACAAGATAAAAGGGGCCTGGGCGGCACAGGTGATAGGCGTAACGTTCGGGATACCTGTGGAGTTTCAGTACAACGGGACGATGATACAGGATTATCAGGAGATTCCATGGTACGACGGTTATATGAAGGAGACGTACGAGAAGGAGCCGGGGGCTTATGACGATATTTACATGGATCTTACTTTTGTTCAGGTACTGGAAGACGAAGGTCTTGATGCGCCGGCGCAGTCGTTTGCGGACGCTTTTGCGAACGCTGAATATAAACTTTGGTTCGCGAACCAGACAGCTCGGTATAATGTTTTGAACGGGATTTCACCACCAGCATCGGGGCACTGGCTAAACAATCCGTGTGCAGACGATATTGATTTTCAGATTGAGGCGGATTTCGCAGGATTGATGTGTCCGGGGATGGTAAATTCCGCCGCAGAGATTTGTGATACCGTCGGGCATATTATGAACTATGGTGACGGCTGGTACGGCGGGGTGTATGTTGCGGCGATGTATTCTCTGGCATTTGTGTCGGACGATATAGATTATGTTGTAGAAGAGGCGTTGAAAACCATTCCATCGGAAAGCAAGTTTGCTCAATGCATGAGTGACGTTATTCGATGGCACGAGGAGGAGCCGGACGACTGGAAAGCAACGTGGTTTAAGGTTCATCGGAAATGGGCGGAGGACATAGGTTCGCCTCGAGGGGTATTTAAGCCGTTTAATATAGACGCGAAGATTAACGCGGCGTGGGTTTTGATGGGGCTGTTGTACGGGGACGGTGATTTTACGAGGACATATGAGATATCGACCCGGTGTGGGGACGACGCTGATTGTAATCCGGCATCGGCGGGCGGGATTCTCGCGGCGATGAAAGGATATAAGAAGATACCGGCATACTGGAAGCAGGGGTTGGCGGAGGTTGAGCCGATAGATTTTAAGTATACAACTATTTCGTTGTATGACGCTTACGAGATGTCGTTTAAGCACGCCGTGCAAGTGATTGAAAGGAACGGTGGGCAGGTAAGTGACAGGGAAGTGACGATAAAGGTGCAGAAACCGAAGACGGTTCCACTGGAGGTTGCTTTTGAGGGGCACTGGCCGAGACAACAGATATCTCTTGGGAAACAACTGACCGACGAAATTGAGTTTAAATTTGATGGGATTGGTTTTGCCATTCAGGGCAGCGTGGAAAAGGTCGGTGAAGAAGATTACGTATTTGAAGCTGAGATGTTTATTGACGGGAAATTCGTTGAGAAGGCAAAGCTTCCGACGAAGTTTATCCATCGCAGATTTACTCCTTTCTGGCGGTATCAGCTTTCACCGGACAAACACAAAGTCTGGCTGAAGGTGCTCAACCCAACCGATAAGGCGAAATTGAATCTTGATTACGTTGTCGTCTATGGCGATCAGCCTTTCAGCGTTGAATTTTAACCCCTTTCGGATCTGAAGGGATGAGCGGCGAGAGAAAATTATTAGGGAAAAGTGCAGGCACGATTTCACGGCGCCAATTTTTGGGCCGGTCTGTAGCGGCAGCTGCGGTAGCAGCGGGTCTCCCTCAACAGGCAACGCCCGAAGCCAAGAAACAAACCAAGCCGAATATACTTTTTATTATCACCGACCATCATGCTTATTATGGGCATGACAGAGAGGGTGAGTTCGAGTACAAGTGGCCTGTCTTTGAAAAATTCTGCGATGAAGGGATACGTTTTGACCGTGCCTATTCTGTCTGTCCGCTTTGCACGCCCGCTAGGGCAAGTATGCTGACCGGCGTTTATCCGAGTTCACACGGCCTTATGTGGAATACCGACTATGCCGACATGCACGATTTCCGCACCGACCAACAGCTTTACAGCCATTACCTGTCGCGTGCCGGCTACCGAAATGCCTATGTGGGCAAGTGGCATTGCGGCAAGAACAAGTTAGCAGCCGATTTCGGAATGGAGGGCTGGTCCCTGCCGGACTACGGCAAAGTTTATATGTCCGACGCATACAAGTCATACGCAGCCGAGCGAAACCTCGGCGACGCCCGCGCCCGCATCGAACATGACCTTGATCACCCGGAATGGAACGGTAAAACACTAACGCTGCATCACCCGTCACCGTGGCGTTTCATGAACGCAAGCGGAGTGCTAATCGGGCCGCCCAAAGCACACGAGGAAAATTTTGTGGCGTATCTCGCCGTACAGAAACTTAGAGAGTTGGCTAAGGCGGACCAGCCCTGGAGCCTTGTTGCCAGTTTCTGGGGACCTCATCAGCCTTACTTTCCCACAGAGCCGTATGCCTCTATGGTTGACCCCAAAAGCATCCCACAGTATCCCACCTTTAATGATGACCTGGAAGGTCGACCCTTCCGCTACGTTCTGCATCGCGACTTTAGCCACCGCAGCCGGTACGCCTGGCCCGAATGGTCCACTTGGCAGCACGTCCTTGCACGTGCGTACGGTCAGGGCTACCAGACGGACGCTGCCATCAGCCAAATCCTAAGGGCTCTGGAGCAGTCAGGTCAGGCCGAAAACACACTTGTCATCTGGTGTGCTGACCACGGTGATGCGCTGGCCAGCTCGTTTCAAAGGCGGTAAACGCACGGACAAAATCGTCTCCAACATGGATGTGACGGCGACGATATTAGAGGCGGTGGGGATAAAGGTTCCGGGGTATATGCATAGTCGCAGTCTTCTCGAATTTTGCCGAGAGCCCCAACGCTCGGACTGGCCGGAGTATACCGTGGCCGAGCACCACGGGCATGGGGACCAGATAACGCAGCGCATTATAGTGGGGAGAAGGTATAAGTATGTTGCGGCACTTTTTGACGGGGATGAATTGTACGATTTGCACAAGGACCCCTTCGAGCAGCACAACCTTGTTAATTCCACAGACCATCGCGACATTAGGGACCGGCTGCGCAGCCGAATCATAAAGCATATTGAGAAAAACGAAGATGAGATGGCCGAAAAACTCGCCCACGCACTCAAACTGGGACGCTAATTCTCTAAGACAAAAACCTTACCTCCGCAGTTTTGTCCGCATGTTACCTGCCGCAATCCTCGGCACCCTCAATTACTCTCGTAAACAATCGCCCTTGATACCTTCACTCTGGTCCCCGTCGCCTTCGGATTTTTCTCGCCATTTATTACCATTCGGATAGTGTGCTCACCTGCTTCAAGGTCCAGGACGTGGAAAAGATGCGCCCCGTTTAGCCAGTCGAAGCCTGCACCTCGCTCCATGACCCAGTAGTAGTTGTCGACTTCACGAACAAAACGCCCATCGACGTAAACATCCGCCTTGCCGCAGTCCCGGTCCCACCGACCCATAATCACAGCGCCCGTACCGTCGAATGTGAACGTAAACTCTGAACCTTTTTCGTCCGCAACCCTTTGCACCTCCGTCTTGCCCCACTGGCTATGCTCTACATCACGCCAATTCCCTTTCCATCGCCAGTGCTCTTTGTCCACGATAGTCGCCCTCGATTTGGCCTTGAGATTGGCAAACGACTGCTCCAACTTCGCCGGCTTTGGCGATTGAATCTTGACATGACACATACCGCCCTCAACCCTGCCGCCGTTTTCCAATATAAGTTTTTTCGCATACTCCAGCGTCCTCGCTACCGCCTTGTTAAAGCTGTAATTCGTATAGACAAAATTTTCGTCCGCCATCTCAGGAATATGCCTCGTCCATTTCTCCGGTATTCTTTTGTACCCCAGTAGAATCCCCAAAACACCTGAGGCATTCGAAGGGTTGCAGTCGGAATCTTGCCCGCAGCGTGTGCTGATTTCCATCGTTTTTTCGAAGTCCCCGCCCCCGTAAAGCATACCCATCACTATGTACGCGCCGTTGATTTTCGCATCGATGTTAAACGGGTCGAGCCCGCCGCACACGTCCACTTTGCCCCACCTCTTTTGCAGCTCATGCCATGTTTTGCGCCAATCGGAAGGATTCCTCTTGTGCCCGTCAATCACATCCTGAACGCATTGGGCATATTTACTTTCTTGAGGAAGAGCTTTCAGAGCGGTATCAACTATTTTCCCGATATCATTTTCAAAATAGGCAGCCGTGTATAACGCACTTACGAACATACCCCCGTACACACCATCTCCGTAATTCATGATATGACCGATTTTGTCACATATCTTATTTGATGTCTGTGGCATCCCCGGGCACATAAACCCGATGTAATCGGCCTCTATCTGAAAATCTATATCGTCAGCGTGCAGGTTATACTTCGGATGGCCCGACATTGGCGGCATCACCCCGTCCCAGATGTTCTTGCGGCCCTTGCGGTTCGCGTGAAAAAGCATATACCCCGCATCTGCAAAATCCTGCGCGAACTTCTCAGCTGGTGCATCTATCCCGTGCTCGTCCATCGTCATCATAAACGTCAATTGAACATAAAGGTCATCTTCTCCTATCGAGTTCTTGATACTCGCCGGGTCCCATTTGATTTCATCCTCGTTTATCACACTGTTATATTGAAATTCCGTGGGCCCGCCATAAGCGACACCTATCATTTTGCCCGCCCAGCCGCCTTTGATTTTATCTTTCAGCGCTTCCACTGAAATCGTCTTCAAATCCGCCTTGCTGCCCGACGATAATAACGCCGCTGCTGCCGCCAAAAAAACTGTTAAGATCTTCGCTCTCATCTTGTCTACCATTCAAAGTTTTTTGTTAACTCATTCAAATGATTCTTCATAAACTCGCCTAAAATTACCGGCTTTAAGTAGCGGCTGATTTTTAACCGCTTGTCGAATAATTTTACAATTTAAGCATAAGAATCCTGAAAGGACCAAAAACAAAATAGGAACCTTTTTCATTAGTCTTACCTCGCCATAAAAAATCTCAGCCTCATGTACAAGTCCCTGTAAGAGTACTATATTGAATTGGCCCCACGAGTTCAATACATAAGGTCATGCCGAATCTGAACGAAGAGTCTCGTACTGACCCCACTTCTGTAATGAGTGAGGATAATCCATACAACCATACTGCAACCAAAAGCTCAAATAGCTCATAAAATCAGGAAAACCGCATATCCACAAGATTTGTAATATCAAAGACTTAAATAATTCTCAGAAAAAGGTGAACGTTTTGAAGTGCGCCAAGCAAAGCTGGTGCAAGCAAGCTGGCTAATCCAGCCTGGCCAAAGCCTAACCAGCAGGCCAGAACAGAACTTTGCGCATATGGAGGTAACGAAAT
>Ga0114922_10000821_pt1 | contig 29811 bp, 22 predicted proteins | sample AartaG_FD_100975 | JGI IMG/M metagenome (GOLD analysis project Ga0114922, IMG submission 100975) | Deep subsurface microbial communities from Aarhus Bay to uncover new lineages of life (NeLLi) - Aarhus_00045 metaG | ecosystem: Environmental > Aquatic > Marine > Oceanic > Sediment | place... | reverse complement strand
AGTTCAGCGATCCGTCGCTGATAGGCTTGTTCTTGGGTCGGTTCCACCGGCCGCTCCTTCGCTTGGGGCCTGCTCGCAAAACGCTACGATGACAGGCGATATATCGACCAAGCGGCGGAAAGGCGGCCACAAAGAACGGCAAGGCATGTTCCACGCGAGCACATCTTTGCCAAAATGCCGTGAACGGTTACGATCAGCGAAATCACTCGGAAAACTGGGCGGCGGTCCTCAGTCAGACTCTGTGATGATTATACAGTCTCTTTTCGGCGCCCGATTTGGATTAAATCGACAAACCCCAGAGGACGTCGGTCGCTCCACTGCAGCCAAGTTGTGACTTCGCGCGGACCAAAGGCTGCGGCTCGGCGCTCAATCCTGGTAGGGCAAGCCCAGGACGGCCTGCCAGAATTCGTCGGCGAACCGGCGGGAGAAGGTCCCCTTGCCCACCTCGACGATTGGGATGCGGCAGGTGCGCTCGGGGAATCGCAGGCCGATCAGAATGGCAGCCTCGGTCTCCCGCATGATCCGCTTGCGCAGCTCGTCATAGGAACTGAGCGCGGGGCGATTGATGCGCATCATGCCACACTGGCTCTGGACGGTTTGCGGCGTTTGGACCGTTTTGGCTGCGGCGCCGCCGAGGCCGGGTGATGGGCGAACCAGAAAGCCGCCAGCGCCCCTGCATACCCAAGAGCGATGTATTGGATCGGCAGCGGCCGAAGCATTGCGCTGGCCGGTAGGTTCGGCGGAAGCGACGGGTCCACCGGGATCATGCCGGACCACAAATACCCCAAGACGCACACCAGCGGCACCGCCGCCAACGACCATAGCGCAGTTGGAACCGGAAAATATCGCAAGCCGTAATAGGTGGCGATCCATGCGGCGGCGGCCACCACAAAGCAGACCTGCCCGTGCTGGATCGGGCGGTGAGCGGAATCGACCGAGAACACGGACATCAACACGAGCATTGTTGCGGCGACAAACGCCGTGTGCTTGAGACCGTCTCGATAGCACCTTGCCGCGTCGTCCCCACCGGCCCCACCGGTAAGCCACCGGCCGATCAGCGGCAGTTGCGAGCCCGAAAGAGACAACAAACGGGTACGGCAAAGATCATCTTTGCGGGTACGGTGAAGATCCTCTTTGCCCTCCCCCGCGCCGCGCACTGATTCATGAGAGGGCATCTCAGTCCCGAAATACCAGCGGCTGATCACGCCGGAAGTCACGACCGCCATCACCAACACAAGCGTCCAGGCCAACGCTTCACCGATAAGTTGGATCACCGGCGCATCATGCGCGCTCGAACGCAGGTCCGCCTGCCGGAGCAGAAGATACTCCGCGGTGCCCCCGCGCAGGGCAAGCGCAGCCAAACCCACCGCCGCTGCAAACACCCCCGCGTCAGGCAACAGCCGACCGAGGACGATCGTGGCGATCGCGGAAGCAACCGCAACCAACACTAGCATCTGAAGCCACGTGTGGACGACATGATGGCTCGTGAGCAGGCTGACGGCTGCGAGCGGGTCTTTCGGGGACACGACGCACCAACCAACGGTCATGAAGATCGCCCCGGCTCCGCACCACACGGCCAAAGCGATCGTCTTCTGCCAGGAATTGAGTTCTCTAGGATAGATCATGTTGTCGTCCGCCAACCGTTGACGGGTAATTGCGATTATCGCAGGTCATAACGCCGCAAGACCTCTTCGACGGCTTCGCGGCCGGCCCGATCGAGCGGGCACAACGGCAGGCGGAGTTCCTCCTCGATAAGCCCCGCCACGGCCAGGGCCGTCTTGATCGGTATCGGGTTAGGCCCGAACTTGCCGATACCATCTGCCAGTTCGCCAAGCGCGCGATGCAGTGACAGCGCATTGGCAGCACCACCCTCCAGCGCAGCCTGCGTGAGGTCTTTCATCATGCCGGGCGCCAGGTTAGCGATCACACTGATGACCCCGCTTGCGCCCAGCGACATAAGCGGCCACGTGATCGAATCATCTCCGCTGAGCACGATGATGTCGGATTCGCTCAGGAGTTCATCGACCCCGGCCACCCGACCTGTGGCGTGTTTGACCGCCACGATGTTGGAAAACGCCTTGCGCAGGCGGATCACCGTTGCGTTGTCGATGGCCACGCCTGTTCTAAACGGCACGTTGTAGAGCACCACGGGCAGGTCGGCGCACTGGGCCACGGCGGCGAAATGTCGGAACAGGCCCTCCTGGGGGGGGCGGTTGTAGTAGGGGACCACGCTGAGAACGGCGTCGGCGCCAGCCTGGGCGGCCCGCCTGGTCAGGTGCACGGCCTGGGCGGTGGAGTTGGACCCGGCCCCGGCCATGACCGGGCAGCGACCCCCGCTGCGCTTGATGACCGATGCAATGATCCGGTCGTGCTCTTCCTCCGTGAGGGTCGGCGACTCGCCCGTGGTGCCGCAGGGCACCAGCCAGTCGGTTCCTGCCTCGATCTGCCGATCGACCAGCCTGCCCAGCGTGTCGAAATCGACCGCCCCGTTTTTGAACGGCGTAACCAGTGCCGTCATGGACCCTTGCATTTTGTGCTCGGTCTTACTCATTGAGAACTTACCTCTTAGCCCCACCGAACTCGTGAAACGGCAATCGGCAATCTCCTACCCGATAGGTGCGAGAAGGGATTCTCGCACCAGCGCTCAGGACCAGCGTGTTCTCATCACGTTCTTGCTAAAAAGCATATCCCAAACTGTGGGACAGGTTTTCTAACCTGTCATTTGAACGGCTCGAAAGCCGGTCCCACAGAGGTTCTCGTAGGTTCTAAACGCGATCTTCTTTCGGCCCGTGCTGAACGAGCAGACGCTTCATCTCACGCACGGCCTCGCGCATACCCACGAACGCGGCTCTGGCGACGATCGAATGGCCGATGTTGAACTCGCTAAAGCCGGGCACCGCGGCGATCAGCGCGACGTTTCGATATGTCAGCCCGTGTCCGGCATGCACCTCCAGCCCCGACTGACTTGCAATCTCCAGACCCGCCCGAAGATCATCGAGGGCGAACTGGCGCTCCGACGGCGTTGTCGCGTTGGCGTACGCCCCGGTCCAAAGCTCCACCGCGTCGAAGCCGGCGTCCGCAGATGCGCCGATCTGGTCGGCCACCGGCTCGATAAACGCGCTGAGGACGATCCCTGCGTCACGCAGACGCGCGACCACTTCTGAAATCCGCTTGCGGTGGCGGATCACGTCAAGCCCGCCTTCGGTGGTCAACTCCTCGCGCCGCTCCGGCACCAGCGAACACTGAGCGGGCTTCAGCTCAGCCGCGATGTTCACTACATCCTCCGCTACGGCCATCTCCATGTTCAACTTGACGGACACGGTCTCGCGCAGAAGCCGGGCGTCGCGATCGACGATGTGCCGCCGATCCTCGCGCAGGTGAAAGGTGATGCCGTCCGCCCCGCCCAGTTCAGCCTCGATAGCCGCCCACACCGGGTCCGGCTCATCCGTCCGCCGGGCCTGGCGGATCGTCGCCACGTGATCGATGTTGACACCGAGCAAGGCCATTACGAAAGCCTCCGTTAATCCACCATTCGTGAAGCGTATCGGTCCCGCTTCTGACGCTTCACGAGAACACGCTGGGACGAGATTCCCTTAAGCTGGATTATAAACGGCGACGGCCGGAATTGAAACCGTTGCTGTGGACATTCAGGTCTCAGCCCAATTGACCGTGTGTCTCTCTGTTTCCGGTAACGGCGGGCACAAGCGAGATAATCTCACCCACCCAGTTTCGCGAGCAGTGCGTCGCCCAACTCCCTTGCCAGTTCCACCACCTCGTTCATTTCGGCGGGCCCGATCTCGCGCCAATCATCAGGGTACCTCGTCTCAACCCCGTGAACTGTCAGTGTGTCTGATGAATCTGACAACCGGGACAGTTCGGGCGCGAACGGCTCGGTCAACTGGATCAATCGCCGCAAATCATGCGTTTTTGGCGCTTCGACACCGTGGCGGGTAAGAAGTGCTTTCAGCAGTTTCTCAACGAATTGTTGGCAGTGAAAGCAAACGGCATCAGCCGGGCGTTGCTCGCTGCCCAGCAGAATCTCCACCGTTGTCCAGTCGCTCTGGGCCTTGGCCAGCCACTGCCGCACGGCTTCGGCCGTCTTATCGTTCATAGAGGACTTTCCCGGATTTGTCCGCGAAATAAACGACATGATTGACAACCGACCGCCAGCGGGCGTATTCATCCGGCGTCTTCACGATAATGTCAAACGAGGCCGGGTAGTCCGCTACCAGACGCCGCACGGCGGCATACCGCTTGCGCGGCGGCAGAGATGTCCGGGCAACCACCAGCAGGTCCACGTCCGAATCGTTCGTGGCCACACCGTCCGCATATGAGCCGAAGAGCACGACCTTGTCGGCATTGAAGTCACGCCCGATCCGCCGCCCCAGCTCTTCTATCTGACTTATGGTGATCATTGCGTAACAGAATCAGTCGGGCATTGCCCGTCCTGCATCAGCCGCCATGTTCGACTTGACGGACACCGTCACGATATTCACAACCTGAATTATAAACGGCGATGGTCGGAATTGAAACCGTCGTCACCAGTTCGCTGCGAGCCGTGGGTGGGACCGCGCTCTGTGAGGGTGGGGGGTGGCCCATATCCTCTGGACATGTGGGACGTGATGATCGCCGCCGGATGTGCCCCGGTTCGCAGGCGGGTGGCCCACCTCGTTTCGAGGTGGGGGACACGATGACCGACGCGGCTAGTATCACACCAGACCCCATCATCAAGTCCCCCACTTCAAAGAAAGTGGGCCACCCGGCCGTTTTCCAGATCAAGGGCAACGTGAGCTGTTCGGCGGGAAGCTACCGAACCGACTGTGGTCAAGGCGGGTCTTGCTGGGCTTGTCCGCCGGGCTCTACAGCGTCACCGTGGTCAAGGTGTTCGTGTTCGACCTTTCTCACCTGGCGATGATGCATCGCATCATCTCGTCTGTGGTGCTGGGTGTTTTGCTGCCGTTTGCGTCGTTGCTATAGCAGCGGTTGTCATCTCGTATTACGGGTCTGGCGACGGGTCAAGGTGTGGCCGCCGCCCTGACCGGCGACACACGCGGGCGGTGAGCAAGACTTGCCCCATCATGCCGGATACAAAACGCGGAATGCCCCACCCCTTTCTACGAAAGGAATGGGGCACCCGAGTTTCCGTGCCGATCAGCAGTAATACACTACGGGCAGTTGTAGCTCTTCCTGTCCCAGCCGCCGCAGTCCCAGACGGCCGTTGCTTCGCCCGGCCCGGCGGGCATCTCCTTGAACCTCGCTTTGCCCTTGCCGCCGGATTTCACCTTGCCCTTCTTCTTCTCGCCGTTGGAAAGCTCGACGGTAAACCGGTCACCCTCCACTCCGTCCGCCAGCTTGACTTTCAACTTGTTCGAACCGTTCTTGTCCTTGCACTTGGCCCTCTTGATTCTCTCCGGCGACAGCTCGATCAGTTGCCCGTAGATGTCCTGCTCGCCCTGGCCCGTGTTGCGGTTGTCCGCCCAGACGAGGAGGAATTCGCGCCGTGTCGAGTTGAACGCAAGCCGAGGATTGCCGGAGACCGTACCGCTGGAAGCGATCACGGGGTCGCCGCTGACGGTGCCATCCGAAAGCACCAACTGGGCGGATATCTCACTGCCCTCTTGCCAGACGACCACATACGCTCGGTGAGCGTCATCGTACGCCACAAACGGCACCACGCGCGACGACAGATTGGTCACGATGGGAAAGTTGTCTCCGATAAGCTGCCCGTCACCGGAAACGAACTGGCCCAAGATGTCCTCGTCCTGAAACAGTCCGAACACCACCAGATACCGGTCGTTCTCCGTGTCGACGGCCACGCTGGCGGCCCGGCCGCTGGCGGGAAACGTCGTCGAGATGATGATCACGCCGCCGATCGGCGTTCCCTGGGCGGAAAGGAGCAGGCCGCGCAGGTCGCGGACCGACTGATCCCGCCAGGTGCCGAGGTAGCGGTTGGAGGCGCTGTTGTAGGCCACCTGACCGGCCGGAGCCCCGGACGAGGAGATGGTGATGTTGGGGCCGACCAGGTTGCCGTCAGCGGTCACCCGTTGCCCTCTGATTCCCGCCAGCCCCCCGCCGGCGAAATTCCGTCCTTCGTACATGTACTCGTTGGCCGTCGAGTTGTACGTCAGCGAACACTCCATCCCCCCGTTGGAGACGAAGAACTGATCTCCGATGACGCTGCCGTCGGCGGCCACCAGCCGGCCCCACCCGTGGTTAAAGGCGCCTGGATGCTGCGTCTGCCATGCCACCAGAAACTCGTTGTCGGCGCTATTGTAGGCGATGGACGGATTGCCCTGCGACTCGGGATACTCGATCACGGGGAAGTTGTCGCCAACCAGCGCACCCTCACCGGACACCCGCTGCCCGAAGATGTCGTTGTTATGCGGGTTTCGCGAATCCAGCCAGACGGCCATGTACTCGTCGTCGGCGCTGTTGAAGGCCACCCACGGCCTGACCCGCTGCGGCGTCGCCCCGCTGGACAGATCGAAATTATCTCCCTTAAGCGCAATGCCGACTTGGCACTCCTGAGCGTGGATTGCCGAACCGGCAAGCATGGACACGAACACGACACAAACGGCAATTTTCCTTCCTGACATGATACACCTCCTTTTTTACTGATGGCTTGGCTGGTCTTTCCCGGTAAGACCAAAGAACCGAAGATCAGTATACTCGAAACGGGGGCAGCTTGAAAGCCTCCGCTGGATTGCAAATTGGGGATTCAGCCCCACCCAGGTCCGGCGGAGCGGGAGACGAGAGAGCGATGGCCCGCTGTCGTTGAGTGGCGAGGACCGCAGGGGCTCTTTCATCCGGCACCCAGGGCGGGTGGCCCACCTCGTTTCGAGGTGGGGGAGACGATGATCAACGTGGCAATATCAAACCAGACGCTATCATCAAGTCCCCCACCTTCAAAGGGCTTGTCGATTTAGTCCAAATCGGGCGCCGAAAACAGGATAATCGATGGTCAAGACTATGGTTTTCATTCTTGACAGACGTTTCGTGAGCGCGCGAAGGCACTAAATCGACAGCCCCCAAAGAAGGTGGGCTACCCGGCCGGAGAGCCGGATGCGGGAGAACCGCACGTCCGGTTCGGAGGGAGGGGAGACCGGGCAACCGGTCTTTCCTACCCCTATCCCGTCAAACTACCTGATACCCGACGTATGCAGGTTGTCCTTCCTTACGGACATCCGATTTCCCTCACGTTGTTCCTCACTCACCGGTGCGCGGAAATCCTCCAGTCCATCTTGTATTTTCCACGATCGTCGCCTCACTATGTGGAAATCCGGTGTACATCCACGGAATATGTCCGCCTCCACCCTCGTTGTTCTTCGATCGAGTGCGTTGACGATCAACACCCAAGGTAAATCGTCGGTCAAGACCGCCATTTTTTCAGCAACGAGGGGAATGACTTGCCTGCCGTATGCGAAAATGGGGTGTCGTTCCCGTCCCAATGAAGGTCCTGCCAAGTGGTGCCCTCCAAGCGTGATTGTCATACGCTCGTCGCCGACAATCTTCTCCGAGGGTATCCGGGTCATAATCTGCCGCAGTTCCTCAAGGGCCACCTTTCGCCCGCCATCGCTCGAGTCACGGGAAGCCTCGGGTTGCAACTTACCTTGCCATTGGTCCCCGTATTTGCCTCTGATCGCGTGCGCCTCCGCTAACGCGCGCGAACCTTCCCATTGGGTGATGACCCTCATCGGTTCAAAGTATTTGTCTATCATCGTGCGCGCCTCCGCTAACGCGCGCGAACCTTCCCATTGGGTCATGATCCTTATCCGTTCACCCCATATCTCCATCGATGATGGAAGTCGAAAATCCACGATAGCGTCCTCAATTGCCGTATTCTGATCGAGGATCGCATTGTAGATGAGCAGTTCGCGTACCGGGCAATCGTCCGAGATTATTACGGCCGCCAAGAACGCCAGAGGCTCGTTGCCAAATCCGAGTAGCGGATGCACCTGCAACCTTTTGAGGGGAATTCCGCTTACATTATACGCCCCAATCGACACATTGAAGTGATCGCGCGTCTCAACTTCTAAGTCGTACAATTGATCAATCATTGCTACGAGTTTTCGTGATCGAATGCTATCCGGAACCGATGCAACCTTCGCATCCTGCACACGTGGATGAACTTTGGTGTGTCGCGAGGTGAGAGCCCACATTGCTGCACGATTGATCTCCCTTGCAGTTGGTTCCTCAAGCATCATTACGCGCATTTCCAATGGTGTGTTCCACCCGCGGATAGCATGATACAGCAGCAGCTCACGGAACGGGTACGAGTAAGTACGTATGCGTTTTAGCAACAGCGGTTCCGCATCTTTCCCACGCTGCAGGAGTGGATGCAGTGTCTTTCTATCCCCGCTTCCGCTCACGTACCTACCCCCAATGGACACATTTAGCGGCGACAGAGATTCAACACTCTCCATACGTAGCCGGTCAAGCAGGACCTCGACTGTGGGGATATCCGGGCGTTTCCGGGTTGGCTGTTCTGGGCCATTCTGAAGTCCATCCGAAGCAGGCGGACTTCCGGTGCCGCTAAAGTGAGCCCAACCTACGATCAACAAGAGCACGCCCACTAATCTGGCGGAATATGTCATTCGGAGTTCTCCAAAAAGTCTCGCGTGACCTCGACGTGCTAGCCCTTGGACATTACGGCGGCGGGCAATTGGGATTGCCCGGGCAGTGAATGATTGGACCGTTCCTCCCCGGCCAGCAAATCGAGGAACCATCCTTGTAATACTGGCAAACGCATATTCCGTTGCCACATTTCGTTTTCTTCGTCTTAGCTACCTTTTTCTGCCCAATGTCCTTCCGATGCTCCTGGCGGGTGGCCCAGCTCGTTTCGAGGTGGGGGAGACGATGGCCGACGCGCGAATATCAAACGGTAAGCCATCATCGACTCCCCCACCTTCAAAGAAGGTGGCCCACCCGTCCGTCCACCACCACCGGTCATCATCGGTCCCCCACCTCCACAGGGGCTGTCGATTTAGTGCCTTCGCGCGCTCACGAAACGTCTGTCAAGAATGAAAACCATAGTCTTGACCATCGATCATCCTGTTTTCGGCGCCCGATTTGGACTAAATCGACAAACCCCAAAGAAGGTGGGCCACCCGTCCGTCCACCTGTCACCTTGTGGGTAGCGCTCTGCGGATCATTACGTCACCCACGAGGGGTGACGCTACACGACAATGAAGAACGCTGTAGCCCGCTACGGCTCTGGAACCTCAGGCGGTGGTTCCTGCTCTTTTTTCCGGGCATCCTCGAGCGCTTTTCGGGCGGCTTCCAGCTCCTCGCTGAGCTGAGCCACTTTCTTGTTCAACACGTCGATCTGCGCCTTCAGATTTTCGGACACGGCGTTGGCGTCGGCGAGGGCCTTTTCATAGGCAGCCTTGAGGTCGGCGAGTTCAGTTTCGACCTGGGCCGCCTTCGTGCGAGCCTCTGCGAGCCGGGCGTTTGCATCGGCACTGCCCGACTTTGCCGCTTCGAGCTGCGTTGTGAGTTCGGCGACCTTCTCATTCGCCCCGGCGAGTTCCGTTTTGCTCGCTTCCAGGTCCGCCTGTGTTTTCTCGAGCGAGGATTGGGCGGACGCAAGTTCCTCGGAGAGACTCTGTTTGTCTTGCTCCAAGGTGGCGTTGAGTTTCTCCAATTCCTCGACTTTCTCCTTGTTGCCGGCACAACCGGCGGCGACCAGCAGTCCAAGCGAGACGATCAGCGGTGCAAACATTCTTGCGGCGTTCATGGGTAGCCTCCTGTCAACGGAAGACGTGACGCGGAGCAACGTGCCCCGTGTGATTACGCGATACCGACGAATGATACCCGAAGGAGAGTTTTCGTCACGCACGGGAAACCGCAGGACCGGAGGGGCCGTTCAATTCTCGATGCTGGTGCGAGAATCCTTTCTCGCGCCCCGGCATACGTGGCTGTGAGTGGGTCGAGAAGGGGTTCTCAACCCAGCCGGTCATTCAGACCTGCTTGGGCAACACTTTTCGGCTTTTTAGCCGGGTGAAGGAGCCATCGCGCGGATTGATCGCGAGCAGTTCGCTGACGTTCTTGAGCTTTCGCTTTTCGATTCGAACCGGCCCATTGAGTTCGCGCAACACTCCCGTCGCCCGGTCGTCGATCGTGATCGTGGTTCCGGGATAGATCATGGACAGGACGAGTACATCCGCACAGCCTGTCGGGGTGGTGTCTTTGGCAAGTCTCCTCTCCGTTTCTTCAATCTGCTTCGCCTCCTGCTCCAAGGCGTCTGCTCTGGCAAGGAGGTGGTCGACACGTTCCTTATGGGCCGGCGAGAGTTGGCTCGCGCGATCCATCGTCGGTTGCAGAGTCTGGCGGAGTTTCTGAGCGCCTCTTGTGAGGCTTTCCAAGTGCTGCTGCTCGGCCTGCTGTTTCTCTTTCCGAAGTTGATCGATCTTGGCCGCTTCTTCCGCCTCACTGGCGGGGTCGTTGTGCTGATACGGTTGAACGCCGACCGAGACTATCGTTGTGACGCAAGAGTCGTTACCCAGTGTATCGACGACGACCCCACGGGTGGCCTGTATGTTGCCGCCGACTAACTTGGCCTGCTCGGCAAGAATCTTCTTGCCCGCTCTCACGTCACCGTGAACACAACTGACGTGAATCCTGATATTGCCTTCGCTTTGAAGCTGTGCCCCCTCGCAAAATTTGACGTCAACAGTGCCGCCGGCAAAGACCTTGCCATTCTGTCTGCCCACGAAGCCGCCATCGATCCTGACGTCCTCGGCTGCGTGCAGTTCAGCGCCCTCGACCGCACCATTGACAACCACTGACTTGCCGGACTTGACGCAGACCGGTTCACCGACCTTTCCGCTAATGATGACGTCGCAAGGCGCGTCGACCTCCTTGCTTTCCGCGTCCACATCGCCGTCAATCTTCAGAATCTCCCGGATACAGTGCCTGCCGCGATCGAGCACCGCCCTGCCGGATACCTTGGCGACTACGGAACCATCCTCCCCCGCCTCGAGGTTCTGCCATGATTCGAGCGGATTACGCTGAGGCGGCTGTACCTTTCTCCCGCAAACATCGAGACCGTCTTCGCCGCCTACCAGAGGCTTAATCCGGCCAACGACGGCGTCTTGCTCGACAATCTTGGCCGAACTCAGGTCGTCCAGGTTCGTCCTTTTGCCCTGGTGGCGCAAGACCTGCTCGGCGAACTGGGAAGACCACTCCACCTCACCGCCTTCGGGCCTGACCGGCCTTGTTCTGTTGGCGATGAGAAACTCCTCAGGGACTTCATTAGTGGATGAGACTTGCTGGAGATACTCCTGGATTCGGGCAGCCACGTCCTCGTTGATCTGAATGTCGGCCGCCTCGATCACGCTGCGAACCGACTCTTCGTCGATCGCTGACGCCGGGCGGGAATCCCTCAAGCACAACCAGGCCGACATGGAGTCGCGGCTGATCCTTACGCCCTCGGTGTACGTTTCCACGCGGCTGGCCATGAGTCTTCCAGGACTGCGGACACACTCCCGGGTCACAACTTGAATTGGACCTGCGACGGCATCTTTTTTATCGTCTACCGGGGTGACACGTCCACAGTTCATCTTGCCGGTTGCCCATGCCGTCCGTCCCGCTTATAACGTCGGACGTGGATGAGTTATGGCTCTATCTCGGCGATTTGCACGAACACCTCGAACCGCACTGGGCCGGGCTGGTGCTGATGTTGTGTTCCGTCATCTGCGGGATAATCGTGGGGGCGGAACGGGAGTTAAAGCAAAAGCCGGCCGGTCTGCGAACGGTGATGTTGATCTGCGTTGGCAGCACGATCTTCACGCTCTCGTCGATTCTGGTCGGCTCGGCCATGGGGATCGCCGATCGAGGGCGGATCGCCGCGCAGGTTGTCACCGGTGTGGGATTTCTCGGGGCCGGCGCGATCATTCGCGAGCGCGGCACCGTTATCGGGCTGACCACCGGGGCTACCATCTGGACCGTTGCCGCAATCGGCGTGCTCATCGGCGCAGGATATGCAGCAGCCGGCGTGGTGCTGAGCCTTGCGGTGGTGGGCACGTTGACAGTGGTGAAGCAGATCGAGCGGGCCGTGGGCGGGCGCTGCCAGTACACCCATTGCCGGTTGGCATACCGGCCCGAACACGGCAAGACGCGGCTTAGGATTCTGCGCGTGCTGGACAACTATCACATCCCCGATGCCGCATGGGACGTGCGCGTGGAGGATGACAAGGAGGTGATGGAGATTCGCTACTGCCATTACCACCGCAACCACCGCGCGTTTCTGACGGATATTGTCGAGACGCCCGACCTGATCGAAATCCAGCATGAACGAGCCCCTCGACGGGATGAAGTCGACCTGGAGGATGAGTCGTGATTCAAAGCTCGTCGCCCTCACAATCAGATTCTCCCGGCGGTCGTCGGCGGACGGTACGGTGCTGTTTTGCACCAGCGGTCCGCGTGCTAACATGACGGCGTGTCTGAACGAGCCGGACCCTCAGCCTGGCTGGCCTATGCTCTGTTCCGCGTGGTCAGCGCGATTCTGCAAGTCTTCCCTATCGACGCCAACCTTCAAACGGCGCGATTTCTCGCACGTCTTTGGATTCGCAGCGAGCATGAAGACAGGCTCGCCGGCCGGGCACGCATCCGGATCGCTCGTTTCTGGAGGGGATTTCGACCACGCCACCGATCGCGGGCGATCGAACATTTGCGAGCCGCATACGCGGACTCGATGTCGCAGCAACAAATCGAAGACACAGCGGACCGGGCAATGGAACACCTGGCCATGTTCGCCATCGAGGTGATCTGCGTTCCACGGCTGATCTCGCGTTGGACGTGGAGGCGTTACATCAAGTTGGTGGGTTTTGAGCCCGTGGTGGAGCTGCTGCTCGAGGGCAACGGAGCCATTCTCGTCACGGGACACTATGGCAATTGGGAGCTGCTCGGCCATCTGATCGCCTGCCTGGGCTTCGACATCACGGCAGTCATGCGGCCTTTGGACAACGTCTATCTGAACCGATACCTGGTCCGGACGCGTCGCACCCACGGGCTTGAGCTTCTCGACAAGAAAGGCGCCTCAGGGTCAGCGGAGGATGTCCTGGCTCGTGGAGGGCTGCTGGGCCTGATCGCAGACCAGGACGCGGGACGAAAGGGGCTGTTTGCCGATTTCTTCGGTCGCCCTGCGTCGTGCTACAAGATGGTAGGACTGCTGGCGATCAAGGCCGAGGCGCCTATCGTCATCGGATACGCCAGGCGAGTCGGGAACAGGTTTCGATACGAGGTCGGCATGGAGCGCATAATCCGACCGGAGGAATGGGCATCCCAGAAGGACCCGCTACGTTGGATCACCCAGGCGTACACCACGGCGATCGAGTCCGGCGCTCGCTGCGATCCGTCCCAGTACCACTGGATACATCGACGCTGGAAAACTCGTCCCAGAAATGAACATGTTGTGCAAAGTAGTAGCCCGACACGGCGAGACATGCCGGCGCTGCAATCATCGCTCGAGCCGACGTTGACTGACGTTGACCGTAGGCAATGACCGATCTACACTGGAGTTGGAACAAGCGCCTTCTGGCGGGGCCCGTCGCAAACCGGGTGATGTGGCTATGATCGGCGCTTCTGGCGAACGACGCGGGTCGCCGTAGCGGCACGTGGGTAGGAAGGATTTGCCTTCGGTTCGGTGGTATTGAATCAGGTGGTGAGTTTAACTGGGAGAGGCGCATCGTGGCCAATGCCAATGTACTTAATTTCAGCGATTCGAGATTCGAGTCCGACGTGCTTAACTCGGACGTTCCAGTTTTAGTTGATTTTTGGGCGGAATGGTGCCGACCGTGCCTCGCGCTGGCACCGACGCTCAAGCAGTTGGCTGAAGATTTTGCCGGCTCCGCAAAGGTGGGGAGGCTGAATGTCGACGAGAACAACAAGATGGCGGCTCAATATTCCGTCAGTGCCATTCCGACAGTGATTTTGTTTAACGGCGGTCAAGTCGTTGAGCGATTTATCGGTCTTAGGCCCAAGAAGGACTACGAGCGAGTGCTGAACGACCTCGCCCCCGAAGGGCGGTCGTAATCGGTTTCGTCAGGCCGGCTGGCAACCGTCCAGGGACATCGCCTCAAGCTGACGTGTTGAGCAGCCGGGTTGGCAGGTCTGTGTCCGGGTCGTGCCGTTGCCGGACGCCGCTTAGAGGCTACCCTAAAACCCCTGTGGGACCGGCTCAGCCGGTCTAACGCGGCTTTCCGGCCGGTCAGATGACAGGTTAGAAAACCTGTCCCACAGTTTTGGGATAGGCACTTAGCATCGAGTTGCTTTCGTTCCCCGCTATGATGCCCCAAGTCCGGTTTGGAATTTGACGGTGGTTGGTCTCAACATTGACCCTAATTTGCCGCAGCGCCCACAGGACGATGCCGGCGGAGGGTGCGGCAGTTGCGGGTCTGGAGATGCGAGCCCAAATCGCGACAACGGCCTGGAGAAAACCCATCCGACGACCGCGGTGCGTTTCGGGTACATGAAGCACATTGGGGAATTCACCTATGCGCCCAACATGAAGTTCACCTGCGGCGCCAAGGTGGTGATGCAGACCAAGCGTGGGCTGGAGATCGGCGAGCAGGTTTCGCTGACCTGCAGCGTGTGTGACAAGGCGGTTGCGCGGGAGGAGATGAAGCGCTACGCCCAGGCCTGCGACGGCGAGACGGTGGTCTTCGATGCGGGGCGGATCGTCCGCGAGGCTACGATGGCTGATTTGTCCGAGTACGCCCGCATTCAGGACGCCGTCTCGGAGCGCAGATCTCTGTGCCAGCGCCTGGCGGATAAATACGAGCTTCCGATGAAGGTCGTGGATTGCGAGATTCTCTTCGGTGGCGAGCGCGTCATTTTTTACTTCAAGGCAGTCGGGCGTGTCGATTTCCGTCAGATGGTCAAGGATCTTTCCGCCGAGTTGCAAACGCGCATCGAGATGCGCCAGATCGGGGCGCGGGACGAGGCCCGTCTGCTGGCCGATTATGAAACCTGCGGTCGTGAAGTCTGCTGCAAAGTCTTTCTCAAAACGCTCAAACCTGTCAGCATGAAGATGGCCAAGCTGCAAAAGGCCACCATTGATCCGACCAAGGTTTCAGGGCGATGTGGGCGGCTCAAGTGCTGTCTGCGCTACGAGCACTTGTCCTACGAGGAGCTTGACAAAGAGTTGCCGAAGATCGGGGTGCGGCTGCGAACCAGAGGAGGCGACGGTGTCGTCGTGGAGCGTCAGATCCTCGCCCAGTTGCTCCGGATTCGTAAGGACGATGACGGGCTGGTGACCGTGGCGGCGGAGGACATAATTACAACACTGCCAGACGACGTACCCGAGCCGTCGAAACCCACCGTGGATGACACCGTGGCGGAGGGTTCAGCCGCCGATCCCGAGCCAAAGACTGAACCCGCAGGCGATGGCGCCAAAGCAGCGAAGCGTCCTCGCAGCCTTAGGCGGCTCGGCCGGCGAGGAAAAGCGCCACACCGCAGGGCCGATGCAAAGGTCTCGCGTGCGGAACCGGCCAAGGAAACTCCCACGCCGGTTGAGCCCGCGAGCAAGAAGAACAAGGACCGCCCGTCGACGTCCACACCGACTGGGGGCGGATCAGCGGCGCGTCGCCGACGTTGGAGGCGCCGCGACCGCAAGAGCGCTGGTGGCGGTTCCCAAGGGCGGGGTTTGGATTCCGGCCAGCCGCCGGATTAGTGCCCATCCCAAGACTGTGGGACAGGTTCTCCAACCTGTCGTTTGACCGGCTGCTGGAGAGCCGGTCCAAGGGCGGTTTTGGGATCGTGGTTTTCTTAAGGAGGCATTGTCGAGCGGTGGACGCTCGGCGTGTAAGCGGGTAAAATATGTGGCGTATGGCTGGAATGAGATTCCCATCTCGTTCCCACACGGCGTTGGAGGGTGTTTTCGCAAAACCGGTTGCAGGTTCCGGTGTGTCGGTCTTGATTCCGGGAACTCTGTGGCGACCTTGTTTGCAGGATTGATCTAGTGCCCGAGGATCTGACGGAACTCGCTGAGCAGACAGAATCGCAGCCGGGCGGGCGCGGCGGCAGCCGGTACCCGCCGGAAGCGTTTGAGGTTGTCAGCGAAGGTCTGTCCTACGCGATCCAGAATATCCACGGGGCGGACACTCCCGCCCATCAGTTTCTCGCGCGGTTTATGGCCAAGGAGAACCTCGACTGGGCCGACTTGGCCGCGATGTACGAAACCGGGCGGTTGCCCGGCCCGTTGGCGACGGCCGTCGAGGACATCGGCGGGGCTGACAAACTCAATCGTCATATCAGTGGCCGCGAGCTGTGCTGGGGGCTTCGCGAGTTTGCCCTTAAGCGGTGGGGACTGCTTACCCGCACCGTTTTAGCCCGCTGGAACATCCACGAGTCGATCGATTTCGGGAGGATCGTCTTCGAGACCATCGAGCGAGGCCACATGCAGAAGCAGCCCGGCGATTCCCTCAGAGATTTCGAGGATGTCTACGATTTCTCAGAGGCCTTCGACGAAGTCTTCCACTTCGATGCGAACGAATCCCACGAGGAAAAACCGTCCGCCGAGTAACCCGGTGCGGCGACGGTCCGTCCTGTTGGGGGGCGGTGGACGGGCTATTCATCCGCATTCGAAGGGCTCTTGGCGGAGGAGGGAACCTCGGTGCCCTCGTGGTTCTCTGCGGGTGCCTCGTCCGTGCCGGCGGGTTTAGATTGACTTTGGTCAGTTTCCGAATCCAACCGCCGATTGCGAGGCGGCTCGATGCGCGGGGTGATGTCGACTTCGTCCTTGACCTCGCGTAGCCCCTTCTTGAACTCGACGATGCTTTTACCGACCGACCGGGCTACATCGGGCAGTCGCCGTCCGAAGATCAACAGGGCGATCACCGCGATGATAATCATCTCGGGCATGCCTGGCATACCCAGAGCCAATACGTTCATGGTTCTCACCTTTCCACGATGCGCCGACGGCACAGGCCTGAGACGATCCAACCGTGCGAGTCGAAGAGCCCCGACGCCCTGCTGGATTCTATCCCCGACACAGGGTCGTCGTCAAAGCCCGGCTCCGCTAGATGGTAACGGCAGGTCTCGCTGCGCTCGTCCTGCTCTACGTCTGGCCCGTTCATCTGAGCGAAGCAGTCGCGGCAGGTCTCGCTGCGCTCGTCCTGCCCTACGTTTGGCTTTGAAGGACACTTTGCGGTATGATGGCGCTACCACGCCGACAGCTCGCCTACGATCTCCTCCAGTAAGTCCTTGAGGGTCGCAATGCCCACCATTTGACCTCGCCGATCAACGACGATGATCATGGCGTGGCGGGCCTGTTGAGCTTGAGCGATGGCGGCGGCCACGGTGGTATGGCCGGACAGCCGGGAAACGTCTTGGATCTTCTCGCCAACGCACGACCAGTCCGACGACTTGAGCAGTTGGTCAACCTTGATCACGCCGATGATCTGCTGCCTGCCGTGGTCGTGCACCGGCAGTCGGGAATGAGGTGTTGTCCGTGCCGTTTTGACCAGGGTCTTTCGATCGGCGCCGGCGGAAATCGTCACAACCTGATGTCGGGGGACCATCACGCGGTACAGCGGCGTTTCCGACAGCGTCACAACACGATCGACGACGTCAGTCAGCTCGGTCTCGGGCGCGCGATCCATCAGGGCCTGGCGCAGCATGGCGGCCACTCGCCGTTTAGGCGCATCGGCGTCCCCGGCGTCGCGGCGACCGGGCAACAACCCGGCGAAGACCTGAGACACCTTCGTCAGCGCCGGCACGATGCCCGTGAACCTGAAAACGTGATAGAAGAAGACCAGGATCATGCTCCCGCGCCGCATCAACGTGTCCGCATTCGCCTGGAACAGGTTCTTGGGAACGACCTCACCGAACACAAAAAGAACCGGCGTGACCAGCACCGTCGTGTAAATCTCGATGTCCGCCCCCGCGTGCCCCAATCGTCGCGCCAAAAGGTACGCCGCCACCGTGGCGGCCAGGTAGTTCATTAGATTAGTGCCGACCAGAATCAGTGACAGAACACCCGGTTCGTTTTTCAACAGCGCGTCGAGCCTCACCGCGTCCGGGTCTTGCCTCTTGACGTGAAGTTGGAGCCGCAGCCGATTGAGGCAATAAAGCCCGGTCTCCGAACCGGAGAAGAATCCGCTGAACAGGATCGCCGCAACCAGGATCGGCGGACAGAGCAGCCAGATCATTGCGTCGCCTCCTTGGCCTGGGCGTCTGCGGGTTCACCCTGGCGGCGCAACAGGACCGTCTCGATACGGCGTCCGCGCATTCGCTCTACCACGAGGGTCAGGTTGCGGATGTGAACACGGTCGCCGACCCGCGGAAGGCGCCCCAGGCGTGACAAGATCAAACCGCCGAGTGTGTCGATTCCGCCGCCGACATGGCCGGCGGCGAACTGCTCCTTCCAGGCTCTGATACTCAGATCGCCTAGAAGACGGTAGGTGTTTTCGTCGATCTCCTCCACCGGCGGCATTTCAGGCGGCTGGTCGGATTCCGAGATGTCGCCCACGATCAGCTCCAGCACGTCTTCCACCGACACCAGCCCGGCAGTGCCGCCGTATTCGTCCACCACGATCGCGATTTGCGTTTTGGTATCCCTGAAATGGCGCATCAGTTGCCCGACGTCCGCCTGCTCAGGCACGAAGTGGACCGGGCGGATGAGGCTCCGGATCGGCTTGTCGGGGCCCAGGAATGCGTCGCGAGCGTAGAGCAGCCCGACGATGTCGTCCGGGTTGCGTCCATAGACGGGGAGCTTTTTTCGATGGGTGGCGCGCAAGGTATCCAGCACGGTCGCCGGCACGTCGCCCAGCGAGATCGACTCGATGTCAACGCGGGGCGCCATGATCTCGCGGACCGTAATGTCGGGAAGCGCGACCACGGCCTGCAACATCGCATTCTCCGACGAGTTGATCAGGCCCTCGTGGGCCGAGCGCTCAACCAGGAATCGAAGTTCGTCCGTATCCAGAATCGCGGGGGGGGGCTTGGCGGGTGTCAGAAGCCGTGTGACCGGCACCACCAGGAATGTCGCCAGGACCCAACGAACCGGCGACAAGACGGTCTGAACAAAGAGAATCAGCGGCGCTGCCATCGGCGCGAAACGCTCAGTCGAAGCGTAGGCCAGGGTCTTGGGGATGATCTCACCGCACAGGATAACCAGCAGCAAGGTGCCGACCCCAACCAGTGCAGCCCACAGCGGATCGAACGAGGCGACACCCCGGGCGACGACGAACGAGACGGCGAAGATCGCAACATTGACGGCCGTGTTGGCGATCAGCACCGTCATCAGCACGCGACGGGGACGCTGCATCAAGAGAAAAGCCAATCGCTCAAAACGATTGGCCGAACGACTGAATGTGTGCAGTGTCCGGCGGTTGAGTGCGAACAGCGCCGTTTCGGACCCGGAGACGACCCCGGAACACGCAAGCAGGATCACGTACGCCAACAGGTGCCAGGCCATCAAGAACCCTGATCGAGTCTGGCCAGGGATTCCTCCAATCGCCCGGCCATCTCTTCGTCCCCGGTGCGCTTTGCCGATCGCATCCCGGCCCGTAGCACCGAACGCGCCTGATCGAGCCGCCCCGCGCGACGATAAGCCTCGCCCAGATGGTACAGGAACAACGCCCTGTCTGGATCCAAGCGGACGGCTGAGCTGAGCTGGGCCACGGCCTCCGGATACCGCTCCAGCGCCACGTAGATCCAGCCGAGCGTGTCGCGCAGGTCCGGATTCTGACTCAAAGAAACCGCCTTGCGCGCGTATTCCAAAGCGCGCTGATGCTCCCCGAAATGAGTGGACAACAGATCCGCGTAGTTGTTCAGGGCAATGGCATCCTGATCGTTGATCTGCAGCGCCTCCTCGTAACACTGTCCGGCGCGCGACGGATCTTCGTGAAGCTGGAAGATGACGGCCTGCTGTAAGCGCAGAGCGAATCTGCGCTGGGGGTCGTCTTCGTTGCCCACGAGTCTTTCAAGACGTTCGACGGCGTCACGCCACTGCCCGCGGGCGTCGAAATGGGCGGCCATGATCCGTTCATCGACCGGGTCCGGCGGCATGTTGTCTTTAGACCGGTCGAACCGTGCCGTCAGCACATCCGCCGGCAGGGCGGCGACGATTATCCGCCCAACCTCGGTCACGGAACGATACGATTCGTCGATCGCCTTCATCATGGCGGATCTGAACTGTGCGACTGCGTCGTCGGTCCGGCCGGCCTGGACCAGCAGCGAGCCGTAGCCGGCCATGAGGGACGCCGGTTGTTCCTTGCCGGCTGCGTGAGATTCGTAGTATTCGAGCCCTTCATCAGCCCGGCCAAGCCTGGCGCACAGGTTCAGGAATCGGACCACGCTTACCGGCGAGTGGTCGGTCAATTCCGCGGCGCGTTTCAGATCATCGAGGGCCTTGGCTTTATCGCCCCGCATAACGTCAATATCCGCCCGAAACAGATACCACGGTGCTGCCGCTGCCCCGGTGCGGCGATTGATCTGTGCGGTGGTCACGCGGTCTGCGTCGTTGAGCCGTCCCGCCCGCGTACAGGCTTTGACCAGTTCTGCCGCTGCCAGCGTCGAATTTGGATACTGCCGGTTTAGTGTTTCCAGTTCGGCCAGTGCGAGATCCGCCCGCCCGGTGTTCTCGTACGCCCGACTCAGCAGGACTCGCGGGCGTAGTTGCAGAAAAGCGGGGTTTTTGGCTTTGAGCGTCTCGAGCTCCTCCGCCGCCGCAGCCCACCGCCCCAGTTGCACCAGCAGTTCAGCCTTGCGATATAGCGCCGCGGCGTCGTTGGGCATGTCTTCGAGGAAGCGCGTCAGCGTATCGACGGCGTCCTCCACGCGGCCCTGCTGAGCCTGAACCTCACTCAAGGCATAGGCGACGGCGGGAGAATCCGGATAGTCCCGGCGGAACTCCTCAACGAGTTCACCGGCAAGTGCGGTGTCGCTCATACGCGGGTGAAGCACGCACCCGATACGCCTAAGATGCGCCTGTCTGAGTCTGACCTTCCCGCCCGCTCGCCCGGACTCGACGGCCTTGTTGTACCACAGCAGCGCGCCGTGCGGGTCGTCTGCGGTGACGTACAAATAGTCCGCCAGGCTCAGACAGATCTCAAAGGTCTCGGCCAGCTCGGCGGCCTCAAGCAGTGTCGATCGGGCCTTTTCCAATTCGCCCCGTCGCTGATAGTGACCGGCCAGGACCACTCGCGCGTTGGCAGCGGCTTCGGCGCTCGTTTGGGCTTCAACATATTCTTGAATGATGCTCTGGGCCCGGTCGTTGCGGTCCGTAATTCGGTAATGTTCGGAGACCTCAAACACCAATGCCTGGTCATTGGAGCGGACCCCCAAAACTCGATCATAATACGTATCCGCCTTCTCGATCCGCCCCGCCAGCGCACACAGTTTAGCCAGATTCAACAAGTTGTCGGCATCGTCCGGGTTTTCCACCAGAAGCGTTTCCCGCCGCTCGATGGCCTGCTGTGGGTTCTGCCTGTCCTGGAGATACAGGAGTTGACGTTTTACCCACGGATCAGCCGGTATAAGCCGCCTGCACTGGCCAAGGTGTTGGACGTACGCCTCCAGGTCGCCGGCGGTCAGCGCCACAAACGCCAGCCCCCTGTACGCCGGACCGTGGTTGGGATTGGACGTTACCGCTTGTTCATAGTAGTCCTTGGCGTCCTCGTATTGACCAAGCAATTGGCAACAGTTGCCCGCCAGTGCCAAGATATTGGCATTGGTCTTCTGAGACGCCAGGACCTCTCGAAACGCACCCAGGGCCTGCGAAGGTTCATCGTGAAACATATGGTATCGGCCTAGAAACACCCGCCCGCCGGCCCCGTCGGCGTTGATGCGCCGGGCCTGTTCCACCACAGATCGGGCGAGGTCCCAATCGGACATTTTCACCGCCACCAACAGCTTGCCGCTCAGGATCATCTTCCGATAGACGAGCACGGCTGAGTCGCCCAGAGCCTCGGTCTGCGCCGTCAGTTCCCGCTCGGCGTCGCCCAGCGCCGTCAGCGCGTCGTCGTGGTCGCCGCTGCGGTCGTGGTATCTGGCAAACCGGAGCGCTCGGGCCAACGGATCGGGGTCCGATTCGATCAGCTCAACGATGAGCTTGTCTTGCTGTTGGGGCGATCCCGCGGGTCTGACATTCAGGGCCAGCGCCTTGAGTTCTCGGCTGTCCGGTTCCCGCTCGATCGCGCGCTCCACGAGCGTGACGGCTTCGTCGCGACGGTCTCGTCTGAGCAGGTGGATGACGGCGTCCCGCAGCACCCCCAAATCCGCCGGATGAGCGTCCAGATATTCCTTAAGCGCGGCGTAGGCGCCGATCTCGTCCCCCCCGGCCAGGAGCGAACGGAATTCAAGGAGGACGGTCGTCGCCTCGGCCCCGGCCACCTGCCTGCTGATCTCCTTGGCCTCGTCCAGCAGGCCGAGCTTCTGCAAGGCTACGAACTTGACGTTGGCGGCGGCTTCATTATTCGGATCAATAGCAAGCGCTCGATCGGCCAACCGTATAGCGTCTTCCGTATGATTTGTGTCCAGGTAGGCCCGGGCATAGAGGGCCCAATAGATGGAATTGTCGGCTCGTTTTTCCTCCGCCAGACCGGCAACTTCATCGAGCAGGGCCTTGGCGGCGCCGGGTTCGTTGAGGTTAAGGTGCAGTTCGGCCAGAAGCGTCTTGTTTCCCCAGTGGATCACGCCTCGGTCATTGTAAGAGTCGTCCGCTGACTGGAGATAACCGAGGGCTTCCCTCAACCGTCCCATCTCTATGAGCAACCGACCCTGTTGGAGCGAACCCATTGCCCCGCCCGGGATATCCGATCGGGCATCATCAATGTAATCGCGCGCCTTGCCCAGAAATTCGTTCCGTTCGGTGTCATCAGCGGCGCTGACCGCCGCCAGACACACGTCCGACGCCAACAATGTCAAACGATACTTGTATTCACGGACGTGGAATTCCTCAATGCCGACGCCGGTCATCGGCCTGTCCAGGCGATCATCACAAACGCGAAGCGCCTCATCGTATTGTCTTGCGGTCAGCAAAAGCGCCGCCAATCGAATATACGGTTCATAGCTCTCCGGGGCGGCGGCCACGCTCTCTTCCAATAGACGCCGTGCTCGCGCGAACACCACCTCTCGCTGGGCCGAGGCCTCGGCCGTGTCAGGCAACGCCGACAGTCGATCCATGTGATAAACGCCGATGCGGAGCTTGACCTCGGACAGCGACTCGGCGTCCTCGCCCGCCATCCGCATCGCCTCGTCATACAGACGTTCCGCTTCGTCGAAGCGGTCGGTCGCCGCAAGGAAACCGGCGTAGATCCAACGACACCTGGCGGCATGAGGGCCTGCCGTGGGGTATCTTGGAATAAGGTCTTGATAGAGTTGTTCCGCTTCATCCTCCAGGTCTTCGCTACGCAGATAACCGGCTAAGTCCACCGTGAAGTCGATACTGTCCGGCGAGAGTTGGACGGCCCGTCGCAGTGCTTCCACACCGCGTTCCAGATTGTCTGCTTCCTGCTCCCGCGCGTTGATCAGCGCCATTGCGAGTCCGTGAGTTGCAGCCGGGTGATCCTCGCTCAGTGCGAGGAGGTCTTCCGCCTCCTTCTGGAGCGCGATCCAATCATTGGGCGTGTTTCGAAGCTTGGCAATATCGAGCAGCAATTGCACAAGCCGCTCCCTGGCAGCGATTAGGTCGGGTTGCTGGACTATTGCCTCTCGCCAGAACGAATGGGCGTGATCGAGATTGCCGGCCTGGAGGGACACGTCGCCGGCTTGCACGAGGTACATCGCGTCCCCACTGATGCTGGCCGCCCGCAGGAAATACTGGACCGAGGCCTCCCACTCGCCGCGCTCGGCCGACTGCTTCGCCAGATCTGCGGACTTCTGCGGATCGCGCGGCTGGAGCCCTCGCAGCCAAACATACGACGCGATAATGACGACTACAAACGCCAGCATCGACAGAACCACCACCAGGTTCTTGTTCAGTCTCTTGGCCATGTGAGGATCCTTAACGAAATAATCTGAGCTTCTTGGCTTCTGTGTTCTATCGGACAATTCTATTCGTTTACTCGTGCATCGCCGTTGTCCGCCTGCTCCTCCGCGCTTTCAAAGTCAGGCCAATGCCGGGCCAGAAGTTCGGGCAGTACATACGACAGCAGATCGGCAGCAAGCTCGACGGTCTCATCGCGGCCCGTGTCGGCAAAACTGACCTCCACCTTGCTGAAAAAGGCATGCCGTACAAAGGGGTTGGTCGTCCAACTCCGAACAAGGTTTCGCGACGTCGTGAACCGGCCATTGCAAAAAAACGTGTAAACCACCGACTGTTCCACCCCGCCGAAAATCCCTGTCTTCTCGAAGGTCAGAACCCGGACGGGAACCGGCGTCAGCCTTTGCGGCAGATTGGTCACGTCGATCTCGGTGTTCGCGTAGATTTGGGCCTGCCGGTATCCGTGGGCGGCATAGCAGCGATCCGGCGTGTGCGGCACCAGGCTTGGGGCGCCGGTGTTGTATGTCACCAGAACGTTCGCAATGGGAGAGGGATCATCCTCTGTCGGTCGCGTGTCCCTCAGCCACCACGAAATAGCATCAGAGGTTCCCAGCGCTTCCAATTCCTCAGGCGTGAGGATGCTGATCTCGACCACGCGATACGGCCCAAGGGCGTTGCGGTCCATCTCTTGTAGCGGCTTGACCAAAGGCAGCGGGGCCTTGTGTCGCACGAGTTTCAGCCAGTCGGCGATCGGCCCGCCCAGAATAGCCGTTGCGCCCAGCAGACCCACCGCGATCAGAAAAGGCGGGCTCAGGAACGCCGCTATACCTCTCTTGCGATCGATCGTGGCAGGCGGATCGGACAAATCGCCTGTCGCAGTCGGTTGGGACGAGGCCCCTGGGTTGTGGTCAGCACGTTGCGAGGGTGAATCTGAATGTCCTGTGGTCGGCGAAGCCATACTTAAGCGTCGCTGTCAAAGTGACTTGCGTGCAGAACCGTCCCGTCTGTGTTCCACAGTAAGCATAGCCCGAAAACCGAATCACCGTCAAACCCGCGCCATCGTTGTGTGTGTCCGGCAAATGGCGGCTTGCTAACGGGCCGGATCGGTGCCGCCGTCCTCGATCCCGTCCACCTGGAGCGGTTCTCGCTTCGGTTTTTGTTCAGCCTGGGCACCGCCAGTCCGATAAAGGGAAAGGCCGACTACGCAGCGCCACCTTGCACCTGCTGCATGATCGGCACCGTTGATCCGGACAAACAGACGCATGACGACAAAGCGTTCCACGGCTAACCACTGCGTCATCGTCGGCTGTGGCGGCCACGGGCGCGTGGTGCTGGACGTCTTGCGAAACGCCGGCCGGTTTGAGCCTGTCTGTTTCGTGGATTCCAACCTGGAGTTCCATGGCCGCCACGTGGACGGCATTCCGGTGGTCGGCCTCGTCGACGATCTGCCGCGCCTGCGCGACGAGCAAGGCGTTCAACACGCCATCGTTGCCATCGGTGATAATGGTGTACGCCGAAAGTTCGCTGAACGGATCGAAGGGTTCGGGATTGAATTGATCAACGCCGTCCACCCGTCCGCCAACATTGCCCTAAACGCCAACCTGGGGCGGAATGTGGTTGTCGCGGCCGGGGCCCTGGTTAGCGCCCACGTCCAGATTGGCGATTCCGTGATACTCAACACGGGCTGTATTGTGGATCATGAGTCCATGATCGGCACTGCCACCCATGTTTGCCCCGGGGCCAGGATCGCCGGGCGCGTCGTTATTGACTCCGGCGCGTTTGTGGGTATCGGCTCAACCATCATACAAAACCTACGCGTTGGCTGTGAAGCCGTCGTCGGCGCCGGAGCGGTCGTTATCCGTGACGTAGCACCGCTGTCGACCGTGGTCGGTGTGCCCGCCCGAGAAGTTCATAAGATGGATTCCCCCGTCGAACTTGAATCCTGGCTTATACGAAAGTCGGTCCATCCTGCGCCGCCCAACCCGGTCATCGACGCCGTTCGCTGACCGCCAACGCATGCAGATTGACGATTGCGGATTGCGGATTGGGTGGCACGGTCGAGCGCGGGTGCCCCCTCCTTCGCCCCAAGGCGAAGGGTGGGGGACGGACGGCGTGCCTGTTATACTCTACGAATGCATCCATCCCCCACCCATCGCTGCGCGATGAATGGGGCACACACACCCGGGGGGTTCAAGCTACTTCTTGCTCTTATCCGGATACTCCGGCGGCAGGGGCACGGTCATCGGCTCCTCTTTGATACGTCTTAGGACGTTTTCTATACCCGCCTCGAGCTGGGCGTCTTTGCCTCGCAGGACGTCGCCGGGCATGTTCTGGACCTCGAGGTCGGGAATGACGCCGACGCCCTCAATCAGCCAGGTCCTATCCAACCCGTACAGGCCGAACTGCGGCGGAGTAACCACCCCGCCGTCCAGCAGCCTCTGGTGCAGCTCGATGCCGATCGCCCCCCCCCAGGTACGCATGCCGATAACCGGGGCCAGGCCCTTGATCTTGATGGCCTGGGCGAAGAACTCCCCGTCGGAGCCGGTGGCCTCGTTGATCAGCACGACTATGTGCCCGCGGAAGCAGCGTTCCGGGTCGGGCACGGGCCCGCCCTCGCGCGGCTGGGTCATCGCCCACTGCCGGCGCTCCAACCGGTCAATGATCATGCCGGAGGTGAACCCGCCCCCGTTGTAGCGTTCGTCGATGATGAATCCCTTCTTGTAATAGTGGGGGTACCATGACTTGGCGAACTCGATCAACCCGGGCTCTCCCATGTTCGGAATGTGTACGTAGCCTACCCGACCGTCAGAAGCCTTGTCCACAAACGCGCGGTTGTTCTCGACCCACTGGCGATAGCGAATGGTGCTCTCGCTGCCGATGGTTTTCAGCCTGTGTGTTTTTGCCGCCTCCGCAGTTGGCTTGTCGTTATAGGTGATCGTCACAACGGCGCCGGACTTGTTCTGCAGGAACTCGTAGATATTGTCGGAGGTAGTGACCTCTTCGCCGTCGATTGCGATCAGATAATGGCCCACCTTGACGGGGCAGCCCGGCTCGTCGAGGGGCGAGAGGGCGTTGTCATCGCCCGGCGTGCCCGGGATGATGTGTACGATTCGATAGAACCGACTGCCCGGCCCGGCCTCGAACTCGGCGCCCAGTAGGCCCGTGGAGACCCGACGGGCGGTCCGCTTCAGATCGCCACCCCCGACATAGGTGTGACCAATGTTGAGTTCGGCGATCATCTCCCCGATCAGATAGTTCAGGTCGCTGCGGTTTCCGCAGTAAGGAACGAACTTACGGTACTTCTCTCCGATTGCCTCCCAGTCAACGCCGTGCATACCCGGATCATAGAACCAGTCGCGCTCGACTCGCCAGGCTTCATTGAAAAGCTGTAAGAACTCCTGTTTTCGATCTATCTTGATGCGCACGTTGCCAAGATCCACCTTGCCGTCACCGACCGACGCCTTGGCACCGACCTTCACCACGCCGTACGTACTGCCAGAACGATAGACGAGCTTCTTGCCGTCGTGGGACTGATGATAGTTGACGATGCCGCCCAAAACCTTGGTGGCTTTCTTGTCTTCGAGGTTGTAGTGATGCAGATCGAGCCGGCTGCTCGTGCGGTCGGTAACGACCTGATACTTCGAGAACTCGGGTTTGTCCTTCTTGAGATACGTGAAGCCCTTCTCGGTGGCTTCCAGGCGGAAGTAGTTGCCCGCGGACACCTTCGGCGCGACAACGATCCGCCGCTCGATCCCTTCGAGGTCGATCTTGACGGCGTCCTCGTCAACGGCTTCTTCTTCGTCCGCAGCCTCATCGGATTCGCCCTCGTCGGTCGCGGCTTCATCGGGCTTGGCCTCTTCCGCCTCAGCCTCTCCACCGTCCTCTTCACCCTCATCTTCTCCTTCGATCTCCTCGTGGATATCCTCGGGTGCGAAGGGTGAAGGCTCGCCGTCCTGGAGAATGCAGACGTAGGGCCGGGCCATGTCGAGATAGATATGGTTCTGGTCTACAAAACCCATGATGGGACTGAACGTGCGGTTTGAAAGGAAATACAGATAGCGACCCTCCGGATCAAATGACGGGCTCCAGTCCTGGGTCACGTCGCTTGTGAGGCGCGCTGTTTGTTTCGTCTTCAATGAATAGAGAAACACGGAATCGTGCATACTCCGTTCCATCTTCGTATAAGCGATCCATTGACTATCCGGCGACCAGACGTAATCCTGGATGCCCCAGCGCTCCCAGGTGTCGTCGTAGCCGGCCGTATCCACGACCGTGATTTCACCCGTGCCGGCGTCCACCAGATTGAGCCGCATGAACTTGTCGGAGAACATCAGATGTTTGCTGTCGGGCGACCACTGAAGGTGCATCCGAAACGCGAGCCCACCGCTGGTCAGTTGCCGCCAGGGCTTTTCGCCCTTCTGATCCACGAGGTATATCTCTTCCTCCCCGGTCTTGTCGGAGATGAAGGCCACCCATTTGCCGTCGGGCGACCAGGCGGCGTTCTTCTCGTGCGAGCCGCTGGCTTTGGTCAGGTTGATCGCCGTACCTTTCTCCACGGGCAGGTTGATAACCTCGCCGCGGGCTTCCAGCAGCAAACGCTTGGCCGTGGGGGAGAGACGAAACGACCCGGTTGACGGGGACATCTTTACGAACTCGGGTCGCAGCCGCACCAGGTCGCTGCGAATGTTTGCCGGCACCATTTCCGTCTTGCCCGAGTCAAGGTCCACCACGTGTAGAGTCTCACCGTACTGGTAGATGATCTGATCCACGCCGATCGACGGATACTTGACGTCGTAATCCTTATATGATGTCAGGGCGGTGACCTCATGGGTGTCGAGGTCATATTTGTACAGGTTCAGCGTTCCGTATTCGCGGTCGGAATTGAAATATATCGCGTTGCCGCGCCACATGGGAAAGTTGTCGGAGCCGATCCAATCGGTGATCTTGTGGTAATCCGTTTTTTCGAGGCTGCCCATCCAGATATCCTGGGCGGTGCCGCCCTTGTGCCGCTTCCAGGTCCGGCTTTCGCGCGAAATGCGGTTGTAGGCGATGTGCTTCCCGTCAGGTGAGATGGCCGCCAACCCCGCTTGATCAACGGGCAGCTTCTCGGACATCCCGCCGTCGATGGAGACCTTATAGACCTCTTCCGCCCCGAGCGGATACTCCCGCCGCGAACGGAACAGTACATACTTGCCGTCGGGGAACCATCCGAGCACGCGATCGGTAGCCGGGTGATAAGTTAACCGCCTGGGGGTTCCACCCCAGGCGTCCACGACGTAGACGTCGGTGCCGCCGTCATACTGCCCGGTGAAGGCGATGTGCTCACCATCGGGTGAGAACTTGGCCCACACCTCCGCCCCCGAATCGTTCGTGATCCGGCGGGCGTCACCGCCCGGGTAATCAACCAGCCACAGATCATTCTCGTAGGTGAAGACAATCCTGTCGACGTGGATGTCAGCCATGCGCATCAGGTGACTTTCCGCCCGGGCTTCACATCCCAAGGCCAGGATGACTGCCACAACCGTCCACCACTGTTTTGTGCTGCGAATCACGATCGTTGTTCCTTTCTGTGCGCGGCTCGCTGACAAGACCGGCTGACATGCTCAGCGCCGCCGACTGAGCCTGCCGAATCCGCCGACGCGACCCCACCCGCTCGGACACGCGTCGGGATGGGCCATTGCGCCTACGGATCAATCGAAGCCGCATTGTAAGCGGCGAACGCCCGCCGTCCACACCGCCCCGGCCTGAAGGGAAAAGCGGGGTCCATGACACATTAGGCGGGGGTTTCGGGTATGATATGGGGGTTTCCGGTATGGATGTCGGATGTAGATGAGGTTGTGGTTTCATGGAGGAAGTCGATTATGCCAGCACGCAGCACACGT
>Ga0114922_10000820_pt1 | contig 29812 bp, 21 predicted proteins | sample AartaG_FD_100975 | JGI IMG/M metagenome (GOLD analysis project Ga0114922, IMG submission 100975) | Deep subsurface microbial communities from Aarhus Bay to uncover new lineages of life (NeLLi) - Aarhus_00045 metaG | ecosystem: Environmental > Aquatic > Marine > Oceanic > Sediment | place... | reverse complement strand
TTATCCCGAACATTGGCCACGAAAACAGTGGGAACGAGATCTTGGTAATATAGCTAAAATGGGCTTTGATTTTACGCACTTTGGTGAGTTTGCCTGGGCTTTTATGGAGCCTGAAGAAGGAAAGTATGATTTCGAATGGCTGGATGAGGCGGTTGCAATCGCGTCTAAAAATGGATTAAAAGTCATAATGTGTACTCCGACTCCAACTCCACCCGCATGGATGGCTGAGCAATATCCTGAGATTCTCATGACTAATAGCGGTGGCAGAATTATCAGACATGGCACACGCCAGCACATTTCGTGGTCGAGTACAAAATATCAAGAATTCACGAAAAAAATCGTTACAAAACTGGCAGAACGATATGGCCATGATGATCGCATTTGGGGATGGCAAATAGACAATGAACCTTCGCACTATGGTCTGAAGGAAGATTACGGCGACGCTGCTCAAGTTCGGTTTCGTCAATGGTTAAAAAATAAATACCAAACAATTGAACGACTGAACGATGTTTGGGGTACGAAATTTTGGAGCGAGGTATATTCGAATTTCGAGCAAATCCGAATTCCAAACGAGAAAGAATTGGTTTTATTTGTCAATCCACACGCGATGCTGGATTTCAAACGGTTTAACGCTTCACAAGCTGCCTCGTTTGTTAGTTTACAATATAATATTCTTCGAAAAACTATTTTGAAAGAACAGTGGATTACAACGAACTTCATGGCGATTTATGACGCTGTTGACCCAAAACTGAATGACGATCTGGATTTTATTACTTGGACTAAATATCCGGTGGAAGGTTTTAACCAGGGAATCGGGGAACAAGGTTTCAGACGTGGGTTACCTTATGATGTTGGTTTTGGGAACGATTTCTTCAGGCCGTTGAAGGGAAAAACGGGAGCGATGGAACTGCAAATTAGCCAGGTATGTTGGGGAGAATATAATCCACGGATGTATCCAGGAGCAAGGCGTTTACTTTTATATCATGTGTTTGCCGGCGGGAACTCATTTGTTTGTTCTTATCGATTTCGCCAACCAACATTTAACTATGAACAAAATATTATTGGCATGGTGGGAACCGATGGAGTGACACCCTCCGATGGGGGCAAAGAATATATGGCATTTATTAAGGAAATGAAAGTATTGCAAAACCACAGGCCAAAGGTTCAGAAAAAACCAGAATCGTATTTCAAAAGAAAGTCGGCAATTATTTGGAGTTTTGATAACCTGTGGGCAACAGATTACCAAAAACATACTGCTCGATGGAGCTACCGTAACCATCATGCAGGCTATTACAACATTTTAAAAAGTTTGGGCTGTCCTGTAGATATTATTCGCGATTGTGATGACTTTTCGGCATACAGCGTTTTAGTAGCACCGGCTCTTGAACTCCTCAATGCAGGATTAATTGACAAATTCAGTAAATATGTAAATAATGGTGGACATCTGGTTTTGACCTGCAGATCCGGTGCAAAAGATGAGAATGGTCATTATTGGCAAGCCCGAAGAGCTGAGCCTATATGGGAGTTGATCGGCGCAGAAATAGAATTTTTTGATAATCTGCCGGAAAATTGTTGGGCGAAAGTACGTTTTGGCCAGCAAGATTTTAAATGGAATATCTGGGGAGAAGTATTGTCACCATATAAAAACACCAAAGTTTTGGCAACGCATATCGATCAGTTTTATCAGGGCAAAGCTGCTGTTGTGTCTCGCAAATATGGAAAAGGTAGTGTAACCTATATTGGCATTGAGAGTAGTGAAAATTGCTTGGAGCGAACGGTATTGAAGCATGTATATCATGAAGCAAAGATACCAGTAGAAGACTACCCGAACGGAATCATTGCTGATTGGCGGGACGGCTTCTGGATTGCAATGAACTATTCTTCGGAACCGTTTGAGGTGGCGATTCCCAAAAATGCAGAAATCTTGATAGGCCAGAAAACTTTGAAAGCAGCCGATATCGTCGTTTGGTCAGAGTAATTATTTAGGATAAGGGTAATAGAAGGATAATAGGATACTGAGTATAACGATAATAGGGACAGCCACGAATGGTAGTTGGTTAAGCGGATTAAGTAAAAAGGTTTCCCAGTACATAAAGGTCGAACCCATTGACCTCACTACCGGCAGGGTTAGTATCCATAACAAATATGATTTCCTGAACCTCGATTATAAGCAGATGGGTGTCAGTGGTGATGATAGTTGGGGCAAGCGCCCCCATCCAGAGTATCGGTTACCCGCTAAGCCTTATAGCTACAGATTCCGCCTCCAACCGTATACGCCGGCAATGAGAAAAATCAAGAACATCGCCCGCCGCAAACTGTCTGTCATTCAATAGGAACAGCAGACCATAGATAAATAAAGCTCGGATTAGAAAAATTATAAACGCATTGGCATAAAGCTGCGGCAACTATGTTTACCTGCTGTGGTCTTGTATGCGACTTTCTTTGTTAAGCCGGTGGACTGAAAAAATTCAAAAAAAGGAGGTTCTCATGAACACAAAAAGATCGATGTCATTCGGTGTAATTCTCTCAGCAATCTTTCTCTCTACCGCAATCGCGGCCGTCTACGTCCCCGACTGGGAAAACCCCGAAATGATAGGACTAAACAAAGAGCCCCCTCACTGCACTCTGATGCCCTATCCCGACTCCGAGACGGCTCTAACCGGTACACGCGAGGCCTCCCCCTACTTCAAGCTGCTAAACGGTACCTGGAAGTTCAACTGGGTCAGAAAGCCCGGCCACCGCCCGAGAGATTTCTACAAACCCGACTTCGACGTCAGCGACTGGAATGACATCCCCGTCCCCAGCAACTGGGAGCTCGAGGGCCACGGCATCCCCATATACACAAACGTAACACACCCCTTCGCCCCCGAAAATCCCAACCCGCCGTATATCCCGCACGAATACAATCCCGTCGGGTCGTACCGCACCGAGTTCACTGTCCCCACCGACTGGAAAGGCCGACAGGTCTTCCTGCACTTCGACGGCGTAAAAAGCGCCTTCTATCTCTGGATAAACGGCCGGAAAGTCGGCTACAGCCAGGGCAGTATGACACCTGCAGAATTCAACATCACACAGTATCTCCAGGAAGGCAAAAACATCCTCGCCGCCGAAGTCTACCGTTGGTGCGACGCAAGCTACGTCGAGGACCAGGATACCTGGCGACTCAGCGGCATCTACCGTGACGTCTATCTCTTCTCAACACCAACGGTGCACCTGCGGGACTTCTTCGTCCGCTGTGACCTCGACGACCAGTACTGTGACGCCGTCCTCAAAGTAACTGCAAAAGTGCACAATTACTCCGACAAAACAGCCGACAAACACACGGTACAGGTCTCACTGCTGGACGCTGATGGAAATCCGATAGCTGACGAGCCGCTGATGTTCGGCAAGGTAAGAAATATCGCTGCTAATGGCGAGGGCATTATCGAGATGCAGGCTGATATCGCCAACCCAAAAAAGTGGTCAGCCGAAACTCCCAACCTCTACATCGTAATCCTCACGTTGAAAGGCCCCTCCGGCAAAACAATTGAGGTCGAACGCTGCAACTTCGGCTTCCGCGAGGTCGAGGTCAAAGATGGGCAGATATTTGTCAACGGTGTCTCTACCATATTCAAAGGCGTCAACCGCCACGACCACGACCCCGACTCCGGCTTCGTCGTCCCCGTAAGCAGAATGATTCAGGACATCAAACTCATCAAACAGGCCAACATGAACATAATCCGCACCTCGCACTATCCCAACGCGCCCGTCTGGTACGACCTGTGCGACAAGTACGGCATCTATCTGATGGACGAAGCCAATATGGAATCACACAAAATCTCCTACGGCCTGAATCGCTTGCCCGGCAGCGACCCAAAATGGACCGCCGCTTCCGTCGACCGAATGGCAAGCGTCGTCCAAAGGGACAAAAACCACGCTTCCGTCGTCTTCTGGTCGCTCGGCAATGAGGCCGGCTTCGGAGACAACATAAAGGCAATGGCCGATTACGCCAGAGAGGCCGACCCCACCCGCCTGCTCCAGTACCGACAGATGAACAGCGTCGTCGACACCGACAACCTCTCGTACCAGACCGTCGAGTGGTGCATCAACTGGGCCGCCGAACACCCTGACCGCCCCTACCTCATGGAAGAATACGCCTATGCAAGGGGCAATGCCGTCGGAAACCTCCAGGAGTATCAGGATGCCTTCGAAACACACAAAAATCTGGTCGGAGCGTTAATCTGGGACTGGGCCGACAAGGCCCTCAGAGAGTTCTCCCCTGACGGCAAAATGTTCTGGGCCTATGGCGGCGACTACGGCCCGCCGGGAACACCATCCGACGGGACCATGATCGCCGACGGCATCGTCGGCCCCGACAGAGACCCCGAACCCGAATACTACGAAGTAAAAAAGGTCTACCAGTATATAAAAGCTGAACCCGTCGACCTTACTCCCGGCAAAATCCGAATCCGAAACAAGTACGATTTCCTCACCCTCGACTTCGTCGACATCGACTGGGAACTGACACAGGATGGAAAGGTTATTCAGCAGGGCTCTCTGCCAAAAATGAATTTACCCGCCAAAAAAGCAAAAGTCGTCACCGTGCCCTTTGAAAAACCGAAGTTAAAACCGGGCACCGAATACTACCTCAAAATCACTTTCGCCTTGGCCGAGGACACCCTCTGGGCAAACCGCGGCCACATCGTCGCCTGGGACCAGCTCGAATTGCCCTTCGACGCCCCACCAGCTCACGAAGAGAACGTAAAAAAAATGCCAAAGTTGAAACTGCAGGACACAGCTGACGCATTCACCGTCACAGGTAAAAACTTTACACTTACAATCGGAAAGAAAACCGCTGCCATCGAGTCCTTCACCTTCGGCGGCTCCGAGCTTGTAACTTCTCCGCTAATCCCCAACTTCTGGCGAAAACCCACCGATAACGACATTGAAGAGAAATGGGACCATACGACCGAAACTCCAATCGGCGGAATGCCAATAAGATTAGGCGTCTGGAGAACCGCCGCACACGACCGAACCGTCAAATCTGTCACCGCTGAGCAAATAAAATCTCAGGTTGTACGAATCGTCGCCCACGTAGTACTGCCGGAAGGCGCCGGCGACAACGACTATTACCACACCTACACCGTCTACGGCAGCGGCGACGTAATCGTCAAAAACGACCTTGTACCGGAGAGCCTCAAAATTCCCGAGATGCCGCGTCTCGGAATGCAAATGGCCATACCCGACCGGTTCAATAAGATGACCTGGTTCGGCCGAGGGCCACACGAAACCTACTGGGACAGAAACACCGGCGCCGCAGTCGGACTTTATTCCGGCCAGGTTGAGGAGCTTATCCACGACTACGTCCGCCCACAGGAAAACGCCAACAGAACCGATGTCCGCTGGGTCGCCTTTACCGATGAAGATGGCTTCGGCCTGCTCGCTGTAGGTATGCCGCTTTTATACGCAAGCGCATGGCCCTATACAATGGAAGACCTCGAAAAAGCAAAGCACATTCACGAGCTGCCGCGACGTGATACCATTACCGTCAACCTCGATTACAAACAGATGGGCGTAGGCAGCGACGATGGCTGGACAGAAAGAGCAAGGCCCCACCCCGAGTACCGCCTGCCATTGAAAACCTACAGCTACAGCTTCCGCCTCCAGGCCATCACCCCGGAAATGGGCGACATCGGCACGCTTGCTCGGCGGGCCTTGCCGACTATAGATCAGTAAAGATTCTGCTCGTGCTTAAAGGAGAATAAAAATGCAACTGTTAAATCTCGACGTCACTAAGGTCTCGACTCTAATTTTAATTTTGGCTTCTTTCACAACACCGTTGCTGGCCAACTTGGCACCTGACTGGGAAGACCCCATGATGATTGGCAAAAACAAAGAGCCCGCCCACTGTACCCTTATGCCCTATCCCGACATTCAGACCGCGCTGATTGGCACCCGCGAAGCCTCACCGTTCCACAAATCGCTCAATGGCAAGTGGAAATTCCACTGGGTCAAAAAGCCCGCCGACAGACCGAAGGACTTTTATAAGCCCGATTACGACGTTAGCCGCTGGGATGATATCCCCGTCCCCGGCAACTGGCAGTTGTATGGCTACGGCATCCCCATCTACACCAATGTAACGTTCCCCTTCCACCCCAAGAATCCCAACCCGCCGTACATCCCTCACGACAACAATCCCGTCGGCTCATACCGCACCGAATTCACTATCCCTGATAACTGGACCGCCAGACAAGTCTTCATACACTTCGATGGAGTCAAGAGCGCATTTTACCTCTGGCTCAACGGCGAGAAGGTCGGCTACAGCCAGGGCTCCATGACACCGGCCGAATTCAACATCACAAAATATCTCAGGCCCGGCAAAAACGTCCTCGCAGCAGAGGTCTACCGCTGGTGCGACGGCAGCTATCTCGAAGACCAGGACACTTGGCGCCTAAGCGGCATCTACCGTGACGTCTACCTGTTCTCCGCGCCCCCTGTACGTATCTCCGACTTCTTCGTCCGCACTGAACTTGACGACCAATACAAAGACGCAACGCTTATGATTCGTCCCAGACTCAGCAATTTCAAAAACCAGAATCTCGCCGGCTGGACCGTTCAGGCCCAGCTTTACGACTCACAAGAAAAGCCCATCTTCTCAACACCGCTCAAGACTGACGCCAAAACAATTGTAAGAGAATGGTACGCAACACAAAGAAGTACCGTCAATTTCCCCCTCCTGCAGGGTGAGGTAAACAATCCCAAAAAATGGTCTGCCGAAACACCAAACCTCTACACACTTGTACTTACACTTATCGATGCCAATGGCGACACCATCGAGGCCGAAAGCTGCAAGGTAGGTTTCCGCAAAGTCGAACTTAAAAATGAACGACTCCTCATCAACGGCCGGGAGGTTCTGCTCTATGGCGTCAACCGCCACGAAGCACACCCCGACCTCGGTGACTATATCCCCCTCGAACATATGATACTCGATATCAAACTAATGAAGCAAAACAACATCAACGCCGTCCGCACCTGTCATTATCCCGATGACCCGAAGTGGTATGACCTCTGCGACAAATACGGAATCTACCTCATTGACGAGACAAACCTCGAAACCCACGGCATCGCCGGCTTATTGTCAAATGACCCAAAATGGCACGCCGCCTTCGTCCAACGCGCAATCCGTGTGGTCGAGCGCGACAAGAACCACCCCTCGGTTATCTTCTGGTCGCTCGGCAACGAATCAGGCTGCGGCCCGAATCACGCCGCAATGGCAGGCTGGATTCACGACTACGACCCCACGCGCTACATCCACTACGAAGGCGCCCAGGACCATCCTGCCGACCCGCCCTATGTCGACATGAGAAGCCGTATGTACGACACCATCTGGCTGCTCTCCGAAAAGCTCGAAAACAAAATCGACCGCCGCCCTATCATCCTCTGTGAATACTGCTATGCAAGAGGAAACGCCCTCGGAAGCATTCAGGACTATTGGGACCTCATCGAAAAACCCAATCGCCTCATCGGAGGATTCATCTGGGACTGGGCCGACAAGGCCCTCCGCGCCCACGACTCCGAAGGAAAGATGTACTATACCTATGGCGGCGACTACGGCCCATCGGACATACCCTCCGACGGTTCTATGGTTTGCAACGGCATCGTCGGTCCAGACCGCCAGCCTGAACCCGAACTTTGCGAAACAAAAAAAGTCTACCAGCAAATAAAGGCAGAACCCGTTGACCTCGCCAGAGGAACAATCAAAATCCGAAACAAATATGATTTCTTGAGCCTCGACTTCGTGGATATTTCCTGGGAAATGACCGTCGACGACCAGGTCCTGCAGAGCGGCAGACTACCTAGAATGTCACTCGCCTCGCACGCCGAGCAACAGGTCACAGTTCCATTTGAAAGACCACAACTAAAACCCGGCGCCGAATACTGGCTCAAAATCACCTCCACGCTCGCCGACGACACCTCCTGGGCCGACCGAGGCCATGTCCTCGCATGGGACCAGTACAAATTACCATTTGACGTCCCCCCGGTTGCCGAGGCCAACACCGAAGACATGCAGAGCCTCAAACTTAAGGAATCCGCCAAAGCAGTCAAAATCAGCGGAAAGAATTTCACGCTCACCATCGGTAAACAGACCGGTGCCATTGAGTCATTCAAATTCAAAGGTAAAGAGCTAATCGCCACACCCCTGATTCCAAACTTCTGGCGCGTACCGACCGACAATGATATTGAGTGCAAGTGGGACCCGACTTTCAGGTTCCCTGCCGGTGGAATGCCCATCCGCTCCGCAATCTGGAGAAACGCCGGTCAAAACCGCACCGTCAACTCGGTTATTGCCGAACAATCGAAACCGCACCTTGTCCGAATCACCACCGAGGCCGTGCTGCCTGCTGGAGGTTCCGACTACAAGTGCATCTACACCATTTATGGAAGTGGCGACGTGATTGTCGAAAGTAGCATGAAGCCCAAAGGCGAGCTTGCTAACCTGCCCCGCTTCGGCATGCAGATGGCAATGCCCGGCCGTTTCAACACCTTGACCTGGTACGGCCGGGGACCGCATGAAACATACTCCGACAGAAAGACCGGTGCCGCCGTAGGCATCTATTCCGGTTCGGTAGAAGACCAGATTCACGACTACGTCCGCCCGCAGGAAAACGGCAACAAAGTCGACGTACGCTGGCTTACCCTGACAGACAAAGACGGCCTCGGCCTGCTCGCCGTAGGTATGCCCCTTTTGAGCGTCAGCGCCTGGCCCTACACAATGCAGGACCTCGAAGACGCCAAGCACATAAATGAGCTGCCGCGACGCGACACCATCACAGTCAATCTGGACTACAAACAGATGGGCGTCGGCGGAGACGACGGCGGCTGGCGAAAAGACCGCTCCCGGCCGCACAAGGAATTCAGATTACCCCCCAGGCCCTACAGCTACAAGTTCCGCCTCCGCCCATACAGTACAAAAATGGGCAATATGAACGACCTCGCACGACGCGCATTCCCGGAAGAGCTCTGAAAACAAAAACTATTGTGGCCATTAGCAGCCATATGCGGTAAAATAACCGCCGTCCGTTATTCTATGTAGAGTTCAATTTATCGGTTTTAAAGAAGGAGAATAATTATGGTTCCACTAATTATTGCCGCCGTTGTCATTGGCGTGCTGATTGCCTTCGTCGTCGGCATCTACAACGCTCTGATTCGGCTTCGCAACCAGGTGGGCAATGCCTGGTCACAGATTGACGTCCAGCTAAAACGCCGCCACGACCTCATTCCCAACCTCGTCGAGACCGCCAAAGGCTACATGAAGCACGAGAGAGGGACTTTTGAGGCCATTACCGAGGCAAGAAGCAAGGCCATGGGTGCAAAGAACGTCTCCGAGGCCTCAAAGGCTGAAGGCGCGCTCGGCGAAGCCCTCAGCAAGTTCATGCTCGTCGTCGAAAACTACCCCGACCTGAAGGCCAATCAGAATTTCCTTTCCGTCCAGGAAGAGTTGACCAGCACCGAAAACAAAATCTCGTTCGCTCGCCAGAGCTACAATGACCAGGTACTCTTCTTTAACAACAAGATTCAGATGTTCCCCTCGAACATCGTTGCGAACTCATTCAATTTCACCAAGCGCGACTTCTTCGAGCTCGAAGCACCCGCCGAAAGAGAAGTGCCAAAAGTAAGCTTTACTTAATCCGGAAAGATTATCCTCCTGAGCGAAGCAAACCGAAGTCGAAGGCCCTGACCACCGAAAATAATAACAACTAAACATTAAAAGCTAACTATGTGGGAGTTAATTAGAGCCAACAAGCGTAACTCCATCATCCTGATGGCCTTAATGGCGGCTGTGCTGCTGCTTTTGGGCTACATAATCGGCTCAATTTTTGACCCGGCTGGTGGCTTTTTCGGCCTGGCTATCACCCCACAAAACCAGTCGCAATCGCCACAGATGGCTAAAACCAATCACGCCGGACTGTGGGGCCTGGCCTTCGCCGCTACACTCTGGCTTATCCTGATGCTCATAAGCTTCTCATCCGGCGACCAAATCCTACTCGCAACCAGCAGAGCAAAACCCGTCACTCACGACGAATACCCTCAGCTGTTCAATATCGTCGAAGAAATGAAAATCGCCGCCGCCCTGCCTGCAATGCCCAAAGTCTATATCATACCCGACCCCGCCCCAAACGCCTTCGCAACAGGCCGAAACCCAAAATCCGCCTCTGTCGCCGTGACCGCGGGCCTCATGGGCCGGCTAAACCGCGATGAGCTCCAGGGCGTCATCGCGCACGAAATAAGCCACATCCTCCACCGCGACATCCTCTACATCACACTCGCCGGCATAATGCTCGGCTCCATCGTCCTGATCTCGCAGGTCTTCCTGAGGAGCATGTTTTATAGCTCAATGATGGGAAGCCGCCGAAGATACTCCTCCGGCGGAAGAGGTGGCGGACAGGCACAAATCATTATGCTTGTAATTGCCATAATTGCCGCCATAATCGCGCCCATAATGGCATATCTATTATATTTTGCGCTCTCCCGAAGACGCGAATACCTCGCCGACGCCGGCGCCGCACGCCTGACACGCTACCCCGAAGGTCTCGCCGGCGCCCTGGAAAAAATCGCCAATGACAAATCGCCCCAGTTGGCCGCCGTCAACAAAGTTACCGCCCCGATGTACATCGCCAATCCCTTCAAAAAGAAAAAACAAATGAAACTCGCCGACCTGACCAGCACCCATCCCCCAATCTCCGAAAGAATAAAAATTCTCCGCAATATGACACACGGCGCCTCTATCAAGGATTATTCAGATTCCTTCACCAAAGTCACCCATACCAAAACACCCGTCCCCCCTGCAGCCCTGACTAAAGAGGCTATCGACCTGCGCGAGGCATCTGCCGAAGCCAGAAAGAAACAGCGCGTCGAAAAACAAATGCACCAGGTCGGCGATATCATACGGAGAATCAACGAATTCGTGTTCTTGACCTGCCTTTGCGGAATCAAACTAAAAGTCCCCCCGAACTACAAAGGCAACAAAGTCAGATGCCCCCGCTGCAAAAGAATCCACGACCTCCCAAAAAAATAACCCAAAATCCTAGAGCAAGAGCGAGCTTACCTGCACGCCGACATACGAAATACGATTCTTTACTTACTCAAGGGGAATCTTCAGCTTCGCCGCGCACTTAGGACAGCGAGCGTTCTTCCCCGCGTGTTCCTTCCGCACCTTCATCTTGCGCCCACACAAACAGTTAAAATGAATATACCCATCATCAGGCCTTGCCTGCGGCTTTGCCTTTTCTGCCGCCGGCTTAGCTTGCTCCACCAATTCAAATCGCTTCGCGCCATCCTCCCCTTCCTTCTTTTTCTCTTTTTTTTCTCCCTCTTCTTCCTTCACCAATTCCTCTTGCTTCTCCAGCCCCAGCACATGTAACAGTGACCTTTCGTCCCTCTCAATCACCACCCACTTTTTCTTCACCATCAAAAACGCTAATGCACCCCCCGCCACGAGGCCCCCGATATGCGCATAATACACGGCGCTTTGACCGCCCATCACTGCCTCGAATATGTCAAAAATAAACCACAGCAAAACAATCCAAAGACCCGAGATGCTTACCGCCATAGGCCGCGGCAGAAAAAAATAGCAGTTCATCGGGTTCTCTGGAAAAATCACAATGTACATCCCTACAACACCGTTCACTACACCGCAGGCCCCTACCATCGCCTTGTCTGTAAACAGCAAATGAATAGCACCCGTCAGCATACCAAGCAAAAGATAAATCACCAGATACGCCTTATTGCCTATCTTCGAGCACACAGCGTTGCCGAACGCCCACAGAAAAAACAGGTTACCAATCAGACGGATAACATTCGAATGAAGCCACATGTGCCCGGCCAGCCCCTCTATCCCCCAGTCCTCCAGAACAAACCGCTTCATCGGCCCCGTTACCGCCTGCCGCTTGGCCGTTTGCGCCGCGATGTCCACCCGCTTTCTGCCTAATTCAAGCCTCCCCAGGTCGTCATCTTCAAAGAGCCGCTCTCTTGTAACATCCTTCTCGGGTACCTGCTCCTCCGAAGTTGCCACCTGAAGAAGAAACGCCCCCATTACCACCCCTAATACCAGCCAGTTCACCACCGGCTGGCGTTCCAACAGAGCATCTACCCCGTAAGGTATAAACACGCTCCAAGCGCTCCTCAAAAATCTACCAACTCACCTTAAAACACATTCTACACCCTAATCCCGATAATGAAAACCATTCCACAAAATAATTTTATCTTCCTCCGCACAAACATAAAAAAAGACTGCAAGTCCTAAGCTCGCAGCCCCTAATCCCACCGGTCCCACACACACAAACTTATCTCATCACCCAGCGCCTGCCGTTATAACTCAAGTCCGCCTCAGACCGCAGGGCCGCGTCACCGCTTACTCCATAACTTAATTCAAGCGTCTTTCGCAGGTAAACTTTCACCGGCTCACCCGCCTCATCCCTCGCCACCGGATGGTTAATAACCACCGTCTCATTGCTCAAACCGGCTATGTACAACCTTATGTTCTTCGCCTTCGGGGCAAAATCAGGCCAAATAATCGCGACATCTCTCGTGTTGTCATGCCCTTGAAGAATCTTATGGCTGGCCTTTTCCAGAGATTCCAGAAATGGATGGCTGCCTTGATGGCGCCTCTTTATATGTTCGAAAACCGCCGCCGGCACCCCCTTACCCGCTGGCGTAATCTCAAACGTGTCCGTCATCAAATCACACTTCGGATAGAAATCAACATCCTGACCTGTCAGATTCGTCAGCGTCAAAATTGTATACCAGAACCTCGTCGGCTTCCTGTCACCGCCTGAACGCAGTATAATCTCATGTGGATGCTCAAATACGACATCCACCGTCCACTGCCCCGGCCCTTGAACAACGGCCGGCTCAGGCGCACCCACGGATAAACACGCACTCAACACAACTGTTACAAAACTCATATAAACCATATTCTTCATCACATCCCACTCAGCACGAAATCCCATACCTCTGTCCTTCATAAAGCTCAAAAATAGCATCTCAATAACATATTTTACACTAAAACCGCCCTACAGACAAGCATTTTTTACCACTTCTTGCACTCGGCCCTTGGGCCATTGTTCCCTTTCTATACACTATTCGCCAAAAAACCTTTGCCTGCTGCAAAAAATTGCGTTATTTTATCCCGCAAGCGGCTAAATTGTACGTTTAATTAGCTCACGGGTGCTCCAATGCCGGACAAACAAAAACAACTGGCACGGCGGATACTATTGCAGCAGATTGAGATTCTGCTTGATGTTGACGATTCCCAGACCCTTGGACAACTGCTCAATGAACAGCGAAGCAGCAACATCGCCGAAATCGTCGAGCTCCTCGATAATGAGCAAAGACGAGCAGTCTTCGACGTCCTGGATAAGTCAATCTCCGCAGAGATCCTCGAAAAGGTCGATGAGGCCACTCGCAGAGAGCTCTTCGAACTGCTTGAAGACCACGAGCTAAAAACCATCATCCTTGAGCTCGACCTCGACGACGCCGCCGACCTGCTCGCTGAGCTGCCCGCCGACGAGAGCCGACAGCTCCTCGAAGCTATAGCTCCGGAGAAAGCCTCTCGCATAAAAAGCCTTATGCGTTACTCCGAGGACTCGGCCGGCGGAATCATGGACCCCGTCGTAATAAGCGTGCCTGAGGAGGCCACCGTCGCCGAAGCAGTCAGCAAAATCCGCGCAGCCGAAATCGATGAGGACTTCTACTGTGTCTACGTCGTGGACAGCTCCGGCCGGTTCCTCGGCGACGTCCGTATAAGACTGCTCCTGACAAGCCAGGAAGATACAAAGATTAGCACCCTTATAGACCCCGACACCATTTACGTCACCGCCGACGCCGACCAGGAGGAAGTCAAAAACATATTTCACAAAAATGACCTCATCGTCGCCCCCGTCCTCGACAAAAGCCGCAAGCTCATCGGCCGAATCACCGCCGACCGTATCATTGAGGTTGCCGGCGAAGAGGCCGCTGAGGACCTCTACACAATGGCCGGTACCGACCCCGACGAGCTCGACACCGTCTCCGTCTTACACGCCGCCCGCATCAGAATGACCTGGCTGCTCCCCTGCCTCATCGGCACCGCCGTCACCGCCCTCGTCCTGATGCTCTTCCACAGGAAATTCGACCTCGAAAACCTCGCTATCATCTACACCGCCGCTATCGCCTTCGTCCCAATGATTGCCGCCATCAGCGGAAACGCCGGCCTGCAGACCTCCGCGATCGTCGTCTGCGGCCTCGCCACCGGCCACCTCGCCGCCCAGAGACTGAGCCAGGTCTTTATGCGCGAAGTCCGCGTCGCCCTGCTCGTAGCGCTGTCCTGTGGAATAATCGGTGGCTTCGTCTGCGCCTTTCTGCCCCAGCTGCTCGGAAATCCCGATGATACAGTCACCCAGCATCTTCGAATAGTCCTTGCCTTCGCGACCGGTATGTTCTCCGCGATTATGGTCGCCACCACCCTCGGCCTGTTCCTGCCGTTCCTCTTCCGCCGTATCGGCATCGATCCCGCAATAAGCTCCGGCCCGCTCGTAACAACCGCTAACGACTCCATCAGCGTCGCTATTTACATGACCCTGACCCTGCTATTAGTAGGATAAGGAGACCAGATTATGCAGCAGCTTAACTACACCTGTCCCAAATGCAATAATACCCAGTGCGAAGTCGACGAATTCCGCGCCACCGGCGGCTTCCTCGCCAAAATCTTCGACGTCCAGTCAAAACGCTTCACCACCGTAACCTGCACCCAGTGCAGCTACACCGAAATCTACAGAACAAAGTCCTCCATGCTCGGTAACGTCTTCGACTTCTTCACTAATTGATTGCCTGCGGCCAATCATAGTCTAACGAACACGTGTTATGTCAACGAAACCAGTTAAAATCTTACTAACCGGCATGCCGGGCTGCGGCAAGACAACCGCTGTGACCAAAATCGTAGCCGGCCTCAAAGACGCCAATCTCGCCGGCTTCTACACCGAGGAAATTCGCCAAAACAATATCCGCAAGGGTTTCCACTGGACGACCCTGGCTGGCGAGACCGGGATACTGGCCCACGTCGACTTCAAAGGCCCTTTCAAAGTTGGCAAATACGGCGTCGACGTCGCCGGCTTTGAAAAATCCGCCCTTCCGGCCCTCGACCCCGAATTATTCGTCATCGACGAAATTGGCAAAATGGAATGTTTCTCCCAGAAGTTCATTGCCGCCGTTCGCCGGCTGTTCGCCTCCGATGCCTCGGTACTGGCTACCGTTGCCCGCAAAGGCACTGGCCTTATCCGTCAGGTCAAAAATTATCCCGGTACAAAAATATGCAATCTTACCACTGAGACCCGAGACAAAACAGTATATGACATCCTGCAAATCCTGTCCTTTTTAAAAAAACCTTAGGCGGAAAAATCACAAAATATCCCGGCTCAAAATATCCCCAGTTGAACCTCTACAACCACCTCTTCTCGTCAAAATCAAAATTATATTTCTGCCGTATCTTAAACACCGCCACCTCCGCCGGCAAATCCGCAAAGTAGTGGTCCATATCATCAAACAAGACCTCAATCCCCTCTTTCACTATGTACCGGCTTTTCTCACCCGTTATCTTTATCTCATCATACGTTACCCCATAACCTTCCAGCTGCTCAGCCACTGCCTCCTCCATCCCCTCCGGCCGGTCCGTAACAACATAAATCCTGCACCCCGCCTCCCGCATCGCCTTACAGAAACCCTTGAAAAACTCCGGATACTCCGAAATCGTCCCATCCAAATCAACCGCTATCTTCATTTTGCCCTTCTCTCCTGTCCTTAAAATCCCAAAGGGACACAAAAAGCTTTCATTCAAACTCCTCCCCGCCCGCCTCTTCGTTAGGCTCCTCAACCACTTCCTCGTTAGGCTCCCCAACCACACCCTCCGTCAGCCGCCCTACCTCCCTGTCAAGCTGACCTCGAAGCTGCTCAATTGCCGCCTTCTGCTCGGCCACCGTTGCCTCTAACTGCTCAATCGTCCCGTTTAATTCCTCCATTTGCCCCTCAAGCTCTTTCGCCCTCTCTCTCTCGGCGGCTAATTTGCCCCCCAGTTCATCAATCTTGCCAAAAGCATCATCTGCCTCACCAACCACCTCCTCCCGCTCCTCAAGCAGCGCTACCAGCTCCTCTTCCACCTCATCACAGACCTCCCGCAACATCCTCAGCCGCTCCCTTAGACTGTCCCTCTCCAGCTTCGTTCTCTGCAGATTGGCCTTGACCCTTGCAAGCTCGTTTTTCGTGCGCGCGGCCTCCAATACCGCCTCTTTCTCCTCATCGCTGTCACAGCCGCTCAGAACCAGCAGACAAGCTAATATTCCCACAAGTTTGATAGTCACCTTCATTTTGCTCATTTTTTCGCTCCTTCCGAACGGCCCCGCATCAGTCTCAACCACCGAATTTGTAGCTCAACACCTTGTAAATAAGTTTCGCCGCTAAAAAATCTGGCGACTTGTTCCTCTCATCCGGACACAGCTCAACAACATCAAAACCAACAACATCCGTTCTGTCAACAACAGCTCTCAGCAGTGCAAGAACGTCATACCACATCAGCCCCCCCGGCTCCGGCGTCCCCACTGATGGCATTATCGAAGGGTCAAAGACATCTAAATCAATCGTAACATACACCCCCTCTGTCAGCTTGCGTACACACCGCTCAATCCAGTCTCTCTTATCGTAAATGTCCTTCGCAAAAAAAATCCTCTCTCTATCCGCATATCGCTTCTCAGACGCGTCCATGCTCCTTATACCCACCTGCAAAATCGGGCAAAGCTCTCTCGCCCTCGCCATAACACACGCATGGTTATATCTTGAACCCTTATACTCCTGGCGCAAATCACAATGAGCATCTAATTGCAAAACGGTAATATCTTGACCCTCCTCAAAATGGGCCTTCACCGCACCAACGCTCACCGAATGCTCTCCACCTACAACCACCGCAAACTTGCCATCCTTTATATGCTCCCCAACTCTCCGCGCGACCGCCTCAACCATCGCTTCAGGACTCGACTTTTCTTCTACCGCCGCATCCGTAAATATACCTGACTTGTAAACCTCCGAGTCCGTCTCTATATCATAAAGCTCCATATTCGCCGAGGCCTCTATCACCGCCGCTGGTCCCCTCGCCGCCCCCTTAATCCACGTGCTCGTCTCATCATACGGAACCGGAATGACAACTATCCGCGCATCCTCCGCCCTGCAGCATTCCTCCTCCAAACCTCCAAAATTAGTCGTCTGTCCCATCGTATAAATATGCCTGACTTAATCTCCGACCACATGCCCTGTTGGCTTAAGACCCATCGGTTCAATTACACTGATTTCCTCAGCCAAACAGAAACATAGCTATTGCCACTGTTGTTGTCCAAAGGCCGTTCTTGCCCTTCGCCGTCTGCGTCACGTTAGTCGTCCTGATTATCAGCCCACTGGATTTGTATACCTGCGCCTTTTCCGACCACGCCTTATCGGGGTCCAGTTCCATACCCAATGTCGTCCCCAGCATCGCCGCTGCTAAGTCCTCTGCCATGTCCCCCGCCTCCCGGCTGTTCATCCCGTGCCCGTGCACCTCGCTCAGGTAGCCCCACTTTTCCCTGTCCTTCGGAACGGCAACGCCTACCGAGCTTGCTATCAGCCTTCCCTGCTCATTCGTGTCGCACCGCGCAATAACACAGTAACATATCTGACCCGGAACCAGCATCCCGAGGCCTTTTTCCCGGCTGATAAATCTGCATTTCGCCGGCAGAATCGACGATACCTGAACCAGGTTCTGCTGCGCTACCCCCGCCTTACGCAGCGCCTCTTCGAAAGACTTCAACTTATACTTGTGTCGCCCGAGGCCTTTGGTCAGAAATATCTTCGTAGGGGTAAGTGCATCCATCTAATACGCCTGATACCTCAAGTTTATTCCTCGTTAGTCCAAGTTTATCCCTCGAACTGAAAGTTGAAACTCGGCGAGCGAATTATATGTCTCCTCAGCCAATTGGCAACAAAAATCTTACAAAATAACGTCACCGCAGGCCAGATTAAACCTCGCACTTCCGCCGCCGCCAAGCCTTTCTTACCGCGTTTCCCGTACAATTTACCCGTACTCACCTGCCCCGATACACCTTCTAAAAATCTTCAACAATAATAAAACCATTGTCAAATTTGCTCCCAAAACAAATCCGCCCTCACATCTGCACCAAAACAAGGAATAATTGTTCGCCCATCAAGGTTGACAACCTCCTCCAGAGACCTATAATATAGTCTCTAAGAGTTTGCTTTTACAAATCTTAGGATAAAAGAACGCCCAGTCCTAAGCTGCAATCGTCAATGAACCGATTACTGCTAAGGCAATTGGATTGTAAGGCTTGGCCAGAGTAGAAATTATGGTCACAGAACAACCTATCGACAAAAAAACCGATTCCGGCCATGAGCCGGAGTTAAACAAGTTCCTCAGGGTCACCATGAAAACACTGGCGAGCGACCTCCACCTGAAGGTCGGACAGCCCCCAAAATTACGCATTCAGGGCCAGCTCAAAGATACTACCGGCGAAGCAATGACACAACAAAAAATAGAACGTATGGTCTTTGAGATACTCACACAGGACCAGAAAGATACCCTCATAAAAACCGGTACGCTCGACTTCGCTTACGGTATCGAAGACAAAGAACGATTCCGGATAAACGTCTTTAGCCAGCGAGGCCTGTTTAGCCTTGCCGCAAGGCGCGTAAACACCGAAATCCAGACATTTGACAAGCTCAACCTGCCCCCAGTACTCGAAAAAATCGCTGATACTAACCAAGGACTTGTACTTGCCGTAGGACCTACCGGATGCGGAAAAACAACAACTATGGTCTCAATGTTGGACTACATAAACAAAACACGCTCCTGCCATATCGTTACTGTCGAGGACCCCATCGAATACCTCATCAGGGACAAAAAGGCAATCGTTTCACAAAGGGAAATCGGTATTGACGTCGAGGACTTTGAGCAGGCCTTAAAATATCTCATGCGGCAGGACCCCGATGTGGTCTGCATCGCCGAAATGCGAGATGCAAAAAGCATAACTGCCGGAATGAGGGCCGCCGAAACCGGACACCTCGTCTTCGGAACAATGCACTCCTTGAGTGCCACACACGCCGTCCAGCGGCTCTTGGACCTCTTCCCGCCCAACGAAAGAGACCTTGCCAGACAAACCCTGAGTGTCGCCATCAAGGCAATCATCAGCCAGATATTAATGCCGAGTATCAAAGAAGGAGTCGACAGAATGCCTGCCATTGAGATACTCCTTGCAAACCCGACTACCGGAAAACTAATCTATGAAGGACGCGAAACTGAGCTGCCCACCCTCATCAGAAGTTGTAAAGAAGAGGGTATGCAGGATTTTACTGACACCCTTGTTGAAATGATACAAAACGGAAGTATAGAGGCAAAAGAAGCCTATAAGCACGCGCCAAACGTCGACGAGCTCAAAATGGCGCTAAAGGGTATCAGAGCCGATACTACCGGCATCTTGTGAGTTGTAAAAATACTGTTTTATAAACGGAGTCTTTTATGCCGGGATTATTGCTGAGTGCTGTCGAATACGGCGGCTATATATCCATACTTAAATTTCTCGTATTTCTCGTCTTGTTCTTTCTGTGGTTACCATTGATAAGTTGGGTTTACAACGACGCTAGGGCGGTCGGAACAAAAGAAAACCTCTGGGCCACTGTCATCTTTGCCACAGGGGCCGCCTCCGCAATAATCTGCCTCCTAATACCCATTTTCCCAATCGGACCGCTCTTCTTTCTTATAGTCGTCGCTGCTGCCGCAATGAGCTATGTTATCCACCGCAACGCCAGAGTCCCCCAGTTTGACCGCGTCCTCACGCCGGAACACATCAAAGGACTCTTCGAAAACCAGCAAAAGAAAATGGACGCCATCAGTGCTCTCATCTTCATAACGCCAAACAACAACGAGATACCTGTCCCTGAACCCAGAACACCCGACTACTTCGGCTACAAAACAGCTTATGACATCTTCACCGATGCTATGTGGAGAAGGGCAAGCGACGTTATATTTGGACCGACTCCACAGGAATACAACGTCACTTACTTCATCGATGGCGCAGGCTTAAAGCAGAACCCTATCCCAAGAGACCAGATGGATTATTTCCTTCGATTTGTCAAAAACCTCGCCAGCCTCGACCCTAACGAGAAGAGAAAACCTCAAAAAGGAAAGTTCAGAATACACAAGGAAAAAGAAAATTATGACTGGGAAATAACCACCGCCGGTTCTACCGCAGGAGAGCACCTCAGCTTGAAACAAATGACCGAACAGGCCATCACAAAACTCGCCGATATCAACTTGATGCCTGAACAATACGAGCAGATGAACCGAATTAGAGACGTAAAACAGGGTCTGTTCATCCTTTCCGGCCCAAGAAAAACTGGAGTAACAAGCACATTCTATTCTCTGCTTAGAAATCACGATGCCTTCCTAAGCAGCATCTCTACACTTGAAAGGCAACCCTCACTCGACCTGCCCAATATAACCCAAAACACATATACCCTCAGTGACACCGGCACAACCAAATTCGCCAAAAAGTTGCAGACAGTCATAAGAACCGAGCCCGACGTCGTCGGTGTCGCCGGCTGCACCGACGCCGAAACTGCACAAATAGCCTGCGCTGCCGCCAAAGACGGAAAAACCATATATCTGACGCTCGAAGCTGACAACGTGATAAAGGCCGTCGGAAAATGGGTGAAATTAGTCGGAAACAAAAACCTCGCCGTCGAACCACTCCTCGGTATAAGCAACCAGAGACTGGTCAGAAAACTCTGTAACGAGTGTAAGCAGGCTTACGAACCTAATAAAGAGCTGCTTAGAAAGTTCAACATCCCCCCTGATAAGGCAAAGGTACTCTATCGGGCCGGAAAAGTAATATACGACAAACGAGGCAAACCCAGTACCTGCGATAACTGTCAGGGAACTGGCTTCTTCGGAAGAATGTGCGTATTCGAAATAATTATCTTGAATGGCCAGCTCAGAAACATCATCGTACAGGCAAAGTCGCTCTCCGAAATCAGCACACAGTTTAGACGAGCTAAAATGCTCTACCTCCAGGAGCAGGCCCTCAGAAAGGTTATTGATGGAACAACTTCCGTCAATGAAATGGTTAGAATACTTTCAACACCCAAAAGACAAAAAGCAAGAAGACCGGAACAAAAACCATAAAGTGCGATTATCCGGATGCGATTACCTGATGAATCATTTATGAATCGGAGAAATTTCTAATGGCCGCCTTAGCTGTAATTGTGATTATCTTGGCTTGTGTTGCTTACCAGTATCTAAAAGGCACCCTTGTTAAAGCATTCGCTGCCGTGATAGCCGCTGTCTGTGCAAGCGTCGTTGCCTTCACCTACTTTGAATCCTTGGCAAACGTCCTCATCAGCCGCAACAAACTCGTACCCTGGTCTCAGCCGCTCGCTTTCGTGCTGCTCTTTGTCGTGGCCTTCGCCGTCCTGCAGACAATCGCCTCACTGCTGACGCGCAGGCCCGTCGACCTCGGACTTGCACCCGAGCGCATCGGACGCGTCCTTTGTGGAATAATCTTGGGCCTCCTCATATCCGGCCTCGTACTCACAGCCGCCGCTATGGCGCCGATTCCAACCAAATACCCCTACCAGCGATTTGACGCCGCAAGACCCAATGCCGAAAATCCCGGCAAAACCCTGTTCAATGCCGACGGCTTCGCCGCCGGATGGTTCAGCATCTTAAGCAGCGGCAGCTTCAGCGGAAAAACAAGTTTTGCAACCATACATCCCGATTTCTTAGACCAGCTCGCCCTGAATCGACACAATATCTCAGACGGAATATCAATCATCACCACCTCACAGCCCATTGAAGTTCCAAAGAAAAACGCCGTCTGGCCCGCGCCTGAAGACCTCAAAGACTCAGATGGTACACCCGCCCCCCAAAAAAGCGCCCACACCCTTACAATCGCGAGAGTAGGATTAAGAAAGAACGCACTAAAAGACGCCGGCACCTTTACTCTTTCTCAACTAAGACTTGTTGCCAAACAAAAAACCGACAACAAGGGTAATTTCGCCGGAAAAGGAAAAAATGTTTATCCCATAGGATACCTCAAAACCGCAAACCAACTCACCGTAAAACAATTAAACGACCAGATAAAGATAGACCGCACCGATTTCCCCGGCAAGGTAAGGTGGATTGACTTCGCGTTTCAAGTCCCCAACGGCTTTGTCCCCGTCCTCGTCCAGTTCAAGCTAAACAACATCGCCGAGCTGCCCGCACCCGTAACCTACGAACAGGCGCCGCCCCCTGCCCCCTTCATTCAAATGTCCGAATGTGTAACCGACATCGCCCGGCTCCAGCCCATTACCTCCGCTAAAATCCACGGCATCGAATTGGCTGCGGGCACCAAGCTCCTGTCCGGTTCAAACCTCAACATAAGCGACCCAAACCAGTGGCGAAACTTCCAGTCAGAACGCAGCCAAAAGCCTGCTCAGTTCGACGAGGGCAGAATCAACTACGTCAGGGCAGAAGTGATTTTAGAAAAACCGGCTGAAGATGAAGAAGCCCCCGCCAAAAAGAAACGCACAGGCATCCAGCCACTTTCCAAAATGTTAAAACCCCTCGACGGTTACAAATTACTTTCACTAAGGTGCAACAACCCCTCCGCCGGCCTCGCAATAAAAGCTGACCAGTTACCGACCCTTGTGGAACTTTCCGGCTTGATTCATCCCCCAGTCGGCGTCATCGCCTCAACCAAACGAGGCGACCAGCTCATCTATGAGGTCGACTACTGCGCTCTAACCGCAGAGCAAACACCGGATGGCCTCACCATCACCGAAGATAAGACGGTCGCCCGGCCCTTCCCCGACACCGTCTGGCTCACCGCGCAGGCCCAGACCATATCCGAGTTTTACGTCCTCTATCTGGTTAAGACCGGCAAAAGAGCAATTATTACCGCGGCCAAATCCGCTGATGCGCAGACCCCCGCCGCGTTCAAAGAATTCGAGGGCTTCTCCGTAAAATAGCACGAACGTCTCTCTCCTCAAGTCCACCCGTTCGAGACACCAGACCCTCCTCAACCGCCCCTCTGCGAGTTCTAACCTAACAGCACACAGCTAATTCTTCCAGGTCCAGCTCCATCAGATGCTCAAGATAGGTATTCAAATCCTCCTCGGAAAAACTGGCCAGAAACTCCGGCTTCGCACTCTTGTTAATCTCGCATATGCAGTCTATCAACTCCCTTTTACTCATACCCATATATCCTTAACAGCACCTCTTATCTGCCCCCTTCGAACTTCCGCAATATCGACACCACGCTCTTTTTTTCTTTAGCTCACCTCTGACTCCATCCCCCAGCGACCTATAACCCAAACCACTATATAGCATCCCCCCTGCCGCCCGTACTACAACATGTAGCCCAACCCGCCAAACTCCCTTCCCCGCCCGCACCAATGTCCAATAAAATCACCCCCACCACCAAACTACCCCCACCAAAAAAATTTATAAACTTCACGTTTTTTTACCAACCTCCTCGTCTTTCAGAACAACACCCTTATCCTAAAGTTTTCCTTCTTTTCGATAACGGTTTCGCTATTATCGATCCTCAACATTTACTCGCATAGCCGCTCGCAAGCGGTTCAGAAATTGTTTGTCCGAAGGTCTATAGCGATGAAAGTCAGACCCGACTTGGAGTGTAGTACCAATAATGGCGAAATCACCAATCTGTGTTTCACCCTTATACATCCGAACTCCAATGACATTCTTGGTCCAAAGAAGGCCTGGCGTGTACTCCATTTTGTATTTGCAGGTATCCAATACATCATAGATCCTCATGATCGCCTCGCTATCCATCACTATGATTTCTTCATACCCCAAAGGTGCACTACGCGAAAGCTGAGGAGAAGAGTTCCATATCTGTAACTTATCACTATTTTTCAAATTCCTCATTATATGCGAAATGTCTATTTCGGTAATTACCTTAACAATTCCCACCCACGCCAAAAAACAGACGATTGAGCCAGAGAAGATTGCGTGCAAAACATCGTGGCTTTCCAAAATTCCAGGCTTGTCGCCTCTAAACCGTACCGTCAACTGCAATGCGATGAGATTGACTGAGGCTGAAGCGAGTATTACTGCAAAGACAAAACCAATGGTTTCTACCAGTAGTGTACACAATATCAAGGTCGAGATGGATACCAGGATTAACAAGACATATCGTATTTTCACCCTTGCAAAGGAAACAAACACACCTACCTTGCCACATATCAAGCGAAGTAGTAACAGCGATATGAGCAGCCCTTCAACGATCAAAGCAATCCTTAACGCAACAGAGAAACTTACGTTTGATTGCAAGAACAAGAGAGAAATCAGCATCAAAGCAAAAACTGCTTCCAATAAAATACCCCGGGTCTTCATCTTCAGAAAAGATTCCCATGCCCCCGCACTAGGAAGCTTCGGGCGCAGAATCATTAGCAACAGGAAAAAACCTATCGAACTTAAAACAATCAGTGATAAAAGAACAGTAATCATTATCCGACTCCGTTATCTCCACACTGCTAATCTGCCGTCGCATATCATATAAGCAGTATAGCCGGAATTTAGGGTACTTCCAGAACTTTTTATAATACTTTCATCTGCCTCCCTCTGCCCCCCTGTTCCACTACCCAAAATCCATCCACCAAACTGCCTGGAAATAAAAAATCTTTTTTTTATAAGGCGATTTTGATAAAATTACTCACGTCAAACGGACCTAATTAAATTTTTCAGCGTCTAAATCGAAAATGTTAGCTACGTGTAACAGGTTTCGCCGTATGACAGGCAAGATAATACACCAAGCGTTTACTTTAATTGAGATATTGGTTGTTATTGCGATAATCTCATTGCTGATGGGGATACTTTTGCCTGCACTCGGCCGAGCACGTGAAGAAGGACGTTGCGCTGTGTGTCTTGCCAATGTCAGGCGTATTTCCATGGCAGGCACTATATATGCACTTGAAAATGACGGCTTTCTTCCACCTTTTCGGATGACTAAAAGGAACCCTGAAGACACCTCTAATTTTGTAAACAGGTACGGCCGCGAAAAGCCCCGCTGGCCATGGTTTTTTGACCACGGTATAGGGCCTGTAATCAACCCTGCCCCTTATATTAAAGACCCTGGTGATACATTTGGAGATAGTGATACCCTGATTATGACTAACGATTTCTTTATGTGTCCTTCATTTAGACACCGAGACTTTGATAAAAGAGATATCCGTAACGGCTCATACGGCTATAATTACCAGTACTTAGGCAACACCAGAACCGAAACCGACGGCGATACAGTTATCTTCAAAAATTTTCCAGTGCACATGCTCAATATACACAGGCCCGTCGAGACTATTATCATTGCCGATAGTCGAGGAGCCAGTGAGGGCAGGGGTCGCAGCGTTGCTCACGGCAGGCATTCGTACACACTTGACCCCCCCAAGCTCGCAAGAAGTAAAGGGGCGCAGAATTTTGCACACAAATCTCAATCAGGACTTGAGAATCAACACTCGCCGACCGAAGCAAGACACAGCCGCAAAGTAAATGTTTCCTTTCTTGATGGTCACGCTGCAAAGATGACGCTCAAAGAAATGGGATATGCACTCGATTCTGACGGCTATGTTATCGCTGACGATCCGGCCGGCACTAACCGTCTGTGGACCGGAACCGGCCACGACGAGCCACAGGCAAATTAGGTTCTGACTTGATTTGTTTTTCTCGCTCGTTGCATATCTTTGCTTTTGTCTTATTTCCTGTCTTTTAAAATAAGCGAGTCCCCTGCCATCCTTGCCCACCGCACCACTGCCGTTCCACTACCCAAAATCCATCCACAAACCCGGTCTAATCGCAATTACTAGCCCCCAAACCAAAAAATTCCTTGTCCTTACCCCCCTGTTACTGTAATATCTGATTTTTCGACGAAAACGCATAACAATTTAGTCTTTTGGAGATTCGAAAGTGGCCAGTACCAGCGATATTCGCAACATCGTCCTTCTCGGACACGGCGGCGCGGGCAAAACCTCCCTCGCTGAGGCTATCCTCCACAAAACCGGCGCCACAAGCCGCCTCGGAAGCATCGACGATGGAACTACCATCTGCGACTACCACGACGAGGAAAAGCACCGTCAGCACTCCATCGCCGCCGCTGTCGTCCACGCTAACCACGCCGGCACTACCATCAACATCATCGACACGCCCGGCTACCCGGACTTCGTCGGACCCGCCATAAAAGCTATTCCTGCCGCCGAAACCGCTTGTCTCGTCATCTCTGCCCCCGCCGGCATAGAAACAAACACCAGAAAGCTGTTCGAACTCACCGCCAGGGCCAACATGCCGCGCCTCATCGTCGTAAACAAAATCGACGCCGAGAACATCGACCTGCCCCTGCTCTACAAAAATATCCGCGAATCTTTCGGCCCCCAATGCCGCTGTGCCAACCTCCCCGCCGCCGACAAGGCATCCGTCATCGACTGCATCGAGAACGACTCCGGCGACTCCCCCATGATGGACGTCGCAAAGGCCCACACCGACCTCATCGAAAGCGTCATCGAGGCCGACGACGAGCTTATGGAAGCCTACCTCGGCGGCGAACAGATACCACCCCAAAAAATCGCCTCCGTCTTCGTCGAGGCCCTCAAAACTGGAACCCTCATCCCCATCGTATTTACCAACGCACGGAAGGAAATCGGAATAGACCAGCTCCTCGACATCATCGCAAAATACACACCATCGCCCACCCAGGCAAACGCCGCTCAGCTAAAAGATGGTGACACTACAACCGAGCTAAAGGCAGACCCCGCCGCCCCGCTCGCAGGACTCGTCTTCCGAATCGGATTCGACCCCAAGTCAAACATGAAATACTCAACCATACGAATCTTCTCCGGCACGCTCAAGTCCGACACCTCCCTGCTCCGAAACGACCAGAGAAAAAGCATCCGACCCGGACACATCCTGAAAACGCAGGGCCCCGAAAATAAGGAAATCGACGCCGGTATCGCCGGCGACATCGTGACACTCGCCAAAATCGAAGATCTCAAAATCGGAGACCTCATCCACGCTGGCAAAGTCGCTGGCAAATTCGATATGCCCGCCGTACCAGAGCCCATGTTCGCACTCGCAATTGAGCCCGCCGCCAGAGGAGATGAGCAGAGAATCAGTTCCGCCCTCGAAAAACTCACCGACGAAGACCCCTGCTTCAAAGTCACACGGGACCAGCAGACAAACGAGCTCGTCGCCTCCGGACTCGGAGACCTCCACCTCCGCGTAATACTCGAAAAAATGCAGAGCCGTTTCAAGCTCGCCCTGACCACAAAAGAACCCAAGATTCCCTACCGAGAGACCATCACAGCCAAAGCCGAAGGCCACTACCGACACAAAAAACAGACCGGCGGTGCTGGACAGTTCGGTGAGGTCTACCTCCGCGTCGAGCCCGCCCCGCGCGATTCCGACCCCTCCCTCGAATTTAGCTGGGACATCTTCGGCGCCTCTATCCCCGGCCAGTTCGAGCCCGCCGTACACAAAGGCATAAACGACGTAATGCAGCTGGGAGTCGTCGCCAGATTCCCTCTCCAGGACATAAAGGTCTCCGTCTACGACGGCAAGCACCACCCCGTCGACTCCAAGGAAGTCGCCTTCCGAGCCGCCGGAAAAGGCGCGTTCATCGACGCCGTACAAAAGGCGAAGCCCGCCCTCCTCGAACCAATCGTAAATATGGAAGACACCGCCCCCGCCGAGAATATGGGCGATATCACCGGCGACCTCGCCGGAAAACGCGGCCGGGTCCTCGGACAGGATATGCTCCCGGGAAACCTCGTCGTCATCAAGGCACAGGTCCCCCTCGCAGAAGTCACCCAGTACAACTCGCAATTAAAATCCGTCACCGGCGGACGCGGCTCATACTCCATGACCCTCTCTCACTACGAAGTCGTACCCTCGAACGTCCAGCAGCAAATCGTCGCCGCCTACGCAAAGAAAAAACAATCACCATCATCCTGAGCGAAGCGGTGCGCAGCACCGCGCAGTCGAAGGACCTGCCCTGCGAATTTCAAACCTCCGCATCCACGTTCCACTAACTACGAACTTTGATTTCCCCCCCGTCTAATTCCCTCTGCAAATATTCTCCAGAAACTCCACGTTGCCGGGGTACTTCTTCAGCAGCTTAAATAAACAGTCCATCCCCTCTCGCCCCCCGTAGCTCGACAGAACACGCCGCAGCGTCGCCACCCCCCGGCTGAGTTCCGCACTGTAAAGCTTACCTTCCTTTCGCGTCCCGCTGGCAGGGATGTCTATCGCGGGAAAGATTCGCGCCTCGGCCAGCGACCGGTCCAGCACAAGCTCGCTGTTGCCCGTCCCCTTGAACTCTTCGAATATCAACTGGTCCATTCGAGACCCCGTGTCTATCAGGCACGTCGCCACAATGGTGACCGAGCCTCCGTTTTCAATGTTACGCGCCAGTCCGAACAGTCGCCGCGGTACTTCCAGGATACCCGCCTCCAGCCCGCCGCTCATAGTGTGCCCGCCCCTCCCGCCTCCGCGCCGCCTCCTGCTGTTGAACGCCCTGCCGACCCGCGTCAGACTGTCTATCATCAGCACCACCTCCCGCCCGCATTCCAGTTCCGTTTGTACATGCGCCAGCACCAGCTCGACTAATTCCGCATGTTCGTCTGCACCATGGTCATTCGTGCTCGCTACCACTTCCGCACCCTCCACTGCCCTGCGAAAGTGCGTCACTTCCTCCGGCCGCTCGTCAACCAGCAGCACTATCACGCGGCTTTGCGGATTGCAGTGCCCAATCGCCCCCACCATCTGTTCCAGCAGTACCGTCTTTCCTGCCTTCGGCGGCGATACTATCAACTGACGCGTCCCCTTGCCTATCGGCGCCAGCAGGTCCACTATCCGCATGCTCTCCTGCCCGCAGGCGGCCAGGTCGAACCGCTCGTCCGGGTCAACCACCACTAAGTCCGCAAACCGCGGCCGTTTGCTGAACGCCTCCGGCTCCATCCCCCCCATCGACTCGACCGTTACCAGCCTGTCTCTGCCCTTCTTTCGCTTAATCTCACCGGTAATGGCCACTCCTTCGGCCAGACCAAACCGCCCGACCAAATCCGGCTGCACCATCACTTCCACCGGCCCGGCCCGATAAGAACGCTCCGCCGTCCTCACCACGAACTGATGTTTGTTCACACACTTCACTATGCCGCTAATCGTATTGCCCATCGAAATGACCCATACAAATCGCTGCCCACTTACCTCGTCGTCACGAAAACCTCCGCATTATACCACACCCACAAACCATTTATCAACCACAAATAATCAATTAAAACTGTCATTCCGTGCTTGACTGCCCTCGTAGCGAAGCGAACATCCTCGCAGCGTAGCGATGCGCCAACCTCTCTCTGTCATCCTGAGCGAAGCAATGCAAAGCACCGCGCAGTCGAAGGCCCTGCCCAACGCATAAAATTAACCCTCCGCATACACGGATCCAGTCGTCGTTCTGTCATTCCGTGCTTGACTCTGTCATTCCGCACTTGATGCGGAATCTCAAAACCCTTTAACCCCTGGCCGTCTCAGGGGTTTTTGGTTAGCCCCAAGGCCTGTCCTTGGGGTCACCCTTCAACGCCTGCCCTCAAAGGCCTTCATGTTTAGATAATATGAAGGCCATCCTTTCAACGGTTATAATTTGTCAAAGAATTATTAACCGCAACCGTAATAGGAAAGGACGGCCTATGAGCAGGTTAGCACGAGCACAAAATTGGTTCA
>Ga0114922_10000819_pt1 | contig 29834 bp, 21 predicted proteins | sample AartaG_FD_100975 | JGI IMG/M metagenome (GOLD analysis project Ga0114922, IMG submission 100975) | Deep subsurface microbial communities from Aarhus Bay to uncover new lineages of life (NeLLi) - Aarhus_00045 metaG | ecosystem: Environmental > Aquatic > Marine > Oceanic > Sediment | place... | reverse complement strand
TGCCGCCGGATCGCCACGCGATTCGAGAAACTGGCCGTCAACTTCCTAGCGATGGCCAAAGTGTCAATCATCCGGAGAATTCTCAGAATCCTTTTTTCAGACAGAGCCTAGCCGGAAGGGGTAGAGGCTTCGTTCTGTCTTCGACCAGCAGTGTGATGTCAGAGGTCCCCCACGAGAACATCGACGCCCTGTTTCAGCACGGGAGGGAATTCGGTACCCGGTTCCTTTCGCGGTGAATTCGCACTCACGGGCATCTTCCCCCCGATGTTACTCTCACTGACGGCGGGAGAACTGGAGGCAGCAGTAACGCCCAGCACGGCGTTCCCCACCGCCGTGGCCTTTGGGCCGCCGTATGCTGATCGCTCTGCAAACAGGGGTGGCCGTTGCCCAACGTCATGGTGCGGCCCGGCCGGTTTCTTCCCCCTGCAGCTTCTTCCTTACCTCTCCCGCCAGAGCGTAGAGCTGCTCGGTACGGGCCTGCCAGTCGGAACCCACGAACCACTGGTGCCCCGTGAAGTTCGGCGCTCCCCGCCATTGCCCGGCCTGGTATTCTCCGTACTTCCTTCGACTCTCCAAGAAGTAGAGTTGCAGGTTGCTCAGGCTGAGCCACATCATCCGCTGCCGCACGGCCAGATACTCCTCGCAGCGTCGCACCAGGTTCGCGCCCAGCTTGTCTTTCGCGGCCTCGTCGCTAAGGGCCCCCTCGATCGCGATCCGCGCTTCGCACTCCTGAACGCCCTCGCGGAAGGCCTCGAAGCGCTGGCTCGCCGCCGGTCCCTCCGGCGCCGCCGCCAGCAGCGAGGTGTCGATGCACAGGTTTCGCCAATCGGCCTCCGGGTAACGCTCTTGTACCCTGCTCACCCGCAAGCCTCGCTTGCCCTTGAACACGGGCCAGAAATCCGCGCCGATCCGGCCCACGCCCCGCTGACCGCCGGTGATGTTCGGCTCGGCAAAGTGCCGCCACCGCGTGCTGGGATGGTAGTCCAGGTTGAGGCGGTCGAACTCGGCGACAAGCTCTTCGCGTTTCCACCCCAGCAGGCTCTCCATCGTCTTCTCTTTCTGCCCGAACCACGCCCCGTCGTCGGCAAAGCTCGTGTTCCACATCCGCGCCTGATAGCCGATCTTGGAGACGCCGTGCATCAGTTCTTTCTGCGGCGCCGTCACTCGACCGAAGTACGCCCCGAACCCATGGTGTGACTGGACAACCCAGGGCACGCCGCCGGTGATCTCCTTGAAGAACTCGTGCTCCTCCTTGCTGGCCCAGGCGTCGCCCTGCAGGCCGAGCATGATCCTGTCCTCCAAGCCCCGCTTGCGCATGCGGGCCAGGAGCTGGTCCCAGAGTGGCTGCCACAGCGGTTTGCTCGCCGCCGGGCCAAGGTGCGACGGCAGCGTAACCAGTTCCGTCTCCCCCGTCGAAGGTTCCAGCGCCGTCACCATCGGCCCGCTACCCAGCAGGCCCGACGTCCTCTCGAGGTGCTCGGCGAGCAGCCGGTGCCGCCCCGGCAAGTTGGCGTCGCGGGCGTCGGCACCGGGGATCATGTACACGTCCCAAACCACGAAGATCACCAGTTTGGGCTTGCCCATGTTCCTCTCGGCTACGTCCAGGTACCGGTCCATCACCGAGAAGTCATACTCGTAGCTATCCCCCTTCTTAACCCACCGGACCATCGACTCGGCGTTCCCTAGGTTCGTGTGGGCGATCAGCGGGACGTAAACCGTCCTGCTTCCCGTCTTCCCGATCAGCCTGAACGACCTTCCGATCATCTCCCAGTGCTTCTCCGACCACAACGGCTCCCCGTACTCGATGCTCAGCGTGTCCGGCGATTGGATGAGGTCCACCCAGGTCCGGTAGTCCTGCGTATTGGGGAGGGTGTAGTCGGCCACCTTCAGTTCCACCGCCACCTCGACCTTCCTCTCGTCCGCGGCCTCAATCCTGACCTTCCCCGCATAGGTCCCCGCCTTCGCGTCGGCCGGCACCTTCACTGTGATCCACACCGGCGCCACCGCACCAGGCACGACCTCCACCTCTCGCGCGTCTTTGGGCAAGTGCGCATGTCGCCCTGTGTACTGGTACTCCGGAGCCGTCGCGGCGATCTCCCTGGGCAGCTCCTCCGAAAGCACCCCCAACAGATTGGCATGAACCGGGTAGGGCGACCACTGCTTCAGGCCGAGGCCGTCGATCAGGTACTGGTCGCCCCAGGGCATCCCATAGCGTACGTCTACGCACGAAGCGGGTATCGTTCCCCCTACCCCCTTGAGCTCCCCCGGCGTCGCCTTCAGTCCCTTGATCGGGCGCGTCGAGCCCACTACCACCTTCCCGCTGAACTCCCCGTTCCGCGCCCCAACGATCGTCACCGGGCGAAGGGCTTCGGCCGCGTCCCCGAAGTCCACGGTGAAATCCGCCGCCATGGCGTCTGCATTCCACACCTGGAATCCTTCCGGACGTGCGGCGTTGGGAATCAGCCCGGCCGAACTGCCCGAACTTAGCCGCGCGCGGAGTATCTCGCAGGAACTGTACTCGTAGACGTCCTCATCGGTCCTGTTCGGATATCCTGCCCGCACCACCTCCAGCCCGATGAGGTTCATCCCCTGCCGCAGCAGCTCCGCCGGGACAGGGAAGTCTGCCAGCGTTCGTTCCTCTCCCGCCGGTCCTTCCGCCAAGGGTGCGTTGGAGGCGACGTGCTCCCGTTTCACCTCCTGACCGTTGACCGACACGACCAGGCCGCCCCGATAGGTCACGGAGAGCGCGAGCCCTTGCACCGCTTCGAGGGACGTAACCGTGAACTTCCCCCTCAGGCACACCCTGGACAAGAGGGCCGTCTTGCAGGCCAGCGTCACCGGCCCCCTGAGCCACGTGGCGTCGTCGAAGTCCGGCCGCTGCCAGCCCTCCGCCGGTTCGGCCGTCCTGTAATTGAGCCACTCGTACCTGAGTTTCACCGTCTCCCCGCTGGCGAGTGCCGGCGGCGCCAGCGTGCAGTGCATCCGCCACACGCCGTAAGTATCCAGCACCGCCACCCGTTCGGGCTCGCCTGCCGCGACCAAGGAACTCGACAAGCAGATTGAGATCATTGCGGCTGCCGCCGCCACGGTGAGTCGGGGAAGAATCCCGCGCACAGCCTGTCTCCTCATTGGACTTCCAGGGATGGAGCGCACATCGCCGGCCAAATGGGGCATTTAGGGGCATTCGGTTTGGCGCGGTTCCCCGCGCCTAAGGCCCGTACACGGCGGCCGACTGATGTCCCTCCCGAAAACTCCGTCGTGACCGGTGTCGCTGGACTTGCGAGGCAGTGCGAGTATCCTCTCCGGGGCTGATTCACGCAAGCTCATCTGGCTCCGAGGCATTCAAAAGGCCCGTCCTTTTCGAAACCTGCCCCGGCTCGGCCCGCGTCATGGTCGGGTGGAGTCTTCGGTAGGTACAGGGCCGACGGGAGCACCGTGCGCACCCTCGCCGGTGCCCTAGTCCCCGGCAAGCAGCCGCACGGCGCGGTCCTGGGCAGGTATGTTGATGGGCAGGGCACCCGCGGCGAAGTCCACGTCCGCCCCGATCGCGGGCCACGGCTTCGAGCCCCAGAACTCCGGCTTGCCGCTCAGGTAGAGGGACGGCGGCAGGTGCGTGCCGACCGGCACGGCGCCCCAGTCGGCCCGGCCCTGCACCAGGTTGGCCCCGACGAAGCAGTCTTCGGTGTCGCGGTTGATGCGGATGGGGCCGTGGGGGATGGTGTTGCCCAGCACGGTGGTGCGGTCGGAGTGGTCCTGCACGCGCACTGAGCCCGACCGGCCGCGCGGCTCGGCGACCACGCGGTTCCGATAGAGTGTGGTGAGCGGCCCGGCCGGTCCCCAGTAGTCGCCGACTACGGCGTTCTGCACGACGTTTCCCTCGAAGAGATTCATGTAGGCGTAGTGGCCGTGCACGGAGATGTCGCACATCTGGTGCTCGAAGGAGTAGTTGTAGGAGAAGACGTTCCCGTTGGCGCCGCACTGCACGATCATCGAGTGCCTCAAGTGGCGGAAGACGTTGTCCGTCACGAGCCAATCACTGGCCGAGCGGCTCAGGCTCACCCCGTAGCCGTGCCCGCCGCCGCCGTAGTTCCAGGCGTGGTGGATGTAGCAGCCGGAGACGGTGACGAACCGCGAGCACGAACCGCTGACGTGCGCGCGACAGCAATGGTCGAGCTCGCAGTCCTTCACCCAGCAGTTGACGGCCTCTCGGAAGCCCACGAGATAGCCCTCCGCCTGGTCGAGGCGCTTGACGTGGACGCCCTCCAGCCCGGCTTCCGCCACCGGCCGCAGGGCGCGCAGCCGTGGCCCCAGCTCCTGCTTGTAGGTGAGCCGCAGCGGAACGTCGATGCGCACGCGTCGGCCGTCCACCTGCTCGACGCGCACCAGTTGGCCCATGCTATTGCGCGCCCAGGCAGCGTTCCACTCCGGGCGCGTGTAGAGCAGCTCGGCGTCGTTGTCCTGGAACACCCAGACCGTCCTGCCCGGCTCGACGCCGTCAGCGGAGTCCAGTTCCAGCTGGCGGCTGCCGGCCTCCGCCCCGGCCACGACCAGGCGCGTCTCGCTCTCCGGAGCCAGGGAGCCGGACATCTCCACGGCCGCCCGGTTGCGGTAGTCGGGCGCGTCGAACAGCAGGTCGGTGACCTCCGCGCCGGCCCCGCGCAGCACTACGCCGCTGCGCAGCCGCAGGCCGGAGCACAGCATGTAAGTGCCGGGGGGCACGTAAAGGGCGCCGGGCGGCGCTACGTCCGCCAGGGCCTGCTGGAAAACGGGTGCGTCGTCCGTCTCCCCGTCGGCGGCCGGCCCGTACTCGGCCAGGTTCAGCACGACCGGCACGCGCGGGACGCCACCTTCCACGCCGGGCCGCCACTCGACCAGCCGGTCGGCCGGCAGCACCTCGGCGCCGGCCGCCACGCGCGCCGCCAGCCCCAGGCAGACCAGCACCGCCGGCAGTCCTACTACCCAGCACGCTCCGACGTGATTCACGTCCACGGGCCGTCCTCCCACGCCTGAGGTCGCTGCTCGCCCGGTCAGACCCGAGCGAAGCACAGTGTATGCCCGCTCCGCCGCGCCATCAAGGAGAAGGCTGTTGGGGCCCGTGGATGCCCCCGCGCCGCCCGCCGAGCTCTACGTCCCATACGGCTCCTGCCGCCTTTGATGCCCGGCGGGGTTGACACCGGCCTCGCGTTGCACATTTGCAGCCAGCCGGACGGGCCTACAACCGGTTCGACATTGGGCTGCCTGGTGGTACGAGCCCGTCGGTCTTCTCCGATACCAGTATTTGCGCCGGGGCCAACAGAGTGTCCGGGAGTGTGGCGGTGCAAATGGTGGTGGACCGAGCGAGGATTGCGCATGACTCAGTTTGAGGATCGCTCCCCGTTCTGAGCGTGGCGTTGGCGGGAATCCTGCGGCTGGCGGCGGGGGCGTTGCCGCAGGGGCAGCCGTCTTGACAGGAATAGGTTTTGTCGTGTTCCTCGTTGGCGTAGGCGGATCGATGCCTTTCTACAGATGGAAGGACGCCAGGGAGAACAGAGACCGGATAGCTTTCCTCTTGCATATGGCAGGCGAGCGAGTTGCAGCTCCTGCCGTCCCGTCTCAGTAGCGGCAGTTCAACTCCTTCTCCGTGCATCTGGGGAGGCGTTGCCGGCCGGCAGCGCGGTTCTGCCTCCCAAGCCAATCCCGGCGACGGACCTTTGCTCTCCATCCTTGCGTGTGGCGCAGAAGGTTGATCTAATCGTGAGGGTATTCCATTGCTGGGGGAACATAAGCCATGAGTGATGAAGTGCCTTGGGAGAAGGTCGCTGCCTACTACTTGAGTGTGTCGCTGAAGCGCGCTTCCTTTCGAGACGCGCAAGTCGAGCTCGAAAGACTGACCAAGCTCGACGGCAAGGCCCTCAAACACCTGCTGAAGTACGAGGTGCACTCCACAAGCAGCGTACGGCACATAATGCTAGAGGGTGAGCGGGTGAAGTGGGAGAGAAGGCAACTGCCTCTCGGAGCGCTGAAGATAGGGCCGGGCGCGGCCCACTGCGACTACCGACGCGTAGCCGTGCAATGGGACGATGCCGACCGGACAGTGGCTAGGTTTTGCGAGTGGTTTGACGCCCAGCCGCTATCCAAGCTTCTCAGCATGGATGAGTCTATCACGTCCTTCATTCCGGCTGGCCCGATCCCAGAGGCGATGCAGGTTCTGATCGTCGGCGACCGGGATTACCGCAAAGGGACTCGGCCCCGCATGGACCGAATCCTCAGTGGCTATCCGTTCTCCCTTCCAGGCCTTGTACGAGCAGGCCTCTTTCCCGAACTCGAACTCGGCCGGCTTGACCCGTTCCCAGAGGTCAATCCCCCCGGAACGCGCCCCGGCTATCGACGTGAATCTCAGTGCCGCCATCAGTTGCTCAGTTCGCATACGTGTTTCCTCCCGTCGCTCTTATACCTGGAGCATGTCCGGCTGCCCGAGTGAATCAACCGTGAACTTCCACCTTTTCCACCCGTTCTTCCACCCATGTAAGCGTCTTCTCCTGAAGGCGTTACGCCAAATGGGTGGAAAAGGTGGAGGTTTGGCCCACAACCTTTATGGTTTTCTCTCTTCTTGCTACTCCGTTTCCTCGATAGGTATTGTAGAACTTCCACTTTTTCCACCCTGAAAGACGAAACGGCCTGAGAACGCCCTATGCGGGCCTCTCGGGCTCCGAAGGGCTGTAAGAACTTCCACCCAAACTTCCACCCAACTTCCACCCGGATCGGCTGTGAAGTGCCGTTGGTCATGGCCTACCCCCCTCAAGGGCCAGGCCCGCAAAGTGGATCGCGCCACTTACTGTCTTCTCGCTGAATCGCGGGTCGCTGCGTATGCGATCGTAGAAACGCCGCGCCGACGCCAGTACGGGCAGTCCATGCCCCCGGCAGTATGATTCGTACGCGGCCCAGAGGTCGGTGCGCTTCACCCGTTCCTCCGGCTTAATCGTGCAGCATTCCGCGATGAAGCTCATGACCGGATCGTTCCACTCCTTGTAGGCTGCGAGTTCGTCGGAGCTCCCTTCCAGGTCCCAGTCGCGCGCCTCGAGCCGCTTGATCCCCTCAACCGCCTTGACCAGCATTGCTCGTCGGAGCCCGGCATCCGTCTCGAACCTCTCCCTGAGCCTGGGGTCCTTCTCCTTCTTGCCGAGCCGGTAGGAAAAGGGGAAGATCGCCAGGCGTCCGTACCAGGCGTCGCCCTTCTCGGAACAGGAGGGGAGTTGGTTGGCCGCGCAGACAATCCGGCAGAAGTTCCGTACCTCGTACGGTTCCTCGTACTTGCGTTCGATGCGGATGTACTGCATGCCGCCGGTCATGATCTTCAGGATGCTTGGGTCGTCGATGTGCACGCCCGGCAGGTCGTCGGCGAAGTCCACCAACTTGTCCTCTAGCTCTGCAAGAACGAACCGTCGGGCCGGGTTTCCCAGGGCACCGAGCGGCACCTGGGCGTAGTGGGCCTGGCCGACCGTGCCCTTGAACAGGTTCATGAGCGTCGTCTTTCCCGTGTCCGTGTCGCCGTGCCAGATGAAGAGCTTCTTCATGAGATTGATCGGCAGCAGCAGGTAACCGGCAAGCTCACAGATACTGTCCGCCCAATCGGCGCACACCTGGGTCAGGAAAGCATCAAGTTCCTCGCTGGTGGCGGTCGGGTCCCAGGACACGGGGTGCTGGATCGTCGACAGGTAGGACGGATCATGGGGATGAAGCTCACCCGTGAATGGATCCAGCATGCCGTTCTTGACGTTCATCAGCATCGTCTCGTGGTTGAGTTCCTCGCTGGGAATTGCGACCTCACGCTTCAGGGCCTCCACGGCTTCGCTGATCCTCGCGGTCCGCGTCTCTTCGCCCAGGAGTTGCTGCGCGTCTATCTCCACGGTGCCGGTCGGTCGGTAGACGCCGTGCCGGTAGACGTATAGGCGCCCAGCTCCGCTTTCGGGGGCGATTGGGTAGATGTAGCGCTCTCGATTCGTCAGCTCTTTCGCGAGCTTGAGGGGGATGAAGGTGAGCCCATGGAAGTAGGACGACGCCGGCGGACTCGCCTGGTGCAGGAGTTCCTCGAATTCGTCGACTCCATGCTGAACGAAGTAATCGTCCAAACCGACTTTCTCCCCTGTGCTTCCCGGGAGCCGAACGATAAGAACCCGGGTGCCCCTCTGCCGTAGTTCCTTGGCGAGTGCGTCCTGGGCCCGGCCAACCTCGGGGTTAGTGGCGGCGTCGGAATCGAGGCAGATGTAGACGTTTCGTCCGGTCCACTGAATGGCCGACAGCTCTTCGAGCAGTTGGGTAGCGCCCGTGCCGTCGTCCGAACTCGTCCGCCAGCCCCATGCCCCGGGGATGGCCGCCGCTTTGTGGCCTTCCTGGCAGGCCCTCAACGCCTTCTTCTCGCCCTCCGTGATGATCAGCGCGACGTCGGTATCCGTAATGTCCTCCGGACTGATGAAGCCGGTTGGGAGGTAGAGCCGATTGCCCGATTCCTTGGCCGCAAGGTACTTCCGCCGGGTGCCGTCGGGACCAGTGAGAGGGCGCGCGGGCTTGAGCCGATAGTACGGTTCGGGACCGGGGTACTCGAAAACAAGGCAGGCGCTGCCGGGCGAATAGCCCAAATAGTCTTCGGCCTCCTCCGCCGAGACGGTGGCAAGCCCGGCGCGGCCGATGGTTTCGTCGCTGATGCCCGAAGCCCGCAGGTCCGCGAGGTGCTTCTCTGCCAGGCGCCCGTCGTGGAGCTCCTTCTCTCTCGCTACGGATAGTGCTTCGCGGAACAGTCTCATAGCAATCCTCCCTCTCGCACTACCGGTCTCCTTCCCGTTTCCTGTGCCCACCAGGCGGCCTGTTGGTCGGCGTGGGTTCAGTCTTCTGTTCCTGGAGCCGGGCCGCCGCGGCCTCCATCTCCTTCTTCGACCAGACGCGTTTGCCCGCGACTCGTAACGCCGGCTCGGGAACCTGGTGGGTTTCCAGGAGATAGGCCAGCTGGTAACGCCGAAGCCCCAGCGCTTCGGCCACTTCACGGGTTGAGTAGAACTTCCTGTCCTTCACAATTGCTCCTTTCATGAACGTTGGACTGCCTTCACTAGATATGGTTTTTCGTCGTCCATATGTTGCACCGCCACTGGGGAAACTCGGCAATAGCCGCCGCGGGTGTGATGGAAGGTGCGGTGGAGGGAGGGACAAGGGATTAGTCGGGGCGCGGCTGCGCGTGGCGAACATGCCACACCGCTCTGGTCGATGGAATCGGAAGGACCTTCAGCAGCTACGCGGGTAGGGGATCAAGGCGGGCTGGCCATCGTGGCGACAAGCCCGGCCCGGTTCGCCTCGAAGGCGCCGCAAGCCGAGACGCTCTCTCGAGCGCTACTGGTTGGACGCGGCGCCGCCGGTGCTATCGTTTTCCGGATCCGTATCCGTAGTGGACAGCTTCGTTTCGGCCACTTTCCTTTCCCAGACCATCTTGCCCCTTTGCGCCCGCCGCCAGATCGTAGCCCGGTGGACCCCGTACTCGGCCGCAAGATCCTCTGCGCCCGTCCGGATACGGCCCCCGCGGCCTTCCCTACGGAAGTATGTCTTGACGTCTTCTGCGTCCTCGCCGAACTTGGCCGCAATGTCCTCATCTGTCACCAATGGAGGGCCGCTCAGGGCTTCCCGTCGCAGGTCGAGCTCAGCCTGCTTTCGGGTCTCTTCCGCTCCGCTAACTGGGTGGCGGGGGCTGTCTGCCGTCCCCCTGGACTCTTCGAAGCTCACCTCCGTCCTGCTCTCGCCCCCGTGACGATGTACCACTTTGCCCGCCCGCATCATGTCCTTGGCGCGGAGCTCCTGTACCTCCTCCGCGTAGACTTCGACCGCGGCAAGGACCGCCCCGTAGAGGTCGCAGACCGTGTCGGGGGACTTCGCGCCCCGCCCGTCGATGTTCTCCGTCGCATGCGTGGCCACGGCCTCCCGGAACCGCTCGGACTGGAGCAGCAGGGCGCCAATCGGATGTAGGGCAGGCACGATGCCTGAGAGGTACTCGTGCGGCCAGTCCATGAACGCGCAGACCCCCTGGCTTGGCAGGTCGGCCAGGTACCCCCGCGCCCTGAGCTCCTTGCACACGAGCACCATCGCCGCGTTGTAGGGCAGATAGCAGTCGACGTCGACGTTATCCGTCTTCAGGAGTCGCGCCATGCCCTTCAGTTCTGGGCGCCGCTTGCTCTTGCGCAGGTTATCGACCAGCCGCTGCACCTCGAATGGCGGCATGGCGCGTCTCATCAACTGGCGCCGCAACGCGTAGTAAGCTTCATAGCGTTCATCCAAAGTCCGCTCAGATCGCTCGTAGGCCTCTTCGGCCCACGCCCTCTGTTCTGGTGCAGCCCGTTCGTCCCGTAGGATTGCCCGGGCCCTCTTCCTCTCCACGCGTTCATCCGGGGTGAGCAGGGACACGTAGTCGGTCTCCCGGATGAGCTCAACGGCATGCTCCTCCAGGACCAGGAGCAGGAGCTCACCCACGGTCATCACGTTGAGCTCAGGGTACTCGCCGTCTCGGAATCTGGTGCATATGCCTTTGAATTGTGCGGCTCTATGGGCGGCCTTCCTGTCGAGTTTCAGGGATAGCTTTGTCGCGTCCGCATCTGTAAACCGAGAGGGGAGGACTTGGCGCGCGATCCGCCGCCCCCTCTTCGGAAGAGCCTGGCGATTCCTGACCAGCCCCTCAAACTCCTGGACCAGTTCCGGGCTCATGTCACCATTGGCTGCTCGAGCACGCAGGCGGTCCAGAAGCACCTTACGCCCCAGCCGGTAAAGGGGGCCGTCCAGGTCCCCAGCATCGACGGCCTCGAAGTGCACCATCTCCGAACCGCCCGGGAGCGGCAGGGGGATCAGACGCACGCGGATGCGGTAGGACTCCCCGTTGTGGTCAAGCTGCACATCGATCGTCGCGGTCATCTGTTGGCGTTCCTCCGGTCTTCCCCACTTGGGTCGCTCCTCGTGAACAGGCATGGCCGTCTGCCCAGGACCTTGCAGCCGAACGCGCCCTTATCCGTGGTCGGGGGCAACGGGCGCCGGCAGGGGATCCTTGACAAGCCAAGCGCCCCCCCCGTACAATACACTCTGGGCCTGAACTCCTGCGTTAGACTCCAGAATGGTCGAAAAGGAGCACGATTTCAAGTGGAAGAGCGAAATGACCGGGACCCTTTCTCGCGGGAAGCGATCGGCCGGCGCCTTCGGATGCTGAGGACGAAGTTCCTGCGGATTGACCAGCAGCAGATGGCTGCGAAGCTCAATCTGCCGCAGGCCACGTTTTCGCACTATGAGCGCGGTCGCCGACGGCCCAGCCTGGCTTTCCTGCGGCGACTGCAAGAGGAGTTCCAGGTCGACCTGAACTGGGTCTTGGGCGGATCCGGGCACTGGCGTTTGAGCCCTGGCAAATCACCGCGTCAGGCCACTCGTGTACCTCGACCTGCCCTACACCCGGATGACGAGGAGCTTCTCGACATGGTCAGACGCAGGCTCGAGGCGCGCGATGACCCCCACGGATTCTCACGCCCGGTGGCTGTCTTTGTGGAGGGGAATCTGAGCGCTTCACGCACCTTCCCCGCGGGCGAGCAATATCGCGCCTTCCCCTATACGTTGAATGTGGACGTTATAGGCAAGCCGCCGTTGCCACAGGACGAAGTCAACGGCTTCTTCGTGCTCGGGACCGACATGGGCCCGCCGCCTGAGCATGTCAGGTGCGTCCGGACCACCAGAGATACGGTTCTGGCTGGCTTCCCGCCGGGCAGCGTGATAGCCGTGGACATTCGGGCTCAAGCAGGCGACCCCGAGCGTTTGGAGGGCCAGATCCTCATGTTGGCGTGGCAGGAACCGGGTGGACAAGAGCGTCGCATCCTCGCGCGCCTGAGGCAATTCCTGCCGAGGACGGTCTTCGAGCCGCTCGAGCGCGACCAGAGAGTGCCGGGCGATAGGGACATGGAGGACAGGCGGGTCCGCATCATCGGCCAAGTGGCATGGGCCTGGCATCCGGTCGAATGAGTCGGTTGGCTGGGAGTTGTGGAGTGACAGGGTCGATCTGCTGCTGGCAGGGTACGCACTGAGAGAGGGAAGGTCATCGTGTTCGGGGTGGCAGCTGTGTTCAAAGATCAACTTACGGAGGTGGACCCATCATGGGACACGCCATCGTGTCTAGCGCTTCGGCAAGAGGCGCTTCTTGCAGTCAGACTGACGGGGATCCGCTCGAACGGGCCGCAACGCGGACCGGCCATGAGCGGCGGGGAGCCGGGTAGTTGTCCGCCCGACAGGACAGCATACCTGAAACTGAACCTGATGAGACGGCTATAGCCGATGTCGGCGTTATTACTGACCTTGCCGTATTGCCCGAGAGATCGCTGGTAGGCGAGGCGTGGTTGGCCAAGGCTCTCGGTGTCACGGAGAGGACGATCCGAAATATGGTTACCCGTTATGAATTGCCTCCTCCTGTTCGCCTCGGCGGGCGTTCCATGTGGCTGGTCGGACGGGTTCTAGACTATATCGACGGGACGGCTTTACGCATGGCCGAGGAGGCAATGCGGGAGGCCGAGAGGATACGCGAACTGGAAGCAGACTGAGGAGGTGGAGGCGTGGCCTACGTTTTCCAGAGCAAAGGTGCAGACGGCAAGCCTCGTGGGAAGTGGCGATTCCAATTCACCGATTGGACGGGCCGACGGCGTGCCGGCACAGGCACCCGGTCGAAATCGCAGACCGAGGAACTTGCGAGGCGTGTTGAGCTCAAGCATGACGAGATTCGAAGAGGACTCCGTCCGCCCCCGAACGCGGCGGACAGGCACAGGCTCCGCCCATTTGCCGAGGTGGCGGCCGAATACTGCGAGTGGGGCGAAGATAAGGGAGGCCTGCGGGGGGGACCATGGGGCACCACCCACGCGCGCATGCGTCGGGCTCATCTGGAGTGGTGGCGCGATGAACTCAGACTCGAGAGGCTGGGCGACCTGATTGGCGCCATTGCATCTGCTGAGAAAGCCCTTCGCACCTGGCGGGAACGCACGAAGTCCAGCACCAAGACGGCTAAGAACCGCGCCGGGGCGCTGATGGCATTCTGCAACTGGTGCGTCAAGCGGAAGTACCTTCAGGACAATCCGGTTGACGGATTGAGCGCCTTTCGGACGACCCCCAAGACGCACCGCCGGCCGCTCGAGCCTTCAGAGATTGGACGTCTCCTGGCTGCTGCGCCTGCAGAACGTCGCTTGCTGTATGAAACGGCCCTCTGTACGGGCTTGCGTGCGAATGAGCTCCGGTCCCTGACAGCGGCAGACCTGGACGCGGAGGCCGGTGGGTTCGTCCTGCACGACGAATGGACCAAGAACCGGAAGGGTGGCTTCCAGCCGCTGCCAGCGTGGCTCTCGCAGAAGCTTGAAGACTTCGCCAACGCGGACAAGGCGGACCGACTGTATCGACAGGCATATCGTCAGGCCCAGAGCAAGTTGGAGCCGCCGGAGGGCCGGCTGCTTTACGTGCCCTCCAATCCAGCCCGGGCATTCGACCAGGACCTGGAGGCCGCGGGCATTCCGAAGATCGCCAAGAAGGTGGGGGGCGGAGACGCGAAGCGCATTGAGGTCTGGAAGATCGATTTCCACGCTCTGAGGACAACATTCGCCACGATGCTGGGGCATCTGAGGGCCGGGCTGAAGGAGGTGCAGGCACTCGCACGTCACGCGGATCCGGCCACTACGTGGAACCTGTGCGTTCGGACAAACGACGCGGATCTGTCCGAACTGGCGGAAGGTCTGGGGGAAGTCGTGCGGGAGGCGAACACAGAATCAGCATTACGCCCGATGGCGGTGGGTGCGGAAGTCTTTGCAGAGCAAGAGGATAGGATGGTCGGGGCGGCGGGATTCGAACCCGCGATCTCTAGCCCCCCATGCTAGCGCCCTAAGCCAGACTGGGCCACGCCCCGACCGGTGCCGCCATTATAGTCCATCTGTCCCACAGATCAAGGTCAAGCCGGAGGCCAGCGCCCGCACCGACGAGCACCGGGGAACGCATCTCATTCACCGATGATCTGGACGAAGAGTTCCCGCTCGCGCGCCCGCACGTCGAAGTCGAAGAACACGATCTGCTGCCATGTCCCCAGCATCAACCGGTTGTCCCGGAACGGTATCGTCACGGACGGTCCGATCAGGCTCGCGCGGACATGGCTGTGGCCGTTCTTGTCGTGCCATCGCTCTTCGTGGTGGTAGTAGTGATCCCGGGGAGCCAGCTTCTCGAAGAGCTCCTCCATGTCTTTGACGAGCCCCGGCTCAAACTCCATGGTGGTCACGGCGCCGGTCGAGCCGGGGACGAAGACGGTCACGACACCGTCCGAGGCCGAGCAGTCGGCCACGATGTCGGACACGTCTTTGGTGATGTCCACCACGTCCATCTCCGCTTCCGTGCTGAACACGAATGTCCTGGTCTCGATGGTCATCTTGGCTGTGCACCTTCCGGCTTCGGGTTGTATTCGCGAACGACTCCGCTATGATACCGTACGGCAGGGAAAATGCGAAGTTCAAAATCCTCCCGGCGGCTGTTGAGCAGGGGCGATGTTCGGCGAACGCGCGGACTACGAGAGTGCCCGTAAGGCCATGGTGGCTCGGCAGCTGAGGCGCCGCGGGATCAGGGATCAGCGGATGCTGGAGGCGATGGGGCGGGTCCCTCGTGAGAAGTTCGTTCCGCCGGACAGCCTCTCCCGAGCCTACTGCGACGGGGCGATGGGCATCGGCCAGGGGCAGACGATCTCGCAGCCATACATGGTTGCCTTGATGACGGAGGCCCTTCACCTGACGGGCACCGAGCGCGTGCTGGAGGTGGGTTCGGGCTCAGGGTATCAGGCGGCCGTCCTTGCAGAGCTCGCCGCGCACGTTTACACGGTGGAGCGGATCCCGAAACTGAGCGCGCGCGCGCAGACGCTGCTCTGCGAGGAGCTAGGCTACACAAACGTATCCTTCAAGGTGGGGGACGGCACGCTGGGCTGGCCGGAGGAGGCCCCCTTTGACCGGATCATCGTGACCGCCGGGGCGCCGCACCGGCCCGAAAGGGTGCTCGAGCAGCTTGCGCCCCTGGGGGAAGCGGTCGCGCCCGTCGGTGGGCAGCATTGGCAGATGCTCACCCACTATCGCAAGGAGCGGGACGGGACGATCCGGGAGAAGGAGACCTGCGAGTGCGTCTTCGTCAAGCTGGTCGGCGAGGACGGCTGGTAGGCCGGAGCGCAGCAGTCCGTCACGGCACGTTCTGCGCGAGCAATTCGCGGTAGAGTGCCTCGGTCCGGTCGACCATGGTCTTGATCCGGAACTGGTCGGTGAACCGGCGCCGGCCCTCCTGGGCCATGCGTCGCGCGTCTCGAGGGTTCTCGACGGCCCACGCGATGGCGTCGGCCAGTTCGTCCACCGACTCCGGCGGCACCAGGCGGCCGGTTACGCCATCCAGTATGACCTCCGGCGCTCCGTCCAGATCGTAGGTGACCACGGGCCGCTCGCACAGCAGGGCCTGCACCAGCACGCGCGCCAGCCCCTCCCGCAGAGAGGCGTGCACCACCACGTCCATTGCGCCGACCATAGCCGGGATGTCCTGAGGAGGCACGAGTCCGGCGAAGACCACGCGGCCCCCGATTCCGAGTTCGGCAGCCTGGGCGGCGAGCCGTTCCCTGAGGACGCCGTCGCCCACGAAGAGGAACCTGGCCCGCGGACACCGGGCCACGACCTTCGGCCCGGCCCTGAGAACGAACTCGTGGCCCTTGAGTTCGAACAGGCGCGCGATCTTGCCGATGACGACGTCGTCTTGCCCGAACCCGAACCGGCGCCGTACGGACTGCCTGGCGCGGTCGGCATCGCGATAGGCCTCGACGTCCATCCCGCTGTAGATGACGGTGAAGCCTCCACGAGGCCGGATCCCCGCCTGCCTGGCCTGCTCGACCATCGCTTGGGCCACGCACACAATGCGGTCCGTGACGAGCGCCGCAGCTCTTTCGGCCGCGATGAACGCGGCGTTCACGAGCGCCGGGGCGTAGCGGTGGAAGGGCAGGCCCTCGACCGTGTGGATGGTGATCGGCACGCGCAGGAGCCTGGCGGCGAAACGCCCCAGGATGCCGGCCTTGGAGCTGTGCGTCTGCACGACGGCGGGCCGGAACCGCCGCAGCACGTGTATGAGCCTGAAGAGGGCCGCCGCGTCGAGGCAGGGATTGATGGCGCGGCGCATCTCTGGAATCACGACGCAGGGGATGCCCCGACGGCGTGCCTCGGTCAGCAGTTCCCCCTCGGGGCCCAAGGGCGGACCGGTCACGAGCAGCACTTCCCATCCGGGCCGCCGGTGCAGGATGTCGCAGGTGTGGAGCGTGTTCTCCTGGGCTCCGCCCAGGATCATCCTGGTGATGACGTGGGCGACACGGACGGGCGCAGTTCCCATGCCATATCCAAGATAGGGCCGCTGGGACTGAACTCGGTGCACCCGGGCGACCTTAGCCGGTGAACCGGCGGAACGCCAGCGAGGCGTTGTGGCCGCCAAACCCGAAGGAATTGTTCAAGACGACGTCAATCTTGCGTTCCTGAGGTTGGTTGGGCACGAAGTTCAGCCCACAGCACTCGGGATCGGGATCGTCCAGGTTGATGGTCGGAGGACAGACGTTTTCGCGCATCGCCCAGAGGCAGGCGGCGCTCTCCAGCGCACCGGATGCGCCGAGCAGGTGGCCGAAAACGCTCTTGGAGGAGCTGATCGCGAGCTTCCTGGCATGTTCGCCGAAGACGGCGCAGACGGCCCTGGCCTCGACGTCGTCGCCGGCGCGTGTCCCGGTGCCGTGCGCGTTGATATAGTCGACGTCCTCGGGCGCCAAGCCCGCGTCCTGAAGGCAGTTCCTCATGGCAAGGATGGCGCCTCTGCCTTCGGGGTCGGGCAGGGTTATGTGGTACGCGTCGCTGCTTGCGCCGTAGCCGGCCAGCTCGGCCAGTATCTCGGCCCTGCGCTTGCGGGCATGGTCCAGGTCTTCCAGCACCAGGATTGCGGCGCCCTCAGCCATGACAAACCCGTCCCGGTTCAAGTCGAAGGGGCGGCTGGCGCCTTCGGGATCGTCGTTACGGGTCGAGAGCGCCTTGGCCTGCTGGAACCCGCTCAGCCCTATGGGCGTCACGGCAGCTTCGGCGCCACCGCAGATCGTGACGTCCGCCATGCCGACCCGGATGCATTGCAGCGCCTCGCCCAGGGCATGAGAGGCCGATGCACAGGCGCTGGAAACCGACATGCTGGGGCCCCGGAGGCCATATCTCATGGCCACCTGGCCGGCGGCGGCGTTGGTCATGAGCTTGGGGATCATGAGCGGGCTCGTCCGCCTGGGGCCGCTCTCGAGCAGGCGCCGGTGCTGGGCCTCGATCTCTTGCAGGCCGCCGATGCCGGTGCCGACGAACGAGCCTAATCGCCTGCGGTCCTCTCCCTCCAGATCAAGGCCGGCGCTGGCGATCGCCTGCTCAGCAGCCACTATGGCGAACTGGACAAACGGGTCCAGCCGGTTGAGCTCTCGCTTTGAGCAGTATTGGAGGGGATCGAAGTCCCTGACCTCGCCGGCAATGTGCACCTCGTAGTCGGAGGTGTCGAACGATTCGATGCGCCGGATCCCGCTTCGCCCATCGCGAATGGCGGGCCAGGCCACCTCTTCGCTGCAGCCGACCGGCGAGACGATCCCTACGCCCGTGACAACGACGCGTCTGCGGCTCATTCTTCCTGGTTCTGTTTGATGTATTCGGCCGCCTGACCAACGGTCTCGATCTTCTGCGCTTCCTCGTCGCTGATGGTCAGGTCGAACTCCTCTTCCAGATCAATGACCAGCTCGGCCATGTCCAGCGAGTCAGACTGAAGATCATTGACGAAGTGGGTGTCGGCCGTCAGTTGGTCCGGCTCGACGCCCATCCGCTCTGCCACCAGATTGACGACCCTGTCCATTATCTCGTCAGGCACTTCACTCCCTCCGTGTGATGGGTTGCTATGTTTCCTGGGTTGCCTGCCTTGAACCGGGGCCAGCACAGAACCGCCCCGTTGACCATCGTCGCATTTTATCGACAGCCTCGCCGGCGTTGCAAGAGCCGCAGGACCAGAAAGCCCTACATGGCCATGCCGCCGTCGACGCGAATGACCTCGCCCGTTATGTAGCCCGCATCGGGCGAAGCAAGGAACGCGACGACTGCCGCCACGTCCTCGGGCTGACCGAATCGGCCGGTCGGAATGGTGCCCAGGCTGGCCTCCCGGGCCTCCTCGCTCAGCTTGGCGGTCATGGGAGTCTCGATGAAGCCGGGAGCGACGGCGTTAACGGTCACGTTGCGCCTGGCCAGCTCGCGCGCGGCCGTCTTCGTCAGTCCTATCACGCCCGCCTTGCTGGCCGAGTAGTTCGCCTGGCCGGCGTTGCCCGTGATGCCCACAACGCTGGCGATGTTGACGATGCGCCCGCTGCGCTGCTTGGACATGACACGGGCAACGGCCTTGATCCCGTTGAAGACGCCCTTCAGGTTGATGGCCAGCACCTGGTCCCACTCGTCGTCGCCCATCCGGACGAGCAGGTTGTCGCGGGTGATGCCGGCGTTGTTCACCATGATATCAATGCTGCCGAACGCGTCGGCGGCCTTGGTCACGGCTTCTTTCATCTGGTCCGCCCGGGATACGTCGGCCTGCAGAGCCAGGAACTCGACGCCGAGTTCGCGGACGAGCGCCCCTGCTTCCTCCAGGGCCTCAGGCATCACGTCGATGCCCACGATGTTGGCGCCATGGTCGGCCAGCTTCAGGCAGATGGCCCTGCCGATGCCCCGCGCAGCGCCGGTGACTATGGCTGTGTTACCTTCCAGCGGCTTCATGTGTCTTTCCTTTCCGCATATGTCCGGACATCTTGCGCAGCGTTGATCGGGGAGCACGTTCTCGACGGGTCTATGCGCCTGAGAAGCCCTTGCAGGACTCGGCCCGGACCCACCTCGTAGTACCGCTCGGCCCCTTGTGCGATGAACCAGTTCATGCAGTCGACCCATCGGACGGGGCTCACGATCTGGGCCACTAGCAGCCGCCGTATCTCGTCGGCATCCGCTACGGGGCTGCCGGTCACGTTGGCTACGACGGGGCACGAGGGCGCATTGATGGACGCGGCCCTCAGCTCGGCAGCCATCCGTTCGGCCGCCGGCTGCATCAGTTCCGTGTGGAATGCGCCCGCCACGTTCAGCCGGATGGCGCGCCGGGCTCCCATTGCCGTGCAGAGGTCGGCTGCCACGCGCGCGGGCTCGTCCTCTCCGCTGATCACAAGTTGCCCCGGACAATTGTAGTTCGCCGGCCAGACGCCTCCGCCGGTCTGCTCCCGTGCGGATTCGCAGGCCTGCTCCACCGGGTTGTCTTCGAGTCCGATGATCGAGTACATGGTCCCGGGGTTCGCCTCACACGCCTTCTGCATGGCAAGGCCCCGCGTGCGGACAAGGCGTACGGCTGTGCGAAAGTCCACCGCACCGGCCGCCACGAGGGCGGAGTACTCGCCGAGGCTCAGGCCCGCCGTGGCCACGGGGTCGAGCGAAGCGCCGGCCTCTTCCTGCATGGCCCTCAAGGCTGCGATGCTGACGGTCAGGATGGCCGGCTGGGCGACGTCGCTGCGCGAGAGCTCTTCCAACGGCCCTTCGAAGCACAGCCTGTCGAGCTCCAGGTCGAGCGCCTCGTTGGCCTGGTCGAACACGGCGCGCGCGCTCGCATAGTGCTCGGCCAGATCCTGGCCCATGCCTACTGTTTGAGCCCCCTGGCCGGGAAAGAGGAGCCCTATGCCGTTCATTGGATACACGCTCGCATTCGGGAAGCGAAGCCCCAGGATCAGTAACGGATCAAGGTCGACGCCCAGGTAAGGCCGCCGCCGAAAGCAAGAAACAGAACCAGGTCCCCGCGCTCGAGCTGTCCGTTCTCGACCGCCTCCGTCATTGCCAACGGGATGGAGGCTGCCGACGTATTGCCCACCCGCTCAATGTTCATATATGCCTTGCCCAGATCCATTCCGGCCCTCTCGAAGGCGCTCTTGATGATCCGGACGTTGCTCTGGTGGGGGATGACCATCTTGATCTCGTCCAGCGACACGCCGGTCAGCTCCGGCAACCTTTGCAGCAGTTCGGTCATCTTGTTGACGGCAAGCTTGAAGACCTCCCGTCCCTGCAGCTTCATGTAGTGCAGGCGGTCGTCGACGGTTTGATGCGAAGCGGGCCGGCGGGATCCTCCGGCCGGGAGGATCAGAATCTCCGGCCACGACCCATCGGAACCCATCTCGCTGTAGATCACCTCGCTGCCGTTCTGCGCGGGCCGCAGGACGGCCGCGCCGGCAGCGTCCCCGAAGAGGATACAGGAACGCCTGTCCGTGTAGTCGGTGCAACGGGAGAGCGCCTCGGCGCCAATGACCATGACGTTGCGAGCCATTCCGGAGGCAAGAATGCCGGCGCTCCAGGAAAAGGCGAACACGAACCCGCTGCACGCGGCCTCCAGATCGAAAGCCATGGCGTCCTGTGCGCCCAGGGCCGCCTGCACCAGGCAAGCCGTCGCCGGGAAGGAATGGTCTGGTGTGGACGTGGCCACCACGATGGCGTCGAGTTCGGCCGCAGTCATCGAGGCCGCCTCGAGGGCGTCTCTTGCAGCGGCCACAGCCATATCGCTGGTTGCTTCGTCCTCTGCCAGGAGGTGACGTTCCTTGATGCCGGTTCGGGGGTAGATCCACTCGTCGGACGTGTTGACCATCTCCTCCAGGTCCTGGTTGGTGAGGATGCGCTCCGGCAGGTAGCTGCCCAGACCGGCGATCTCTACTGGCAGACGGTGGCAGGTATGCATGGGTCTCTCGCGGGGCTCCGTTGCCGATCGAAAGGGACAAGAGGCAGCCGGTCAGGCGGGCCGGTTCCGAGGGGACGCGCTCTTCTGGACGGCCGCCTCGATGTGCTCGTTCACGCCCAGCTCCACGAAAGCCCTGGCCTCGCGGATGGCGTTCTGGATGGCCCGTCTGTCCGATGTGCCGTGAGTTATGATGATGACGCCGTTGACGCCGAGCAATGGGGCGCCGCCATACTCGCTGAAATCGCCGCATTGCCTCAAATGCATGAAAAGGTCCTTGCAGAGGGCAAAGCCGAGCTTATAGCGCATGCTCCCCTCCACCTGCTCGCGCATCCAGGCCAGGAGTCGCATCACAAGGCCCTCGCTCGACTTCAGCAGCACGTTCCCGACGAAGCCGTCGCACACGAGGATGTCGCACGCGTGCTCGAACAGCGCCTGGGGCTCCAGATTACCGACGAAATTCAGGTCGGCCTGCGAGAGCAACTCGAATGCCTGCCGGGTAAGATCATTGCCCTTGACGGCCTCCTCGCCAACGTTCAGCAGGCCGACTCGGGGATCCTTGATCCGCAGGACCTCTTTGGCGAACACCGTGGCCATAATGCCGTATTGAAGCAGGTGTCTCGGCTTGCAGTCGACGTTGGCCCCGACGTCGATGGCCACGACGGGGTAGTTGATGACACGCATGGCGGCGGCGATTCCGGGCCGAAGCACGCCTTTGAGCCTGCCCAGCTTCAGGCTGCTGGCGGCCGCGACCGCCCCGGTGTTGCCCGCGCTCACGAGCGCGTCCGCCCGGCCCTCAGCCATCATCTCGACGCCGACCACGATGGGGCTGTTCTTCTTCTCCCGGAAGGCCTGGACGGGCGACTCGTGCATTCCGATGCGCTCGGGCGCGGCCACCAGTGTGACGTTGTCCGGCCTGCCGCCCAGGTCGTGAATCTCGTGCTGCATCCGCTCCGGCTCGCCGCACAGAATCACCTCGGTATCGCTGTAGAGCCAGGCGGCGTTGACAGCTCCGGCCAGCCTCTCGACGAGAGGAGCGTCGCCGCCGGTCGCGTCGAGAGCGACTCGGGCGGCGTAAGATCGTGTATGCACGTCGGCCGATGCAGAGCTTGCCATGGTCCGCGGTCACCGGCAAGAGGCGGGGCCCTCCGCCTCTTGCGCTATCTCTCCACTTCCACAAGGGAACGGCCACGGTAGTAGCCGCAGTTCGGGCAGACTGCGTGGGGCGCCTTGGGCTGGTTGCAGTTGCTGCAGAAGAACTTCCTTGACCGGCTCCCCTCGGCCCGCACGCGCTGGCTCTTGGGGATATTCGGCATGGTGAGTGCGTGATGGGACCGACGCCTGCGTTTGCGCTCTTTGCTGGTGCGTCTCTTGGGTACTGCCATCTGAATGTCCTCTCGAATGGTCGTGGGAGCACTGCTGCAGCAGGGATGTGAGGGGAGCCGCTCACGGCAGCTCTCCCCGCTTCCTTCAGGGATTTGCGATTCTAACTTCAGATGGGGCTGTCTGTCAATGGCATGGCCAGGCGCCGGGTCCTGCCGGCGGCGCCGGTCTTGACGGGCCGTTCCAGCGCCCGTAGAATCCATATAGTCAGGCCGGCTGCCACGACGTTGCCAACCTTCCACGGAGGCGCAAGGGGTTAGATGACGCTCAGGACGCCAGGGAGACTGCTCTTGGTTCTGATTATGCTGGCTGGCCACGGCTGCGCGTCGAAGGCGCACGTGGAGCGCGTGGAAGGGGAGCTGGGGCGGCTCCAGCAGATCCAGCAAAGGACCGATTTCGTGCGCCTCATAAACACCGCGAAGAGGAAGGTCTACCCCGTCATCGTCTACCTCAAGCCGATCCAGGAAACCTTCGAAGAAGGCGAACAGGCCGAACGGCAGGTGATAGGCAGCGGCGTCATCGTCAGCCCCGACGGCTACGTCGTCACGAACCACCACGTGGCCGAGAAGGCCACAAAGATCAGCGCCGTCCTCTTCAATGAAGAGCAAGTGACTGTCTCCGTCGTCGGTCACGACCAGGAGACCGACATCGCCCTGCTGAAGATCGACACGGTCGAAGGCTCCGAGCCGCTGCCGTACGCCGAGTTCGGCGACTCCTCGGAGCTGGAGGAGGGGGACTTCGTGATGACGATGGGGTGCCCGCTCGGCCTGACGCGCTCCGTCTCGTTCGGCGTGGTCAGCAATACGAAACGTTACCTGGGCGAGAAGCTTTCGCGCTATAACCTGTGGATACAGACGGACGCAGCCATCAACCCCGGCAACAGCGGCGGGCCGCTCGTCAACACCAAAGGCGAGATCGTCGGCATCACCACCCTGGGCACGTCCTGGTACGAGAACATCGGCTTTGCCGTCCCCTCGAACGTGGTCCGGCGCGTGGTGGCAGACCTGAAGGAGCACGGAGAGGTCAAGAGGGTCTGGACCGGCATCACGTTCCAGGCGCTCAAGGACTTCGAGAGCAACACCATCGTTGAGGCCGAGCGCGGCGTGCTGGTCGCCCACGTCGAATCCGACTCACCGGCGGCGGACGCCGGACTCCAGCCCCAGGACCTGATCGTGGAGCTGAACGGCGACGCCGTGAATGGCACGTTCGTCGAAGAGCTGGCGGCTGTCAGGACGGCGTTCGCACATCTGCCCGCCGGCAAGCCGGCGATCGTGAGCGTCGAACGGGACGACGGGTCCTCCTCCCTGAATCTGACGCCCATCATCAAAGGCGAGGTGGAAGGGGAGGATTTCGACTGCAAAGAATGGCAGATGACGATCAAGGAGATCAATAAGTTCGCCGACAGGGCCATCTATTACTTCCGCAAGCAGGGCGTCTACGTGCAGGGCGTCAAGCGCCCCGGCAATGCCTGGGGCGGCGGCTTGCGGGAGGGGGACATCGTGATCGAGATCGACGGGCAGGACATCGATTCGCTCGAGTCGGCGCGAAAGAGCTACCAGGAGCTGGACCAGAGGCCAAAAGGGCAGAGAAAGGTCCTGTTCCGGGTGCTCCGCGCCGGCGTCGCCCAGCTCGTCCTGGTGGACTATAACAAGCGCGACGCAGAGTACGAGGAGGAGAAGTGAGTATCGCGAACCGCTCGACGGTCGCTTTCATTGCGTTGCTGCTGGCACTCCTCCAGCCGTGCTGGCCCGGGGCCCGGACCTGCCGGGCGGAACCTGACGTGGACCCGCTGGAGGCCGGGCAACTGCTGGAAGATGAGGCGGAACTCGAGGCCATGCAGAGGGCCAGGGAGACGGCGTCTCAACTCTTCCATGACGTCCGCCTCACTTTCAAGGACTTCCATCCCAGCGCCGTCCGCGAGATAGAGCAGCATTTCGCCTATGGCTGGATCAACGCCCTGGCGTTGCAGCTCGCGATCGACAGACGCGCCGTGACACTCGACGCCGTATTGGTCGATCCGCAACAGGGGCTTTTCGTGATGGCGGACCCGGACATCAACCTGGACTCGGTGGCCTCCCTGGAGCTGGTTATGGACTCGGGCGAGGCCTATCCCGTCCAGGTGGTCGGCCTCTACACCCAACAGAGCGCGTTGCTGCTGCAGGCGGCTGCGCCGGAGCTCGAGGTGACGATGCCTCCGTTCGCGGCGCGTGCGGTGCAGAACGGCGAGAAGGTGCTGCTGGCGGACGTCACGCGGTTCTCCGGCAGGAAAGACGTCCGGGTCCGGACGCTGAAGCTCAATAGCTACCTGACCCATGGGGACGAACTGGAGATGTTCCCGCTGGGCGCCGGTAACGTCGAGCAACTCGCGAGCGACGAGTGGCCGGTGAGCAACTGCCTGCTGTTCGACACTGATGGCCGGGTGGGCGCCATCGTGGTCTGGCCCGTCCTGATTCGGATGGCGGACCGGGCCAACTACTTCGCCGGCTGGCCAACGCCTGCAGAAGCCCTCTCGACGGCCGAGCTTCGCGAGACCGTCACCGGCGCGGTTAGGCAGGTGGACCGCTGGACGCGGGGCGTGAAGTTTCGCTTCCGTCAGGAGGAACGGCGCACTGGTCCGTCTTACTACGCTCGCAGCGCGTCCGGCGAGCGGGTGCCCGAGGGTGAATGGATCACCTACGGCCTGTCGGTTGGCGCCGACCTGATCTTCGTCCCCTATGAGCTGGATCGGGAGAAGGTCGAGAGGATTGACCGCGTGGTGGTGCTGACGGACGGGGGAGAGCTGCCGGCGGAGTTCGTCGGCGGCTTCGAGCAGTTCGGCGGGATGCTGGTGGCTCCGTCGGAGCCGCTGGAGTCCGTGCCGGACCTCTACGAACCGAGGCGTATCGACGACCTGACCATATTCGTGGACGTGTCCGTCAAGCATCGCTTTGGCGCAAAGGACGCCCTGCCTAAGTACAACCGGTTTTTCGGCACGGAGAAGGGCTATAAGGACAGGGCTTTCCGCGATCCGGAGCGTCCCCTCCTGGCCGGGTCATTTGTGCTTACGCCGGAAGGGCGTTTCTACGGCTTTGCGACACACGAGAAGCGCTACGAGAGCGTAGCCGAACAGGAAGGGCTTCGCTTCCGGTCGGGCTATGGCTCGTCCACCGGTTACTACCGCGGCGGGGTGGGGGACAGCGCGCGCTGTTTTGCCTTTGCTGAGGTCAAGGACCATTTTCAGAACCCTCAGGTCCACCTCGACCCGCGCATCAAGGTGAAAAGGACTCAGGAGCGCAAGGAGCTCGCGTGGCTTGGCGTGGAGTTCCAGCCCATAACGCCCGAACTGGCCAAGGAGCTGGACGTTGAGAAAGATACGCGCGACGGACGCTACGGGCTGCTCGTGAACCTGGTCTACGACGATTCGCCCGCCCAGAGGCTGGGCATCCAGCCGGGCGACCTGCTGCTGAAGGTCCAGGAGAAGGGCAAGGTGGGCGAGCACCTGCTCCGCGCCGCAGATCGCTACTACCGGGGCGGCCTGGACAGCCGCCGCTACGCGAGCTCCGTTTCCGCCGGGACGCGTCTTGCCGCGCGCGGCTGGTTCAATAGGAGGAACTCCCTGACGGGCCTGCTGACCGGGCTCGGCGTCGGCACGGAGGTCATCCTGACCTTCAGCCACACGAACGAGACGCGCTCTGCCGAGTTCACCATCGAGAAGGCTCCGCCGGACCTGAACAGCGCCGAAAAGTACAAGAACGTGGCGACCGGCCTGACGGTGAAGGACGTCACGTACGAGGTGCGCCGCATCTTGAGGCTGCCCGACGAGTTCGCCGGGGTCGTCGTCTATGAGATCGAGCCCGGTTCCGCGGCAGCCGTCGGTCAGATCACACCCATGGAGTTCGTCGAGGAGATCAACGGCAGGAGGGTGACCGACGTCGCCGTATTCCAGGCCATGCTCGACGAGCTGGTGGCTGCGGAGGCCGAGTCGGCGACGTTCAAGGTGCGCAACCTGGACCAGTCGCGCTTTGTCGAGGTTCAGCTCGAAGAGCCGGGCGAGGGTGAGCGGGTCCTGGAGCAACTGATCGAGGGCCTGCCGGGGATGTTGCCCGAGTAAGCGGCGAGACAGCCTTACCCGGCAGTCAGGCCCTTCAGCTCCTCGCTGAGGAGCCGGATGTGGCTCATTTCCTCGTGGATGATTCTCTCCACGCCCGACTTGCCCAGGTTCTCCGGCACCGCGTCCCGGATGCCCAGGTAGAACACGACGGAGTCTTTCTCGAGCTGGATGGCGGTCTGGAGCACCTCACGAGCGTCCTCCATCTCCGCCACGTCCCGCGGCTCCATGCGGTAGACGTTGAATATCTGCGTGTCTGCGGCCGCCCGCAGATAGAGCCCGACATCGTCATTGGGGTCGAACGGGATCCCGGGCGCGGCTTGGCCCGAGAGCTGCCCCTGCATCTGCGCAAAGGTGCGTTCGTGGTCGGCCTCCATCTGGGCCAGCTTCAGGAGCAACTCCTTCAGGTGGGCGTCCTCGCTCTGCTCCGCAGCCTGCCGATAGAAGTGCTGACCGTTCCGCTCGACCTGTAGCGCCATCTCGAAGACTTCGTAAGCGGTGAAATTCGTGGTCATTGCAGCGGCTTCCTTCAAGAGGCAAAGGCACACGTGATAGGCGCCGCCCGGCCGAGCCTGGCGCGCGAGTCGGCGCTCAGTCACTTATAGCCGGGCTGGAGCCCACGTTCAAACACCTGGCCGCTGCGGATCACGGTTCCCTTGACGCAGGCTGTTCCGCCGGGGCCGAGGGCCGTACGGCCCAGATGCGCAGCATCTTGTCGTTGGAGCCCGTTGCAAGCAGCCGACCGTCAGGACTGAAAGCCACGGCCGTCACCCAATGACCGTGAGCCGGCAGGCTGCGCAGCTCTGCTTCGGCATCAAGGTCCCAAAGCGTCGCGGTCCTGTCCCGGCCGCCGGTCGCCAGCAGCCTGCCATCGGGCGAGAACGCCAGCGCCCAGGCCGAGTCTTCGACCGGCAGGGACGTCCGGTCCCAATTCGGTCCGCCCGATAGCTTCCAGAGCCGGACCTTCCGGCGGCCCGTTCCCGTGTAGGACGTGACAAGGGCGGAGCTGTCCGGACAGAACGCGAGACACACCGGCAGGCGCGACCACTCGATCCTGCGGGCCAGTTCGCCGTCGGACGTGGACCACAGGCACACGCCTCCCGGCGTGCGAGCGTCCTCCGCCTCGACGGACGTCGCCAGCCAGCGTCCGTCGGGTGAGAACGCCGCGGGCCGATGACCCTCGACCGGCCCGAGGGCGGCGGGCTGCCCCCTGATCGGGTCCCATAGACACACCTGATTCACGTCCGCCGATACGAGCAACGTGCCGTTGGGGGAGAAGTCCACCGAATTGACCCGTGTGGCATGGCCGCGCAACTCGTGAAGGGCCTCCTGATCGTCCCGCAGCCAGATCACCACCGAGCCGTCTTGATGGCCCGTGGCTAGAAGACTTCCGTCCGGCGAGACCGCGACCACTCTGACGTCGGACTCGCGCCTGAAGGTTGCCAGCGTCTCCCCGTCCGCCGGGTCACGTAGAGTCAAAGTGCCGTCTGTCGCCCCCACGGCCACGAAGCTGCCGTCCGGGGCAAATGCGACGGACTTGATGAGTCCGCCCTGTTCGCCAGGCGGCCACGCCAGCGCGAGCTCGTCCGCTGTCTCCTTCCTGATGACGGAGTCGAGCTGCCAGCGAAGCTCGGCCAGCCTGCTTTGCCACGTGGCAGGCTCGGGCACCCGCCCGGCCTTCAGGAGATCCTGGGCCGAGCCAACGATTTTCTCGGCGTTTTCCCAATCGAAAGCCCCCATGGCACGTTCGAAAGCGCGCTCGTGCTGGCGCAGATAGTGCTCGTCTGAGGCCGCGGACAATTCGGCCAGTAGCGATTGCGCATCGGCGGCGTGCGGGTTCTCGGGCAGCAAGTCGATGAACCGCCGTATTCTCTCCAGCGTCGCGTCACGGGCGTGGGCGGCGTCTACTGCGGCCTGCAGGTCCTCCCAGCAATGCTCTTCGAAGCCCGGCTCTACTTCTGCGGCCTTCCCTTTCAGGTCCTCGTAGGGGAGGGCGGTCGCCAGGGCGGCCAGTTCCCGAGCCTTGTCCCGGGCCTCTTCGTAGCGCTGATCGCGCACGCTGGCTGCAAACGCCGCCAGCCCGGAGGTCACGGCCTCCTCGGCCGTCCGGCGAACCGTGTCCGGCAATTCGGCCACGCCGGCTTCTTCCGGCATGAACTGCCCGGCCATCTCGGCCAGCCAGCTCGCCTTTTGCCACTCGCCGTCCGCGATGAGCTGCTGGACCTTGTCGGCGGCCCTCATGGCGTCGCCCATTATCTTGCTGAGCTCGCGACGCTCCGTTTCGAGCTCTTGAGCGACCCTCGTGTGCTGCTCCGCCAGCTTGCCCGTTCTCCTCGTGAAGATTACGGTGAGGACCGTAACGACGATGGCGGCGGCCACTATTGGGGTCAGGACCTTTCGGTTGCGCCACGCCCAGCGGTTCAGTCTGTAGGAGAGCGTGGCTGGACGGGCGCTGATGGGCCGTCCCGCCAGGAAGTTCTCCAGGTCCTGCGCCAGCGCCTCGGCGCTTTCGTAGCGCTGTGCCTTCTCCTTCTCGATGGCCTTCAGAAGGATGATCTCGATGTCGCGGGGCAGCGTCGGATGCAGGGCGGACGGCTTCAGGGGAGCGGCGTCGCGCAAGAGCTGCAGCACCCCAAGTCCGTGGGCGTGGTCGATGGGGTAGGGCGGGATGCCGACTACAAGCTCGTAAAGGATGACGCCGAGGGCGTAGACGTCCGTACGGCGGTCCACGTCCTTGGGTCGCCCGAGGGCCTGCTCCGGGCTCATGTAGCGGGGGGTGCCCATCAATTCGCCCGTCACGGTCAGACCCGCCGAGACGTCCTCCCCTTCGACCGACGTGCGCGAGAGCCCGAAGTCAAGCACGCGCGGGCGATTCAGTCCGTCGACCATGATGTTGCCCGGCTTCAGGTCGCGGTGGATGACCCCATGTTCGTGCGCGTAGTGGACGGCGTCGCACACTCGCACCATCAGTCGGCATATTTCCTCCCGGCTGAGCTCGTTCTGCTGCACGTACGTGAGCAGGTCGACGCCCTCGACGAACTCCATCGTGAAGTAGGGCTGACCGCCGGCCTCGCCGTACTCGAATACCGGCACGATGGACGGGTGTTTGAGGTTGGCCACCGCCTGCGCCTCGCGTTCAAAGCGCTGGCGGTGCTTCGCGGACGCGAACGCGCCGCCCAGCATCAACTTCAGCGCCACATCCCGCGAAGGGCGCCGCTGGTGGGCGCGATAGACCGCTCCCATCCCCCCGCGGCCCACAAAACCCAGCAGGTCGTACTTGCCCTGGAAGTGGGCCTCCATCCACTCCTGGTCGGTCATCCCGACTTCGGCGGCCTGGGACTGGGAGCCGTCGAGCATTGTCTTCGCCCCCCGCAACCGGACCTCGGTGGAGGAAGCATCGGGCTTCTCTTCCCCCAGGTCCATGGCTGCGCCACACTCCGGACAGATGGCCTCCTGCTCGCCGAGAGAGACGGTGAATTCCTTGTGGCACTGCTTGCAGTTGACGCGGAGCTTCGGCGCATGGACGGTGGGCGCTTCGGGGGTAGAAACGGGCGCC
>Ga0114922_10000818_pt1 | contig 29860 bp, 15 predicted proteins | sample AartaG_FD_100975 | JGI IMG/M metagenome (GOLD analysis project Ga0114922, IMG submission 100975) | Deep subsurface microbial communities from Aarhus Bay to uncover new lineages of life (NeLLi) - Aarhus_00045 metaG | ecosystem: Environmental > Aquatic > Marine > Oceanic > Sediment | place... | reverse complement strand
TGACGATGCAGATGAAAATCCGTATGACTTCTCCATACAGGGTACAGGAACCTCAGCCCCCCAGATGAACGTGCAGGGCAACGGTCAGGACATCGTAGACGGAGACGTTACGCCCACCACAGCGGACCACACCGATTTCGGAAGTGCGAATATAGACACAAGAACGGTGACCAGGACCTTCACGATCCAGAACAGCGGCTCTGCCGTCCTCCACCTCATCGGATCATCGCCCTACGTGAGCATCGGCGGAGCCCATGCGGTGGATTTCTCCGTAACTGCCATCCCATTCAATTCAATCGCCGCGGGCGGCGGATCGACCATGGTTCAGATCACGTTCGACCCCTCGGCCACTGGACTCCGGTCTGCCACGCTGAGCATAGTCAACAACGACTCCGATGAAAATCCGTATGACTTTTCCATACAGGGTACAGGCTCGTCGACTGCCGAGATGAACGTGCAGGGCAACGGACAGGATATCGCGGACGGAGACGCTACGCCCACCACCGCGGATCATACCGACTTCGGCAGTGCTGATATAGACACAGGAACGGTGACCAGGGTCTTCACGATCCAGAACAGCGGGTCTACCGTCCTCAACCTCACCGGATCGTCGCCCTACGTGACCATCGACGGCATGCATGCGGCGGACTTCTCCGTATCCGCCATCCCGTCCAACTCTATCGCTGCGGGCAGAGGGTCGACCACTTTCGAGATCACGTTCGATCCGGCGGTAGCCGGACTCCGGTCTGCCACGCTCTCTATAGCCAATGACGATGCAGATGAAAATCCGTATAACTTTTCAATACAAGGTCTTGGCCAGACCACAGTCGATGAAAAAACCGAGCCCTCCGTTCCCGAGAATTTCTTTCTGCACCAGAACTATCCCAATCCCTTCAATCCCGAGACGACCATCTCTTATGGTCTTCCCGAAGCGTCGGAAGTGATCATTACCATCTTCGACATGAACGGGAAGAAGGTCACGGATCTTTTTGAAGGAAGAAAGGAGACAGGAATCCACACTCTGAGGTGGAATGCCATCGATGTGTCATCGGGTGTATATTTCATCAGTATGCGGGCCGGCCGGTTTACTCAAATGCGAAAGTGCATACTGATGAAATGACCGTTGCTGCAAGAGTCCACATGTCTTAGGCCCGTCTGCCTCGGGCATGACAAGCTGGGACGTTTGTGGAGATGCGGAAGTGCATACTGGCGAAATAGAATTAAGAATATTGAATGTTGAATAGGGGAAATAGGGGAAATAGGGGGTATAAGGAAATAAGGGAAATAAGGGATTAAGGGCATACTGGTTAGTCCGAAATTTCTGAGGTTTGGGGATTTCAGACTTTTTTTGATGAAAATAATATTCGTATATACTTGATATTTGCTTTTTAACATGATCTCAGGAGTGCGATGCCTTTATGCATTGCACAGTGTAATCCAAAAAGGGATTGTACTCCTGATGATGGAAATCTAATATTACTTTTCGATATAAGAAATCAATTGTAACGTACCTGGCACTTTCAAAATGCCGAGTACGCCTAAAGAGATAACGTGTATTTATTTTATTTGTCCAACTTCACCGCTTCAGCGCTGCCCAAATAGATCCCGTTGAAAAAGAATTTAAACGTGCCGTGGGGCTGGGCCCGGAATAATATCTCGGGTCCGAATAGAAATAGGTTGCCCTCTCCGACTTTTGCTTCGACAACGGCGGTGCCTCCATATAATCGATGTTGGCCCCAGGCCCACCCGCTTCTCAAAGGTCTGTCACTGTCGAACCACGCCACAGGAGTGACGCCCTTCTTGTCCGCATCGGGATGGAGGCGAAAGACCGGGCTGTTGCTGAAGAAGACATCGATACGTTCCTTGAGTCCATAGGCCAGGGGACGTGTGTTGTCGACTCGTACTTGTAGAATGGAGCTGGGGATGTAGTACTCTTCACGAGCCAATGGATTTCCCTGGCCATCGACGATGTGGTTGCCCAGGGGACATCCGGCCATAGGGCCGAGATTGGTGGAACTGCCGATGGCAAGGATCGTCCCTCCTTTTTCGAGGAATTCGATGAGATTGGGCACCGTTTTATTGGTCGTCACCCTGCCGAGCCAGTCCCGGTACTTCCTGGGAATCGACTCGGGATCGATCTGGCGTCCCCGCCTGGATCGGGCCCGGGGTGATAAATTGACCTCTCCTAGCGGAATGGCCCCGGTAACGAAAACGAGGACATCGAACTTCTTGTTCAGTTTTCCAGCATCCAGGGTCTTGGGATAGACGACTTCAAAGGGGAATTCGAACTGCTCCATGATCCAACGGGTCCAGCCCGAAGGCATGGAACCGCCGTATTGGTCCCATAGCCCGATACGTACCGGTTTCAGACGAAAAGCTTCTGTTGCCGGTTTTGATGGCACACCATCGAAGCTTAAGCCTTTTTCGTATGTGAGCTTATCAATGATTTTAATGGCGGATGCATTTGCAGGGATATATATCGTCCCGATGGGATAGGTCTTTCCGTTGACAGATAGCGGTTCGGTTAACCAATAGACTTCCTTTTTATCGGCCAATAACCTGTTTGTGGCCACTGCAGCGTTGTTGACTTCGTGGCTGAGTAGATAACCGGCGGCACCCTCTTTTTGATGAATCCGTCCTGGTAGGGTTTTGGTAAATCCTTCGATCTCTTCAAATGGACCATCGAATTCATCTAAAATACGGTCGAATTCCACGCCCATCTGGAAGGCCAGGGTATAACCTGCGTTGTCGTAGGGTGGAATGGGAGGACCTCCTTCATAGAGAAAATCATTGGGGTAGTCCTGGGGTTCGAACATGTCCATGATGTGGGGACGGAACGCCTGAGCCGTTTTAAATATAAAGGAACCGGCGGGGTATGGTTTTCCTGCGACTTCAAAATCACTGGTCGCCCGATGTACCGTGATCCCATTTTTGATAAAGGTGTTAACAAATTGGGCCGCGGTTGGGAAATCGGGCTGGTCGGAAGGGAGAATGTAGCCGCGTGGATCCCTGTTTTCAGGTTTGTGGAATAGATCGTAAAATTTCCTGGGCACGCCTCTTCCACGCTGGCGAAAAGTGGGGGCCAATTCTCTGGCAGTGGCCGTATCCTCCTTTACGGCCTGATTGACCCGATCGACCACCTTTGGATGGATCGTCCAGTGGTCACGGCTTCCCCGCTCGATGCTGTTTCTGCCCATGAGGTAGCGGTTGTAGAGAAGCGTCTCCCGATGGCGTGATGCGTAATCGATGACCGCTCTGTCGAGGGTGATGGAATAATCGATGGCTTCACGGAAATGCCATTTTTTAGGTTCGTGGGGAAAGGGCATATCGTTGCTCATGAGTTGGCGGTCGGGAAAGAAGGCGAGCTCCATGGGGGTCGGATTTCCTTTGATTTCAGTCAGGAGTCCGATCTGGTTATGAAAGTACCCCGTGGTTCTCAGGTTGCCGTTGAACCATATGGAGTAGTTGGCCCTGGACCGCATGCCGCTGCCGGGTTTGCCCTCTGCCACCAGACGGCTGTGCATGGCAATGCCAAAGGATTCGATCCCCAGGAGGAGCAGGGGATCGAAATTGTAATTGGGTGGATCTCGGAAGGGGGGCACGAACACGATGATATCGCTGGGGCCTGTCTGGTGGTGGTTGTACATCACCTGGGGAAACCACTCCCGATACATGATCCGGGCCATGTTCTCGGTCTCCGGCTGAGTGACCATGTAGGAGTCGCGGTTGTTGTCGTGGCCGATGTACTTCTGGTAGAGCCTGGGGATATTACTCGTAGATCTTTTCTTCGGATCGTCTTTTCGCATGTACCAGCCCGAGACGAGCTCCATGCCGTCGGGATTGGCGTGAACGGCCAGGAGGATGACGTCATCGAGGAACCGTTGAGTTTCCGGATCGTTGAGGCTGACCATCTGATAGACCAGTTCTATGAGCTGGTGGGATCCACACACCTCTGTGGCATGCAGTCCGCCGTCGATCCATACGACTGCCCTGCCTTCCTCAGACAGCCTTCGCGCCTGTTGGTTGGTCAAATCCTCGGCCATAGCCAGTCGACGGCTGATTTCTCTGTAGTGATCGAGCTTTAGGTGATTTTCCGGCGATGTGACGATGGCCATGTATTGGGGACGCCCCTCGGCCGTCCTGCCGATTTCTTCGAGACGCATTCTGGGTGATTCTTTGTCCAGCTTCTGCCAGTAGGCCTCCAATTGAGAGTAGGTGATTAGTTGGTAATCGTCACCGATGTTGATGCCGAACTGATCTTTCGGCGAAGTGGTCGTTGTCTGTGCATGATTCGGAGTCACCATAAATATTGAAGTGACAAACAGTCCGATGAATGTAAAGTATAACAAAGGTGCTGGCTTTCTGAGCATGGTGTGGCTCCTTTCTTTTACATTTCAGAGAATAAATTACGCATGATTTATTCACTCTTTAATTGTCAATTTGTTATATACATTAATTTCGTAACTCATCACAGGCTTATTTAATCGATCCTGCTGCAATAACAATTGCATCCAGCAAAACGGCACGGGCGTTTATTAAGACTTGTTCAAGAACATTGGCCATTTTCCGGGCTTCTTCGATATCATTTTTCTCGATGGCTTCCCGTACGCCGGGAAGGGTCTTTACGCCGTATCCGGTATAGTATCCGGGGGCGTATATCTGGTGTTTGAACCAGGGCCGACCCGGCAGTCCTTCCGAATGTAAGAATGCGGCTTCGATATTCAAAATCCGATCGTTCAGTTTTCGTATCGATTTTCGGTGTCGCCGTGATTGGGTCTCATCCATGGACAGGATCCGTTGGATCTCTCCGTTGAGCACGGTAGCCGCTGCAGCGAGCTGCCTGTTGGCCTCTCTAATGTCGCAGAGGTCGAGTTTTTCAGAAAAGCCACGATTTTCGATTTCGGTCTCGATCTCGTCGAGATAACGGTCGATGGTCTCGGCTGTGGCCGTGTAATCGAAAGGAAGGATATCCGCCCGGGCCATGCGCATGAGGAATACGGCGACGACTTCCGAGAGCTTCTCACCGTATTTGAATCCCGGATCGCCGAAAGTGGTGAAGAACCAACGGCTGTCATAGCGGGAATGATAGATCCCATTACCAGAAGAAAAACCGATGTTCATTGAAGGAATGCCCAGATGGTCGAGGAAAACGGTGTAATCGCTGCCGGATCCCAAAGCTCCGATGCGAACGTGTTTTTCGCCCTTAAACTCGATGATGCTATTCTCCCTCGATCTTTTCAGCCATGCGTGAAAAACGGTTTCCTCGTTATTTGGCATTCGGACGAAATGAGTGACTTCATTGATGAATGGTTGAAGAGCGTGGACTCCCCCTGCACTGAAATTTCCGGCCGTATAACTCTCTCTGTTGAGATAAACCACCAGATTGCCCTGCAGTTCTTTACCGAATTCCTCGCCGTATTCGGTGGACCCGATGAGACCGTATTCTTCGGCGTCCCAACTGGCAAAGGCGATGGAACGTTTTGGACGATGCCCCTGCCTGGCCAGCTCCCCAATCATTCGCGCGCTTTCCAGAAGAGACACGGCGCCGCTGATGGGATCGCGGCCGCCGAAGGTCCAGGCGTCCCGATGTCCACCTGCCATGACGATCTTTTTGGGTTCCTGGCTGCCGCGCAGGATACCGATCACATTCACGATGGGCCTAATGGACCAGTCGAATTTCAATTTCATGTGCACGCGGGCCGGTCCCGGTCCGAAATGGTAGGCGATAGGGAGTCCTCCCTGCCACGCTTCGGGCACGGCCTTTCCCCCGAGGCAACGGAGGATGGGCAGGGCGTCACCGTAGGATATGGGCTGGACCGGGATCTTCTGAAAGGTGGTGACTTCATCGAGGGGAATGCGTTTCGCACCCTTTTTGGATGGACGCATCGGCGTCTGAGGATCGCCGGGATAATGGGGCATGTCCATGACCGAACCCCGCTGGACCCCATGTTCCGGACGCCATTTGCCGTCCGGCATGACATCGCCTTTCACGAATCCGTCGTCGGCCGGATCGGAATAGATCAGACATCCGACGGCGCCCCGTTCTGCGGCCAGCCTGGGTTTGATGCCGCGCCAGCTGCGCAGATACCGGGCGATGACGATTTTCCCCCGGACCGAAATGCCAAGGGAATCCAGAACTTCATAATCCTCGGGAATCCCGTAATTCACGTAAACCACTTCGGTCGTTACATCGCCGTCCGCTGAATAGGCGTTGAACGTGGGCAGTACGCCTTCCTGACCCGAATCCGGATCCTCCGGCATCGACGGTTCGAATAATTTCAGTTTGTAAGTTTCCGGTGCAATGAGCGTGATTTCCCGTTCAATCGGTCGTGGAAGCAACACCTCGTAATGATTCATGATGACTTCATCGAAACCGAATTCCCGCAGTCGTTCCGCATAATATTCCGCAGTCTCGACATTTGCCTGAGTGCCTGCATGGTGGGGTTTCGCGGTCATGGCGAGATGATAAGTATCCATGCGTTGCGCGGAAGGCATCCCGATGATTTTCTTTTCGAGGTTTATCTGTTTGTTTGCGGAGGGCTCTATGAATCCCATTAATTTTATTTCCTGAGACCTGCCTGATCCTGTCATGTTTAAAATGAGTATTAAAATAGAGATGATGGTTCTCAATGGCCGCATGGGTTGTCCTCCCATTTCATTTCAGTCAATGTGAGTGAGTCAGAGACAATTGTCAAATTGCAAGCGATCAATTCTTGAAATTTGTAATAATATCGGTATCAAATATAATAAACCGGAATTTTAGTCACAAGTTTTTTTTACATGTGCATGGAGGTTATGAAAAGAGAATTAATAATTTTAAATGATGAATTATGAATGATGGAATATGGGAAATAGGGGATATAAGGGGAATAAGGGAATAGGATAGTTGGTCTTGTATTCATGATTTGCGTTTGTTTAAAATCCCGATGGTTCCTTTTCAGGTGGATCACCGGTTTTTTTTAGTATTGGTATTCCAAGCCTGTAGCGTCTGTTATAAATATGCACTCGATAGTCAAATCTACATCTATATTACGCCCCTTCAGGGCTTTTCATTCTTTAACTTTTGGACCAGGGGCGTCTCCCGCATCAGCGGGACCGTCTAGTTTTCGACCGTAACCACTTGCTAAGCACGTGGTTTGTACGGTCAATCAATCCGCGATGACTGGATTGTTGTGAGGGAACCAATAGTACTTGCAATTCTTTATTATTTTTTATATTTTGATTGTGAAGTTGCAAATTAACACTACACAGCACGGCTAACCATGAGTGACCGTATAAAACGTCTGACTCAACAAAGAGTGAACTCCCTGTTTTTGTTGCTACTCATGTTGTTCCAATCGATGGGCACCCTGTTTATTTTCAAGACCCAGCAATACCAGATCCGAAAGGAAATAAAACACAGAATTAAAGTCGGAGTGGTTGAAGAAGAACTCGTCTTAATCGAAATATCAGTGACTCTGCTTGAAAAACCGAGCCATACTTTTCGGTGGATTCACGAAAAAGAGTTCTGTTATTACGGTCACATGTACGACATCGTTCGTAAGGAAAAACACGGAGACACAATCATCTTCTACTGCCTTTCCGATGAGAAAGAGACACAACTTTTTGCCAATTTAAACGAATTGGTTAAGCGGGATATGAACCAGAATACGGAACGGAAAGAACAGAGGACAAAACTACTGCATTTACTCAGTTCCTTATTTTTAAGCCATTATGGCTGCGTTCCTTTCGTTGATACGACCGGGGAAGCAGAATCAACAAATTATTTTTTTAGTTTAAAAACCTGGATCGAACCACCTCTGACCCCACCGCCTCAAGTATAAATTTTCCAAGACATCTTTTTATTCACCAAGGTTGTCATCGTCCAACCCTTTGGTGAACCCTTACCTTTGAAAGACTTATACTCTGGAGTATGGAGATAGAACAATGGGAAGAACCGTTTCTCTATGGTTACTGTTTACATGCACTGCTTCTGCTTGTTCCCAGGTTTTGATCGTTAAAGATAGAGTCGCCCACCAGCCCCTCGAACTGGTGAATATCTATAGCGAGAATCCGAGGGCATTTACCGTGACGAATGCCGAAGGTATTGCTGATCTGTCGGGATTCAAGGGGGCCGATAGCATACATGTTGAAATGATTGGTTATCTGTCTGTTGTGTGCAGCTACAAACAACTGGAAGAAATGCAATTCAAACTGTTTTTGGAGGAAACGCTTATTTTTCTGGATCAAGTGGTTGTGTCAGCGACCCGCTGGCGACAGGAGAGCGGGGATATTCCCAATAAGATCATCGCCATCAGACGCGCTCAAATACAGATGCAAAATCCCCAGACTGCTGCGGACCTCCTGGGGAGCTCTGGTGAAGTTTATATACAGAAGAGTCAGCTTGGAGGTGGGAGCCCCGTGTTGAGGGGATTCGCGACGAATCGGATTCTCATTACTGTCGATGGCGTGCGCATGAATACCGCGATTTGTCGCAGTGGTAATATGCAAAATGTCATCTCTCTGGATCCGTTTGCGATCGAGAATACAGAAGTGTTATTCGGTCCGGGATCTATGATTTACGGAAGCGATGCCATTGGCGGAGTCATGGGATTCTATACACTTGAACCTAAATTCTCATCGGGAGGCAGACCACTGGTTAAAGGAAGTGTGGTGGCTCGGAACAGTTCCGCTGATTTCGAAAAAACCGGCCATTTCGATATTCATATTGGATTGGAGAAATGGGCATTTGTGACGAGTGGCACCTATACCGATTATGATGACCTTAAAATGGGTAGCAACGGTCCTGATGATTATCTGCGTCAACAATATGTCGCGACTATCGATGGGCGGGACAGTGTTGTCGCCAATCCTGATCCCAGAAAACAGGTTTTTACCGGATATAGTCAGCTAAACCTGATGCAAAAGGTCAGGTTCAGACCCAACGATCAATGGGATTTCAATTATGGATTTCATTATTCGATATCTTCGGATATTCCCAGATACGACCGGCTTATCGAGGTCCGAAAAGGCCAATTACGAAGCGCCGAGTGGTTTTACGGTCCTCAGAAATGGTGTATGAATGGCTTGAACATACAGCATACGGGACAAAAGAGTCTGTATGATAATGCCCGATTGACACTGGCATATCAATTTTTTGAGGAAAGCCGGCATGACCGGAGTTTCGGAAGTGTAAACCTTCACCATCGTACAGAGACGGTTGATGTGTTTTCTGCCAACCTCGATTTCGAGAAGACTGTCAGTCAAAAATATAAGGTGTTCTATGGAGTCGAAGTCATACTGAACACCGTAGGATCGGAAGCTGAGGAAGAAGACATTGAGACGGGAGAGGGTTGGCCCATCAGTACTCGGTATCCCGACGGTTCCACCTGGAATTCCTATGCAGCTTACTCGAACTACCGCTTCAATATGAGTAGTCAACTTACATTGCAGGCAGGTCTGAGATATAATCGGATAACTATGAACTCGGAGTTTGACACCCGATTTTTCCCATTTCCGTTTACTTCCGCAACCCTGAACACGGGTGCACTGACATGGAGTGCTGGAGTGGTTTATTGTCCGGAGAAAAGCTGGGCGATAAACCTCAACCTGGCAACAGGATTCCGAGCACCCAACGTTGATGATATGGGCAAGGTATTCGACTCTGAGCCGGGTTCGGTCATCGTGCCCAATCCCTATCTGAAACCGGAATTTGCTTACAATGTCGAACTGGGCGTTGCAAAGATTTTTAATAATGTTGCGAAAGTGGACGTCACCGGATACACCATTCATCTGGACGATGCCCTTGTCAGGAGAGAGTTTTTCCTCAATGGGCAGGACAGCGTTATATATGACGGCACCCCGAGTCAGGTGCTGGCCATACAGAATGCAGCCGAGGCATTTGTCTGGGGTGTCCAGGCCGGTGTTGAAATCAAGCTGCCCGCAGGTTTTGGCATTTTTTCCCGCTTCAATTACCAGAAAGGCGAAGAAGAGTTGGATGATGGCAGTACCGCGCCTTTGCGCCATGCGGGACCCTGGTTTGGTGTAACCCATTTGACTTATAAACGTGATCGGATTAAAGTGGATCTGTATGCTGTTTATAACGGTGCGATGGCCTTCGAAGATCTCGCCCCATCGGAACAAAACAAGCCACACCTCTATGCCGTAGATGAAAACGGCAGTCCGTATTCACCGGGATGGACCACTTTGAACATTAAGGTCAACGCTCAGTTAACCGACCACCTGGTGTTAAGTGCAGGCATTGAGAATATAATGGATCGGCGGTACAGGCCATATTCATCGGGGATAAGCGCACCGGGCAGAAATTTCATTGCTGCATTAAAAATGAATTTCTAAATGAATTCCAGCCTTTGTTGTGGATTTAGACTGTTTTGTTTTGGACATGGCTATTTGGACCCCGGATTTTAGGGGATTTTTTTGTAACTATTTATCTAAGAAACGTATACAAATAAGTGTAGACAAATAAACGTAGACATGTCAAATGTAAAGGAGAAAAAATGAAGTTTTTATCAAGAATTGAAGAGATCATCCTTCTGGCAATCTGGAAATTGCAGGACAATGCTTATGGAATCACAATTCAAAACCAGGTTGCAAAAGACACCGGTACTGAGTGGATGTCCGGAGCGATATATGGCCCTTTAAGCAGACTGCTCAAGAATGGGTATGTGACTTCCTTTAAGGGTGAGACCACCGCCGAAAGGGGTGGAAGGCATAAGATCTTTTATAAACTCACTCCTGAGGGTAAAAAAAAGTTAATTGCGATACAACATGTGAATAAAGTGATTTGGGACGGTATACCTGTTCTCAAACCGGAATAATCAATATGAAAACCGAGATAAGAAGGCCGCCTAAAATCGCATCATGGTTGCTCGAAAAGATCGTTGACGAGTCTATCAGATACTCGGCCATGGGAGATTTTGAGGAGCGATTTTATTTTAATGCTGTTGAAAAAGGATTATTTACAGCACGGATTTTATATTGGTTTCAATTATTCATTGTTTTGCCAACATCTATTCTTTATAGAATTTGCTGGAGGACTGTCATGTTTTGGAATTATTTAAAAATTGCATTGAGAAGCATTAATAGGCACAAAGGGTATTCATTCATTAGTATTGCCGGTCTTGCAATAGGAATTACATGCTGTATTTTTATATTTCTTTATGTTCAATATGAGGCAAGCTATGATTCCCATCATAAAGATGCGGACCGGATCTACCGTATTATTGCATCAGTAAACAGTCCTACAGGCACATCTGTTTATGCGGGAACAGCGCATCAGTTAATACCATATGTTAAAGAAAATTTTCAACAGGTGGAATATATTGCCATGATCACACCTCCACCTACCGTTCAACAGGTAAAATACGGTGATAAAATATTTAATGAAATTCCCCTTGATATTCCTTATGCGGATGAGGACATTTTTAACATCCTATCATTACCATTTATAACCGGTGATCCTAACACCGCATTAACCAGACCAGACGCAGTGGTTATCACCGAGGGGACAGCCAGAAAGGTCTTCGGCGATGAAAATCCGATGGGTAAAGTAATATCGATAGGTGAAGAAAATTTTGAAATAACCGGAGTAATAGGAGATCCGCCCGGGAATACAATCTTTAGATTTAATATGCTAAGGTCCTGGAATTCTCTGAGCCATGAAATGTTTTATCCACGATGGATGAATTATCATCTGACATTTGTAAAACTTGCCCCGGGCGAAGATCCGGTAAGCTTTGCACAGCTGATCACACAAACTGTAATTGACCACTCAAAAGAGGATTTTGAAAAAAGTAATGTAGAATACACCTCGATTCTCCAGCCAATTAAGAAGGTACACTTGAATTCTGAGAATTTTATATTTGAGAGGGTTCATGTCGGAAATATTTTATACATCTATATTTTTTCCGGAATTGGTGTCATTATCATTTTAATCACGTCGTTTAATTTTATGAATTTGATCACTGCCCGCTCCAGTATACGTGCATGTGAAGTCGGCATGAGAAAAGTTGCCGGCGCTCGGCGCAGGCAGCTTTTTAACCGGTTTATTGTTGAATCTTTGCTAATTACTTCAATATCTTTCGCATTTGCTCTTGTTACGGTTTTTCTATTGTTGGATAAGTTTAATGAGCTAGTGCAGTTAAAAATAGAATATTCAATGATGGGAACATCCAATTTTATTCTCAGTATTATTTTAACAATTGTCGTATTAGGTTGTGCTGCAGGGTGTTATCCGGCGTTGGTATTGTCTTCATTTAAACCGATTTCAGTGTTGAGTGGATCGCTTCGCCTCGGAGCAAGAGGAGGGAAACTCCGCAAAATTCTCGTAATAAGTCAATTTGCTTTGTCGATTACGATGATTATAGGGGCTATGTTATTTATTAATCAACTTCATTTCATGAAGAACGAGTCCCTTGGTTTTGATATAGAGCAGAAGCTGATCATAAACATGCAGAATACGGGGGTTAGACGTCACAATTATCTTTCTGTTAAGAGTGAATTTACTAATCATCCATCCGTACTGGGTGCAACGTTTTCTACGGGTGTGCCCGGCAGGTCGTTTCGACATGTGAGAATGTATCCCACCGGTCAGCAAGAAACAAATGCCCACGCTTGTAATTTTATAGAGGTTGATGGGGATTTTTTAAACTTATACGACATTGAGATTATTGCCGGAAAGAATCTCAGTGATGAAGAAAGGACAAATCTTTCTTATATGCCATTTATTGCGAATGAAACTGCAGTAAGGACTTTGGGATTTAGCTCACCGGAGGAGATTTTGAATAAAACTTTCCAGGATAGAGAACCGCAGGTTTTAGCAATTGGAGTCGTAAAGGATTTCCATTATACGGGGCTCCAAAAACCGATAGAACCCTTTGCAATAAGTTTAAGAGGCGGTTACCAGTATTTAACTCTCAAGATTGATACAGAAAACATCAGTGAAACACTTTCCTTCATTGAAGAACAATTTAAATCTCTGTTTCCTGGTAGGCTTTTTGAGTATTTTTTCCTCGATGAAGATTTTAACAGACTATACCAGAGAGAAGAACAGACAGCAAAAATATTCGGTATCTTTACTTTTTTAGGGATATTCATAGCTTGCCTTGGGCTTTTTGGATTGGCTGCATTCACGGTGGAGCAACGGACAAAGGAAATCGGTATACGAAAGGTCCTGGGCGCTTCAGTAACGAACATAATCATCATGCTTTCCAAAGAATTTGTAAAATGGGTGTTGATTTCGAACATTGTAGCATGGCCGGTTGCCTATTTTGTATTAAACCGGGTGCTGCAGGATTTTGCTTATAGAATACAGATCGGACTGATGCCTTTTATTTTTTCGGCAATTCTTGCCTTGATCATCGCAATTATTACGGTGAGCTATCAGGCCGTAAGAGCAGCCCTGTCAAATCCTGTCGATAGCTTAAAGTATGAGTAATTTTTCAAGCATAATCATATGTAATGATAAATGGTGCTCATGACGATCCTATTTCAACCTCGACCAGATCGCCAGGTAATGACGTGACTCTCCATTCCTGCTCTTCATGATCAAAATCGGCAATTTTCGAAAGCGGCAGCTTGATGTATTTACCGCGTCCTTCGACTGCCACACTGCCGTCTTTAAGAAGAATCTCTCCCGTTCCCTCAAATAACCGGTTTGAATCTTTGGTGATGCGGCCGATGACGCGGAGTTCCTGGTCGAGGGGGACGGCTTTCTTGTATCGGGAAGTAAATTCGACGGTCACACCCCAAATATCGTCTGAATTTTTAATCATGATGGCTCGCCCAATGGTCTCGTCCAGGATGGCAGCAGAAATTCCACCATGGAGACGGTTGGGATAACTCTGATGTTCTTCCATGGGTCTGAATATGGCCAATAGTTCATTGTTTTCCAGTTCATAGAAGAAGGATTTTAATCCATAGGAATTTTTCAGACCACAGACGAGACACATTTTGGAATTGGGCTGTTTTCTTTTCACTTTATACGATGGCATGACGGTTTCCCCGTAATTTGAAGAGTTCTTTTTTATTCCTGCCGCTTGACATGAATATGAACCGAATCCACAGAAACGGCTGCAAAAATACCAATTCCCCCTTCGATTCGATATACAGGCTGTTCAAACTCACTGGACTGGGGCATGTATACCACAGAAGATGAGGCTAAATCCCAGAGATTGTCGTCGATAGCGTAAAGTTTGACGGTATGATCCCCATAGTAACAGAAGGCATACCAGGATATTTCTGCCGATGTTTCATTCTTACCCACCGGGAAGTCACTTACAGGTGGGAAGGCCAGGAGTGTGTCGTAGTCAAATCTTTCCAAACGATGCTCGATCATTTGCTCAAAACCCCAATCGATCAAATCATGAGGCTGTTTTGAAATGACCGATATTTCATAGGCAGCCGTGAAGTCTGTTTTGTCCCATGAAATTTGAAATCGAGTGGATTTTTCCGGATCGGGATAGGGACAAAAGGAAGTATCCGTATTCAGGCTTTTGATACGAATCTGTTCCGGTGCTATTGTTGAAGCCCGAATGGTTTTATTATTCACGTGAATTGAAAGCTGATATTCAAAACCGGGTGTGATTGTCATGGAGTCCCTGGGCAGATAATAGGCCCCGGGCTTATCGTCATATTCAAAAAGTCGATATGACCTGCCATTCACGGTGATGAAGATGGAATCTGTTGACAGGGCTGCAGCATCGCGAGAATAACTCCTGTCCATGGTCAGCGATTTACTGACATAGATCGTATCCACGCCATGACCCACGATGAGATATCCATTCACGATAATTTCTTCCTTAAATTCCGGTGCTGTTGTACCGGGAGTACAATGAAAAAGAGTAAAGCCAGACACCAAAATCAGGATCGTGAAAAAGAGTATAAGTTGTTTCACCATTCTCAAAACCTCAAAAATGAAATTCGAATCCAAATGTGGGTAAAATCGGAAGCATCCGGATCTCCATGGTTTCGGGCGGATGCATCTCCGGATCCACACGTTTGAACCAGATATTCCTTCGATTATAGACATTATATATTTGGAAATAGAAAGACCATTGCTTGAGTAGACCCATCTTTCGTTTGCTGTTATACCGGATGCCAATATCCATCCGATGATAGGCAGGCAAACGGGAGACATTTCTCTCCTCACCAATGACGAGGGAAACGGTTCGATCGGGCATATAGATTTCATAATGGGATACGGGTTGGGTGAAGGCCTGACCTGTTCCATATGTCCATGCAAAATTGGTGCTCCACCGATTTGTGAGATTGTATGTTGATATGAGATGGAGGTAATGGCGACGATCGTATTTAGGAAAGAAAGGCCTGCCGTTATTCAGTTCGGGGAATTTTCGTTTTGTCCAGCCGAGGGAGTAGCTGAACCAACCGGAGAGTCTGCCGACGTTTTTTTCGACATAAAAATCAGCACCATACGCAACTCCATTTCCCGTATAGTATAAATCCTTCCCCGTCGGCACATCATTGGCATTGGGGTTGGATTCGTAGACATGGGGCATGTCTTTGTAATAGATTTCCCAATCGAACCGGATATCAAAGGGGAGTCGGGTTTCGATCCCGGCAATATAATGGGTGGCTTCTCCGGGCAGATAACTGTTATCGCAAGGGAACCAGATATCCATGAATGAAAAGTCGGCATTGCCGAAGGGGACGATGGTTACATATTGAAGATAACGACCCCATGAACTCTTGAGGATCGTATTTTCGGTTAACCTGTACTCCATGGCCAGACGCGGTTCCACATCAAACCGGGATTTTCCCCGATATTCCACCCGATTAAACGTATTGACAAATTCACGGGGCTGATAATAATTCAATCGACATCCCAATTGGATGTTGAATATGGGTGAGACGGTCCAGTTGTCGTGAAAATAGAGGCTGTATTGGTGACTGTTGCTTATGAATAGATACGTTTGTTGACTGTATTGCTGGAAATATTTGGAGTCCAGCTTTTTAAAAACGAATCCAATCTTTGCTGTATGATTGGTGTTAGGAAAATATTCCATGTCAGACCTGATGGTAATATCATCCACCTTATTTTCGAAATGGACTTTTGCGAGGGCATCATCTTCATCGAGGAATATTTTGTATTGACTGAAAGTGGTGTAGAAATTGATAAATAATTTTTGATTGAATATGTGGGTCCATTTCCCGGTTGCGGCCTGATTTCCCCACTGGAATGTCAGGTCCATGGGGTCGACGGTATATTTCATGTTGTCCAGACCCTTGTATAGGGTAAAGGCGATTTTGTTACGATGATTTAGATCCTGATAGAGCTTGAAATGCGTGTCGTAAAAATAGTAATCGGGAATCGTCTCCAGTGTCTCTTTTGCCTCTCCGGATGTTATTTTTTCGGCTCCGTTGATAATATAATCGATATAGGTGCGGCGGCCCGAAAAAAACCAGGAACCCTTTCCAACCGGGCCTTGCAGGGATGTTTTCGCGCTGATAAGTCCGATTGAGGCCTTTCCCTGGAACTTTTTTTGATTACCATCCATGTTTGTAATGTCTAATACCGATGACATTCGACCACCGTATTGCGCCGGGAATCCTCCTTTCATGAGATCTACCTGCTTAATGGCGTCCACATCGAATGTGCTGAAAATGCCAAAGAGATGGTTGACATTATAGACTTCTGTTCCGTCCAGGAGTATTAAATTTTGATCCGGAGTACTGCCCCGGATAAAGAGCCCACTGGAAAATTCCGATAACGTTAATATTCCGGGCAGTGTTTGAAGCATGCGCATCAGATCGGGTTCGGCGATTTGGGGCGCTGCCTTGAGTTCGCGGGGTGTAATTTTCACGAAGCTGGTTTTCACTTCCTTTTTCGAGGATCTCTCTGCAACGACTTCAATCATTTCACCCTGAATCACCCTGGATTTTAATATCACATTGAGCACTTTGGATTCACCTGGGCTGATCGTGATGATCATTTCTTCTCTTTCGTAACCGATGTATGAAGCGATCAGGGTCAGTTTCCCAATAGGGACGTTGTTGATGATATAATAGCCACTCTTATTGGATGTGGTACCGAGATGCGTCCCTTTAATAAATACATTGACACCGATCAGGGATTCGCCGTTGGATTCATCATTGATAAATCCGCTGATGGTTTGATCGGTTGGGGAGGGGAATGCGGGATATAACCAGAGGCACAGTATCGTCAAAAAACAGAGTTTTTTATACAATCGGGTTCCCATCCCGAAAAATCGGGATGGGAACGAAGATTGTTTTTGAAACTCTGTTTCTCTTATCTTATTCACGACAGTGATATGCTTATTTCAATTATGGAGTGATCATGTTAATGATTATTTCCGGAATTGTCAATTAAATTCTCAACCTAATGCCCGACATCACTCGTTTCGAAAAGGATAGATCCGAGGGTGACAATGGCAAAACATGTGATAGTGAGAATGACAAGATCCAGACTTAGTGGAAATGCCGAAATCCCTATGAGGCTTCCGCGAAGACCATCAATGCCGTATGTCAGGGGATTGAGGTAGACAAGAGTTTTTAAAATCCCGGGAAGTCCCTGAATAGGAAAGAGGGCACCGGAAAGAAAGAATATGGGAAAAATGACGAAATTCATGATCAACTGGAATCCGTGTATGTCTTTCATCCTGGAGGCGAAGGAAAGGCCCAATCCAATAAAAGTAAAAGCGATGAGAATCATGAATACGATGGCCAACAGGAGTCCGGGTATACTTTTAAAACGGAAACCAAAAAACATGCTCAAGAAGAGAATCATGAAACTTTGAATGAGAGCAACGGTTGAACTCCCTGCTATGCGTCCCAGTACGATAGAAAGCCGGGGAACGGGTGTGACCATGATTTCTTTAAGAAAACCGAATTCTTTGTCCCACAGAACCTGAAGGCCTCCGAACATGCTCCTGAACAAGAGTGACATACCTATTACTCCCGGTATCAGAAAAGTCATGTAGTTTATTCCTCTGGGCAAATCGGGTAATGTGGCACGCCTGAATCCCGTTCCCAGGAAAAGGAGGAAGAAGAGGGGCATGATTAAAGTTCCTATGACCCTGCTTTTTGCACGCCAGGTTCGTTTCAATTCTCTTAACCACATGACATAAATTGCCTGAGTGTGTATTGGCTTCATATAATTGTTACCTTAATTTATTATTTCGTTGGCATCCCTCTCCCGGATCGTAGTACCTGTGTACTGCAGAAACACATCTTCGAGACTGGGTTTATGAAGTTCCACGCTTTTCACTTTTATATTCCGGGATTGAGCAAATTCAATCAGCATAGGGATCTTGGCTTCACCGTTTTTAACGTTCAGGCTTAAGCTTGCACCGTGTTTGATGACGCCCTGTATGAAATCGAGTTTCTTGAATGATTCACAATCCCCGGATTCAATTTCCAGAGTGACGACATCCGCACCAATGGTGTTCTTCAGGTTCCGGGGTGTATCCAGGGCCACAATCTTACCTCTGTCCATGATACCGACTCTATTGCAGAGGAAGTCAGCTTCTTCCATATAATGTGTTGTGAGAAGTACGGTCGTGTTCTGATTCTCACTCAACTCGTGTATATACTCCCATATTTTACGCCTCGTCTGGGCATCCAACCCACGAGTCGGTTCATCGAGAAAAAGAACTTTTGGATTGTGCATTAATCCCCTTGCAATTTCCAGACGTCTCTGCATACCTCCGGAATATTTCTCAACGAGGTCATTGGCTCTGTCTGTAAGTTCCACCATTTCCAGTACGAATTTTATCCTTTCATGGCGTTGTTCTTTCTTCATTCTGTACATTCTTGCATGGAAATCGAGATTTTCCCGACCAGTCAACTGTTTATCCAGGGCGGATTCCTGGAATACGATGCCGATATTCTCCCTAACTTCATTCCTGTTTTTCGAAACATCGAATCCTGCGACAGAAGCATAACCGGAAGTGGCAGGGAGTAGAGTGGTGAGCATGCGTATCGTAGTTGTCTTGCCGGCACCGTTGGGACCCAGCAGCCCGAATAATTCACCTTCCTCGACCTCGAAGGAAAGCATATCCACTGCGGTGATATTTTTAAAAGTCTTTACGAGATCTTTCACGTCGATTATTTTCATCGGTTCTCCGTGATTCGTTACTCATTCAGGTGTTTATGATAATGGTATTTTATTGATTTGTCAAGGGAATTATTTCTCTTTTTAAAAACAAGATATTTATTTTTTTTGCAATCCTTTTTTCCTCATTATTTGTCTTATTTATTAAGAGAAATAAAGTTTGTCCTTGAAAAAATAACAACCAATTGTTGATTTATTTGAATACTGTGTGAGGCTGTGTATGAGAAGATTTACCGTTTTTACAGATTTTTTGAAACATTCCAACCATTTTTTCAGTATATTTGTATAATAAAATAATACAAATCAATTCTGGGAGTGGATATGAAGTTATTATCACGAAATGAAGAAATTGTCCTCTTGGCTATATGGCGTTTAGAGGGAAATGCTTATGGTGTTACCATTCGGGAACAGGTATCGGAAGCGACGGGCCAGGATTGGACCTTTGGAGCCGTCTATGTGCCTTTGGATAAGCTGACACGAAAGGGTTTTGTCCGCAAAACGTTGAGCCAACCTACGGCACAGCGGGGCGGACGTAGCAAATGCCTCTACGGGCTTACATCGACCGGGAAAAGGGCTTTGAAAGAGATCCGTCGGGTTCAGGAGGCTTTGTGGAAGGGGATTCCCAGGGTGGCGTTTGATTGAGAATGAGTGAGTGAAGATTGGAGAAAAGGAAACCGGAGACGGGAGACAGGTAACAAATGTAAACGGTGAACGGTAAAAGATAAAAGATGTAATCAGTGATCGGTAATCGGTAAAAGATAAAAGATGTAATCAGTGATCGGTAATCGGTGGGAGAGGTAATAGGGTATAGGATATAGGGGGTAGCATATCAGAATGATGGGTATCAGATGAATTCTTGCAAACAGATGAAGACTCCAAGGATAGCACAATGGATACTGGCTAGTGTATTTCGAAAAGCAGATCGTCTTCATCGACTCGGCGATTTTGAGGAGGTGTTTCAATATATTGTTGAAACTGAGGGTCGATTTTATGCATGGAGATAGTATTGGTGGCAGGTTCTCCGGACAATACCGAATCTTGTTATTAATTCAACGTATTCAGGAGGAGTCATGTTTAAAAACTACCTAAAGATTGCCTTACGCAATATCAAAAAACAGAAGGGGTACGCCTTTATCAATATAACAGGTCTTGCCATTGGAATGGCATGCTGTTTTCTGATTCTAATTTGGGTGGTTGATGAACTCCGGTATGATCGGTTTCTCGATCAGGGTGATCGCATCTATCGGGTTACATTAGAAAGACAAATTGATGACAATACATCCTGGCGCGCAAATTCTGCGGTACCAATGGGGGAGGCTCTTAAACAAGACATTCCCGAAATCGAGGAATCAGTAAGATTTTGGCGTGCATACCAACCAATTACCACTTTCGGAGAAAAGCGGTTTCGCCAAAAGGGCCTTTATTATACAGATCCGGCCGTATTTTCGGTGTTTTCCTTCCAATTCTTAGCAGGTAACCCCGATAAAGCCTTGGTCAATCCCAGTTCCATCGTCCTGACAATGTCTTATGCCCGGATGGTTTTTGGTGACGAAGATCCCATTGGAAAAATTCTCACAATAGAAGGGTATCCCCTTGATTCAAAAGCCAAATTTAATGTTACAGGCATCATGGAGGACCTGCCCCGACACTCTCAATTTGATTTTACTGCTCTGGCCTCCATCAAAGGTATTAAGAGAGAGCAGTCCAACTGGGGATCAATAAAACCAATCTGGACTTATGTTTTATTGAATGAAAATGCAACACCTCTACAGGTCGAGAATCATTTTCCGAAATTTGTGGATCGATATTTCCATACAAATTGGTCCTCCAATGTCCAGTTTACCATGCACCTTGAATCTCTCAAACAGGTGCATCTCTATTCCGAAGCCTCCGGAGGCTTCAAGCCCATGGGAAACATTGTGCATATTTATGTGTTTTCAGTGATTGGTATTTTCATTCTATTCATTGCATGCAGCAATTTTGTGAATTTGACCACAACACGTGCGATAAAACGTGCTAAGGAAGTCGGATTGAGAAAAGTTTTAGGCGCTCAGCGGGTGCAGCTCATCACTCAATTTTGGGGAGAGGTATTTTTTCTCTGTCTTGTCGGGATGATCCTGGCCTTACTCCTTGCTTTAACGTTCATGCCCTTTTTTGAACAGATTGTCGGAAAATCTTCTTTGTTGCAAGACATACCGCATTTTGTTGTTTTTGGATCGATCCTGATATTTGCACTCCTTGTTGGTTTGGCTGCCGGCAGTTACCCTGCATTCTTTCTGTCGGGTTTGAAACCGATTCTCGTCCTGAAGGGGGGAAAGAGTCCGGGTAATAAAGGCCATTCTGTTATAATCCAACGAGGATCGGTTATACTTCAATTTGTAATCTCCGGTGTCTTGATTGCCGGAACTGTGATTGTGTACAAACAACTTAAATTTATACAGGGACAAGATCTCGGTTTCAATAAGGAGCATGTGGTTGTCCTCCCTGCCGGTTCCAACGACAAGGCCGTTATTTCAGAAAGTCTTCAAAACTCGAATGTCATCTCGGCTTCGGTTTCACAACGCATCCCTGTCAATCCTGACGGTTATGATTTGCGCCCGGTTATTCCGGAAGGATTTCATCAACCTTTGCAGGTGGACAGTTATATAGTTGATGAGGCATTTCTTGGCACTTATGGTATTCAGCTTTTGGCTGGAGAGAATTTTTCTGAGGAAAAGGCTTCCACTTATTCTGGATTCCTCATCAACGAAACGGCCGTAAAAACATTCGGATGGAGTTCACCTGAGGACGCCTTACACAAACAGATCGATTGGGGGACAGGTCAGAAAAAGGGTCCAGTAGTCGGTGTAGTGGAAAATTTCTTTATGCGGTCACTGCGTGATAAGATGACACCACTTGTTATGCAGGTTATGCCTGACAAACAGTGGTGGCATACCTACATTTCGATCCGTATTCGACCGACAAATATCCCTTCAACATTGGCATCCTTGGAAAAGATATGGAAAGAGCACACGGACGAGGGTGTTTATTCTTTTTTCTTTATTGATTCATTTTACGATGCACTTTATCGGAAGGATCTCCGTTTTGGGCGAATAATCGGATATTTTGCTGCATTGGCCATTCTCATTGCATGCCTGGGATTGTTCGGACTTTCCTCTTATGCCGCGGAAACGAGAGTCAAAGAGATTGGAATCCGGAAAATTCTCGGTGCATCTGCCGCTGGAATCGTAAAACATCTGTCCATTGACTTTTTGAAGTTGGTCGTTATTTCCTTCTTGATTGCGATCCCGTTGGCCTATTTTATAATGAATCGATGGCTTGGGGGATTTGCATATCGAATCACACCTGGTGCGGATATTTTTATCCTTTCCGGTGTCGTCATCCTCTGCATTGCCTGGATGACAGTGGGCTTCCAGTCTTTTCGTGCCGCTCACGCCAATCCCGTGGAATCATTGCGGGAAGAGTAAGTAAATCAAAGTCATGGATCAAGATTAGATTGCTTTTTTTGGGATTGATCATATGAATTTCAATCATCAACATCATCCACCGCGATTGGGGCAATGGCTGCTCCGGCAGTGTTTGCGGATAGAGGATTCCAACCATCGTCTCGGAGATTTTGAGGAGGTGTTTCAGCATATTGCCGAAACAGAGGGTGTGCATATTGCGTGGAGGTTGTATTTGTGGCAGGTGATACGATGCATACCCGAATTCATAAAAAATGGTCTTTTTTGGAGGTACACAATGTTTAAGAATTATGTAAAAATGGGAATCCGGTCATTATCGAAATATTGGGGATATACAACGATCAATATATCCGGCTTGGCAATCGGCCTGGCGTGTTGTGTTTTTATTTTCCTTTGGGTGCGAGATGAATTGTCCTTCGACCATTTTCATGATAAAGCGGATCGAATCTATCGCGTGGCAACAAATATGGAGCGCGTCGTTACATCAGGAAATAAAACTGCATTCACACCCGTCAATTTAGGGCCCGCTCTCCTCAATGATTATCCATCCGTCCAAAAAGCAGTACGTCTGAAATACCGACGCTTGTATGTTCATAATGAGGATCGGAAGTTTTACGAAAGCCGTTTTGTATTTGCAGATTCTGATTTTCTGTACCTCTTCAGTTTTCCTTTGAAAAGCGGAGAAATGGAGACGGCTCTGAACGAGCCCTATTCATTGATTGTGACCCAGTCGATGGCCAAAAAGTATTTTGGCAATGAGGATCCACTTGGAAAAACACTCATGGTGGAGCAATCACATCCGTTTAAAATTACAGGTGTGATTGAGAAGGTTCCTTCCAATTCACATTTTCAATTTGATTTCGTCGCCTCATTAGAAACCCTTCGTCCGATGAATATGTGGCCTTCGTACGAATGGTGGAGTGTGGATTGGTATACCTATGTCCTGCTCGCCGATAATGCTGATATGAAAAATCTCGATTCTCAATTGGACCGGCTGTCCCGACGATACATCGGAGCACAGGAGGATGAGTATGGAATCCGCCAGCGCTATTTTCTTCAATCCTTGAAGTCCATTTATTTGCATTCCAACTTAAGACATGAAATTGGAAAAACCGGAAGCAGCTCCACAGTGATTTCGTTCGTTGTCATTGGTGTTCTCATCCTGATGATCGCCGGTATTAATTTTGTAAATCTTGCCACGGCCCGATCTATTAAACGAGCTCGGGAAGTCGGTCTCCGTAAAGTTCTTGGAGGCCACCGCAATCAAATCATCCGGCAATTTTTGACCGAGTCCCTGATGATCGGTTTCATTGCTTTGCTCTTTGCTATCATACTCATCCAATTACTTCTGCCCCTGTTTAATCAATTAAGCGGTAAGGATCTTGCTTTCGGTCTATTCCATGACACTTCTCTATTTTGCGGACTTTTTCTCATGACAATTATCTTTGGATTGGCAGCAGGCACCTATCCCGCTCTGTTCCTTTCCAGATTCCAACCGGTGAATATGATGAAAGAAGTGAAAATTTCGGGAGGGCGAACCTTGTGGCTAAGAAAAGGATTGGTGATCATCCAATTCGCGGCATCTTTTATCCTCATCGTTGGAACGATGATTGTGTATCAACAACTTGCTTTTATGATGAACAAGGATTTGGGATTTGATGCCGAACAGGTTGTTGTTATTCCGACCTACGGAAATTCATCCTTGAAGGCCAGCTATGAGTCCTTTAAAAAAGAGCTGGAGCAACTTCCCGATGTGGGCCGGGTTTCAGCGTCCGGAACCGTACCGGGAGAAGAAACTCCCCAGATCGTTTTTTATCTCGATGAGGAGGGATCGGAAAAAACACGAACCATCCACACCTATGTAGTGGATCGTGATTTTGTCGAAACGTACAAAATGGATCTGGCCTTCGGTCGATCCTTCTCAAAAGGATTTTCCACCGATCCTTCCGAAGCCTTCGTTATCAATGAAGCGGCCGTCAAGAGTTTTGGGTGGAAATCTCCTGATGCCTCCATCAGCAAGAAGCTGACCTGGGGATGGCCGGGGAAGAAAGGATCCGTCATCGGTGTTGTAAAGAATTTTCATTATGCTTCGGTACAAAATTCCATTGAACCGTTGATTATGCATATCCAGCCGAGCTGGTATAAATATTTCTCCCTAAGAGTGAAGTCAGATGAGATTCAGAGGACTATGGTTTCCATTGAGAAAATTTGGAAACAATTTGAACCGAACTATCCCTTCGAATTCTTCTTTTTGGACGGTCATTTCAATAGGCATTATCAGAGCGAACTTCATCTGGGCCGTCTTCTTCGAACTTTTTCCTTTCTCGCTATTTTAATTGCCTGTTTGGGATTATTTGGTCTGGCAGCCTTTCTCGCCGAACAGAGAACAAAAGAGATCGGGGTCAGGAAAGTGTTGGGGGCTTCGATTCCCAATATCATAGGGTTGCTCGCTAAAGATTTCTTGAAACTTGTCTTTGTGGCCGGTGTTTTGGCCAGTCCGCTCATCTACTTCGCCATGACCAGATGGATTCAAAATTTTGCCTACCGTATTCATATTTCCATTTGGATATTTTTATCGGGAATGTTGATCTCGCTCCTCATTGCCTTCCTTACCGTGAGTTATCACTCTTTAAAGGCGGCAATGAGTAATCCTGTGGAGAGTTTGAAGTATGAATGAGGAGTCATGTGTGAGTGGTGATTTGTGACTGGTGAGTAGTGGGATAAGGTAAGCGAGGAAGTGGACACTGAAGAAGATCAGGAGATCAGAGTATTAGTGGGAAGGATATCAGTATATCAGAAGATCAGGAACGATGAGGCTGTTTCACCTGATATCCTGATAATCTAATCTCCTGCCCACTGATTTTCTGATAACCTGATATGCTGTAGGAAGGGTATCGGAGGATCAGGATATCTGTGGGAAGAAGACCTGTGCATCAGAAGACCTTAAGGAAGAAGGTAACCGGTAGTGAGTGGTAAAAAATGAACGGTGGGCAGTAAACGGTAAACGGTATCAAAACGATATGGGCATAATGGATAGGCTAAAACCACCGTGGATGGGCGAGTGGCTCTTGAAGCGATGTCTATGGAGCGAAGACCGGTGGCATCGACTTGGAGATTTTGAAGAGGTGTTTCAGCATATTGCTGAAACTGAGGATCGATTTCATGCATGGAAGTGGTACTGGTTTCAGGTTATTCGATCGGTACCGGAATTAATGAAAAACTCAATTTATTGGGGAGGCGCCATGTTTCGTAACTATTTGATGATTGCTCTGAGGAACCTCAGAAGCAACAAAGTATACTCGTTTATTCACATTTCCGGTGTGGCTGTCAGTATTGCTGCTTGCTTTCTCATTTTAAAATATGTCAGTTTTGAGCTCAGTTATGATAGATTCCATGAAAATGGTGACGATCTCTACCGGTTAACCAACGACCGGTATCAGGATGGTGAGTTGATACAGCACGGAGTCATCTTCTATCCGTCGGTGGCCAAAACGATGCGGGCGGACTATCCGGAGGTTCTCAATTACACACGGGTGGATCAGTTCAATAGGCTGTATGTGCGTCGGGGAGAGGTTGGTTTTGATGAAAGTATCGTTTTTGCAGATTCGGCTTTTTTGAGCATGTTTACTTTTCCCCTCATCATCGGGGATCCCAAGACGGCATTGGCCGCACCCTTTTCGATCCTCCTATCCGAATCTATCGCTGAAAAATACTTTGGTAGCAATTGGCGAGAGACAGGTATTTTGGGTGAAGTTCTCACAGTGGATAACAGAGCCGATGTCACGGTCACAGGTGTTTTTAAAGAGGTCCCGGCCAACTCACATATGACGTTTGATATCCTGGCATCTTACGTTACACTGGGCAGGGCATATGGGACACGTTATGAAGACAGCTGGACAAACTCCAATTTTATGGCCTATCTTCAGTTGGTGCCGGGTACGGATCCGAGAGCCCTGGAGCAGAAATTTGTCGATTTCAGTGAACGCTATTTTAAAGGCAATCAGGTCACCGGTTATATTGAAAAATTTTATTTGCAGCCATTAAAAGATATCCATCTGTATTCCGATTATGAATATGAGACCTGGGTCCACGGCAACGGAACGGCTGTCAAGGCACTTCTGTTGATTGCCTGTTTCATCCTGCTCATCACGTGGGTTAATTATGTCAATTTAAGCACGGCAAGGTCCCTGGACCGGGCCAAGGAAGTGGGCATGCGGAAAGTTGTCGGTGCCCAGAGGAGCCAGATTGTCAAACAGTTTTTATTGGAGTCATTGCTGTTTAACACTGTGGGATTCCTTCTGGCAATCGGGATTGTTGCACTCATACAACCTGTTTTCAGTGAACTTCTAAACATTCAATTTACTTCCTCATTATTCACACATCATTTGGGTGTGGCTTTTATCGTCCTCTTCCTGGCAGGTACCGTTACCTCGGGACTGTACCCGGCCTTCGTGACTTCTTCTTTTCAATCCATTGCTGTTTTGAAGGGAAAGTTGAAGAGCACCGGACATGGTCGACTCATCAGGAAAGGGTTGGTCGTCTTTCAGTTTGCGCTCTCATTTGCATTGATCGCAGGGACTTATGCCGTGTTTCTTCAGATTGACTATATCATGAATGAAGATCTGGGCATGAATATTGACCAGATCCTGGTTGTGAGAGGCCCTCGCTTGACCCGGTGGAATTCAACGTATTGGGATAATATCAGCAGCTTCAAGGCAGAACTACTTCGCTATCCCGCCATTAGCCATGTAACGGCTTCACAGCGCCTGCCTGGTCGTCGAACCGGTCGGATATTCAATGTGCAGAGACTGAGTGGTGATTCGGAAAGACGGTTTACCACCAGTGATATTGGCGTGGATCATGATTACTTTGAGACCTTTGAGATGGATATCATCGCAGGGAGGGGATTTGAGCACTCGGATCATCATATGGATTTTAATGCGATTCGGTCTGTCGTCTTGAACGAGTCGGCTGCAAAATTAATGGGTTTTGAAAAACCGGAGGATGCATTTCTACAGGGGATTCGCTTTTGGAGAAAGGATTGGGAGATCATTGGTGTTGTTGAGGATCATCATCAGCAATCACTCCACGTACCTGCAGAACCTATTATTTTTACACCGCAGTATTCGACGGGACATTCTTACTTTATTAAATTGGATCCTCGGAATCTGTCGCAAACGATGGCAACTGTGAAAGAGAAATATTTAGAGATCTTTCCCGGCAATTCCTTCAGTGCCTTCTTTTTAGATGAATTTTTCAACGAACAATACCAGGCCGATCAAAATTTCAGAACGGCTTTTATCCTCTTTGCTTCTCTGGGCGTATTGCTGGCCAGTCTTGGATTATTCGGACTTTCATTTTTTACGACTGCCCAGAGAACCAAAGAAATCGGTGTTCGAAAAGTGGTAGGAGCCACCTCAAGGAGGATTTTAGGTTTGCTTTTCTCGGATTTCTCCAAACTTATCTTGCTGGCCGCCCTTCTGGCCTCGCCTCTCACTTATTTTGCCATCAGGCGATGGTTGTCCGGATACGCCTATCGTATCAATGTGGACTGGACCATGTTGGTTTTACCAATACTCATCGTTCTTGCCATTGCATCACTTACGGTCAGTTACCAGACGATTAAGGCCGCGAAGGCGAATCCGGTCGAAGCGTTAAAATACGAATAGTATTTTAACGCGTAGATCCGCCTGTGGAGGGTGGATAGTCTTAAATATGAGTGATTGGTGACTGGTGAGTTGTGACTGGTGAGTGGAACAGGAGACCGGTGAACCGAGGGGGTAAACCCCGGTTGTTTCCGATCCTTTTCGGAATCACCGGGTGTTTGGGGGGAAGGGAGACAGGAAAAAGGTAATCGGTAAAGAGAGGGTGAACGAATGATCGGTCCGGAAGCAGATCAGGAGATCTGGACATCGGTGAGCAGGACACCAGTATACCAGAAGATCAGGAACAATGAGGCTGCTTTACCAGATATCCTGATAATCTAATCTCCTACCAACCGATATTCTGATAGCCTGATGTGCTTTGCTCAGTAAGAATATCAGTGGGAGGATGACCAGTGCACCAGTAGACGGGGAGAAAGATGGTCATTGGTGAGAAAAAAGTGAGTGCCAAAAAGAGGTGATCGTGGGAAAGGGTATGAGATTCAGCAATAAGTCAAAACCGCCACGATTTGGTGAGTGGATCTTGAAGCGATGTCTGCGAAATGAGGATCGGTTACATCGTGCGGGTGATTTTGAAGAGGTATTTCAGTCAATTGCAGAGTCGGAAGGTCGATACTGTGCCGGGATGTGGTACTGTTGGCAGGTCATTCGATCGGTACCGGAATTTATTAAGGACGGAATTAATTGGAGTGGAGCCATGTTGAAAAATTATATCAAAATTGCATTTCGAAACCTGAAGAAGTCAAAAGGGTACTCGTTCATCAATGTTGCGGGGCTGGCCATCGGCATGGCGTGCTGTCTGCTCATTGTCCTCTATATTCAGGACGAATTGAGCTATGACACCTTTCACCTAAATGCGGATCGTATTTTCCGGGTCGTGGCGAGTTCGTCGGAAGACAGTGTCCCCACTAATGCCAACGGGATCTTCGGCACAGGTCCTGCGTTGAAAAAAGATTTTCCCGAGGTGGAGGATTTTGTCAGAATTCGCAAAATGGGTCAGGGTAAAAAAATCTATGTGGGATACGGGGATCGAAAATTCTATGAGGAATGGTTTTTCTTTGCGGATCCCAACATTTTCACCATGTTCACATTTCCTCTGATCCGGGGAGATGCGGAAAAGGCCTTATCTGAACCCAACTCCATTGTCATCACGGAGACTATGGCCAAAAAGTATTTCGGTCATGAAGATCCTATGGGAAAGACACTGGAAACGGATCCCTACAATTCGGGTGAAATGATGCTTTTCCAGGTCACGGGCATCGCGAAAGATGTTCCCCATAATTCACATTTTCATTTCGACTTCCTGGTATCCTATATCAACCAGACAGAGGATCTGACATCATTTAACGGTTTCTGGCAGCATTACACGTATGTACTGCTCAATGAGGCTGCATCGGCAGAGATACTGGAATCCAAATTGTTTGCCTTTCTCCAGAGACACTGGCGTGAAGATCCATATTATACGAACCATCTTCAACCTCTGAAGGACATTCGGCTCCATTCCCATCTCCGGTCCGAAATCGAACCGACCGGAAACATAGCCTATGTTTATGTATTTTCCATTGTCGCCGTATTTGTGCTGACTATCGCATGCATTAATTTTATCAATCTGTCCACGGCACGCTCCGCGAAACGGGCCAAAG
>Ga0114922_10000816_pt1 | contig 29892 bp, 26 predicted proteins | sample AartaG_FD_100975 | JGI IMG/M metagenome (GOLD analysis project Ga0114922, IMG submission 100975) | Deep subsurface microbial communities from Aarhus Bay to uncover new lineages of life (NeLLi) - Aarhus_00045 metaG | ecosystem: Environmental > Aquatic > Marine > Oceanic > Sediment | place... | reverse complement strand
GAGTTGGTTTTGTTGTGCTTCCATTACTCTGAGATCCAGAGTGTCTATCATACCTGAAAGTTTGAGAGTTTTCAGTTGCATTATTATCTGAGCTGTGTCTTTCATAGTCTTTTCCTCCGGTTTTAGATATTTTTTGCAAAATAGTCCATTGGTCTAATGAACTCAGATGTGATTAGAGAAATTGGGATTTGCGTTTCTTCAAGACTTTCATTTTTTAGTTTTTCGAGTAATTGGATGAAGGATTTGGGTGATACAGACAGATGCTGATCCAGAGCCAGAGAGGCAGCCTTCTCAAGAAGTTGATGATTATATTTTTTCATAAGATTTATCAGACTTTGGGCTTTTCTCAAGTTGATGAAAGCATGGGGTATTAGGGTTCTGCGGATGAGTTTTTGGAATTGAGGGCCGACTTTACCGGCTTGTTTCTGAAGGTAGGCCGGCAGTCCTTCATCCAGGACTTTTTTCATGTTTTCCGGAAAGTCGTTCCAAGCGGTATGGCGGTAGTGATTTGTAATCACGTGTTGTTTTATGATTTGGTTTTGATAAAATATCCGGATGATTTTATCATTACCTTTAACCCAAAGTTTTTTACCGATGTAAGCATTGGCAACCGAATAGGCTTTCTTGTTAAACTGGATATAGTGATCAGGATGTACAGTACACTCTTTCCATGTAGCTATTTCAAATGGGTCATTGGGTAGGGCTTTAAGTTTTGGTTTCTCATGTTCAAGGAAAGCAGGATAAGGCTGCCATCCTGTGGTCCCGTGGATTCGGTGACCGTGTTTACCGAGACACCACTGTTTTATTGATTTATTTGCCTGGTATAGATCGAGATTTGGATTCATGGCAAGTTGTTTCCGGAACTGTTGTCTTGCAGGTTTTATCTGGCTTTCGACTTTACCTTTGTCTTTGGGATGTCCTGGCCGACATGGATCAATAAAACACTTGTAGTGTTCAGCCATTTCCCTGTAAGCTGGATTTAATACAGGATCATAGAGGTCTGGTTTGATGACACCGCTTTTCAGATTGTCCAGTACGATACGTTCCGGGACACCGCCAAAGTTCTCAAAACATCTTACGTGAGATGCCACAAAGCTTTCTTTCGTTTGTCTATAGACAAATTCAGTGTATTGGTGGCGACTGTGTGAAAGGATTGCTACAAAAGCATAAACTTTTCTTCTACGCTTGGTTAACGGATCATAAAGGAGTCCAAGGTAACCGTAATCGATCTGGAGTTTACTCCCAGGAGGAACTTCAATACGGCAGGTGGATTTTTGAGGAGAAATAACGATCCGGTTGTTCCTTACGAACCTTTTGAAGGAGCTGTAACTGATTTTTCCTTCAAGATCATGTCTTTCACAGATGACTTCAAAGGCGATCTTTGGTTTGAGAGGGATGTGCTTATGATTGACCAGATCAGAGGTTTCTTGTAAGAATGGTTCCAATAATTTTTGTGCTTCTGCCGGGCGACGTTTGATTTCTGATTCGAGAGCATCTTTCAGTAAGTCTAAAATCTGTTCTTTGGGTGGCAGTGGTTTTTCAAGAGAAAGTCCTTTTCCCGTGGCAAATTTTATGTACTTTCTCACACTCTTTCGGTCGTAGTCGAGAGCGTTTGCAATGAAGGTAATATTCTGTCTGTGATGCCACCTTCTTATGATTTCATAGATATCCATGTCAGTGATCCATTTAAAGGCCATATTTTCCTCCAAGCTTTTTAATTTTGTCCTGGAGGAAAGTAATCGTTCAATTTTGAAAAGCAAACAGGTGGGGAATAATATTGACCCTGAGAGGAAAAAAATGGGGAATAATTATGACCCTGAAGTGGGGAATAATTTTGACCCCAGATCGGGGAATAATATTGACCCTAAACTAAGAAAACTGGGGAATAATTTTGGACCTCGACAAATATGGGTCTCGTGCAGTTCAGCGGGATACACATAATGAATAACAACCGTCAAAATCAAACATCAGTGAAATTCCGAAAAGGGAATAGGATGAGTACGTCCAGATTTGAAAAAATCCATGTAAAATTTATCTCGGCTCCTATTTCTTCTTTAAAAATTCTTGTTACTACCATAATTATTGGCTAATATTAGTTAAGGCTATGCTGTTTTTGTATATAAATTCTTTTTTTGAAAGTTTATGAATTATAGGGCTTCACAAAACAGATTTTAGTCCATAAAGTTTGGAACAAATGATTTAACAAAGCGGATCTTATTTTTTTGTCCGGTTCGATGAGCTGTCAATGCTACCAAAAGTACCACAATATGAGCAATCGTTACATGATTACTGATGGCCTGTAATCCTCTGACAGTAGGATTTTGCATTGCAATAGAAAGTAATCGTGAGAATATTCGTTCAATAGAAGTTCTGGTATTATAAAGTTCTTTGAAATCTTTTATGCCATAATCTATCTCTTCTCTGATACTGGGTTCGAGTCGAATCAGAGCGTTACAGCCTTTTCCTTTAAAAAACTTGGGATGAAAGATTGGGCAGACAATGTACTGATGTCGCATACTGGGATCATAATGAATCGGACAGGTATATTGACGATATAGAATTCCGGTGCGCTTGGGCCGCATCTTTCCTTTTCGGTACATGGGAAGTACTGCTTCACAAACGACCTTATTCCCTTTGATCTGATATCCTTTCGGTTGTTCATTACGTGGATTGTGCGGGATTATAGGGTGAGCTTTCAGGTCCTTGATAATGAATGTGAGAAAGTCTTCATTATCAAAATTCGCATCACCAATGACGGCATCGATCTTTAACTTGAAGGTATCTGTGGCTCCCTGGAGAAGCGATTTGGCGATCCTGGTTTCAGGGACATTTGCGGGTTTGGTAGTTTCCCATATAGGTAATTCTTTGGCTGTATCACTAAGGATGTGATTTCTATAGCCCCAGAAATAGTGAACTTTCTTCTTGAATGGTGCTGGATAGTGAATCATCACACCTAACTTGGCATCCGGATCACCTGCAGGTGTTCTGGATTTGTCAAATCTATTTTTCATAGATGTTTTCAAGTTGTTCTCTTTCAGTGCGACAACGATGGGGCAAGAATCGATGGCAATGGTTTTTCCAGTGATTACTTCAGATTCGATGAGTTCCTTCACCAATTGCTGATGAATAAGCTGAAGCTCTTGGTTGGAGCAGTCATGCAAGAAAGATGAGAAGCGTTCGATAGATGGGGCCGGCATGAGAGGATTAAATCCAAGGATTTTTGAAATTGTTGGATTGTTGTTAAGCTCGAAAGTCAGATCTGATAAGGTCGCAAATCTCCTGAGTGCTTTATAGATTAAAGCTTTGAGCAAGCTATTACGACTAACAGGCTTTCTTCCTGTTTTATAAACAGGCTCTTTGAAAAAGGGAAGCGCCTCAAAGAGTTTATTGTATTTTACAGGGGACTGTAGATCCGCGGGATCAAATATAATATTTGAATTGGACATGAGAAGGTATCCTCTCGTTTTGTGAAAGTCTGTGAAAATCCACATCAAGAGGATACCAAATAAGCAATAGTTAGGAAAGCTATATTTTAAATAAACAGAAACATCTCTACTATTGAATGAAAGGGTTTCACAAAACTCTGGCTTCCTAACCACCCCATTCTGACGGGTAAAATTAATGTAAAATACCCCCATTTTGTTATTTTTGGGAGATAATTCGACAATAAAAAACAATAAGTTACGCATGGTTAGGAAATGCCAATTTTAGTACTTTTCTAAGTCTTTAATAATCAATAATCTCTGAGTTTTGTGAAAGGCTATTATGAATTAAACAGGTTAGAATAGGGTATGAGAATTATACAAATAATTTAAATGCTTCTGTCGTTTTCCGGTAAAATCTTCTAATATCGGCATTTGGATATTTCTAATTTATCGTAAAAGAAATCACTATGTAAAAGGCTCCACTTACATCCAACTTCGGTTTCCTCTTTTTTATCCTCCCTAATTACTTCACCATTTTTAAATGTTTTTTCACGATTTGTGCAACGATTTGATGTCCCTCCTTGTTAAAATGTGTATCTTTCGGTATAAAGGTGTTTTCATTCATGTAGGGCCTCAAATCGACGGAATCAATTCCTTTTCTTGAAAGATCCCAATGTATCACTCTGGTTGGAAAAGAGTAATCAATATTGACTTTATAAGTTTTTCGTATTGTGAATCCATGTTCTGATGGGATTATGAGAACAAGCAGTGAAATATCATATTTTTTACAAATAGTGGCAATATCTTCGATACATTGCTGGGCTTCACCGGCATAGATACGAAATTGGGTTGTATCCCCTGAAAATAACTTTCCTGCTCTTGAGGTGGGGGAAAGGATATCATAATGTTTTTTTACCTTATTTGATACCCAAAGTCTATATAAAAATGTAAGTGTATGTGAATTAGAAACAATGAATGTATTAATGCGATTCATAAAATTCGGAGTGCCTTTTATAATCCTCCCATCTGAAATACGAATTGCTTTGTAATCCCTTTTTAGATCTGATATGTCGTTAAATGGGAAATAACCTATGATAGCATATTGTATATTTAATCCCAATTTTATATATCTTTTTAAAATGATCAGATATTGTTCCAGTCCCCATCCTGGCACAGCTGTATTAATGATTTGATATTCCTTAAATTCATTCTCCATTAAGCCGCAGAAAGTATACGGATATTCGACTCCTTGTCCGAAAGTAAAAGAATCTCCGAGTAACAGGATTGATTCTTTTTCCAAAACAATTCTATCGTTCCCGGAATGGGTTCTATTTCCATATTCGCCTAAATGATAATGTGTATCAATCTTATAATCCCAATGCCTAAATGTTTTATTGGATTGCATTACAAAACCCAATTCTTTATCCGACTGATACATTTTGGGAAAGGCCGCCTTCTGAGGTGAAAAAATCTCAAAACCGATTTCGATTACAATAAAAGCAATCAGCATGGAACCAAATAACAGGCCAATGTTAACCATTACATTTTTCATGTCAAATTTCCAAAATATCCAGGACTCTTTTCCCATAGTCATTGCATTTTTAAATCCACAATCCCATCGAATGGATCATTCAGAGACGAGCATGTAATTCTTCACGTTGTATCGTTTTTTAAACATCTCCCCAAATTGTTTCGCCTCTTCCCGGCTTTTAAAGGATCCCACCCAAACCAGATAGAATGTTTTCCCGTCCGTCCTTTTGGTTCTTAAATCGACGTGATAGCCTTCCTGTTCATAAAATGATTTACGGAGGAGCGCCCGATTCTGTTCGGTGAAGGCATTGACTTGTATGGCCCATCGCGTATTTGGTGTGTTCGGGGATTCCTGTATATCATCGGATCCCTGTTCAGTGAAGGCCCAGAGGTCCCGTTGGGCAATTTCGGAAAGTTCAGTGTGGGGGAAGTCGTCCACTGCTCTTTGGAGATAAACAATGGCAGAGTCGGTTTGTCCCATGGCCTGGTGGCAGAAACCCAACCAGAAATAACAACTCTGGTGGAGCGATGATCGGGGGTACTGGTTTAAGAGCTGAAGGTATTTTTGCTGGGCTGTTTTGTAGAGCCCCTGTGAATATTTAAGTTGGGCAATACGAAAGAGAGCGCGATCGCTGTATTGACTTTCAGGGTATGTTTTCAAAAGATCTTCGTAGTAGGAGAGGGCAGAATCAGCATTAATGGAGACCAAACCATATAGGAATAGAGACCTGTCAGGCGGGATATCATTTTTGATCTTCATGAGCATGTCTCTGGCCTGGCGCGTATGGCCTTCCCTGATGAGATTGACAATATCAGAGACCGACTGATTCATCGCTACTGTACAGGGCAGGAAGATGAAGAAAAGAATAAGCCGTTTTAGTGTTCGACGGTTCATGACGGGTTCTCGTTCAGGAATGTTTTCCATTGATTACATTGTGGGCATCGCCAGAGGGGATCCCCGGATTCGAATCCACAATTGGAACAGCGTAGAATCGCCGATTTTTCCAATTCTTTTTCCATTATATCGAAGATTTGCTCCAGAGCCGTGGTTTCATCTCCTCTCTCCCTGTAGAGACGAGAGAGGAGATATCGACCGGGAATAGAATCGGGTTGGATTTCAGTAGCATGCCGGCATGTTTCGACTGCCTCATCGAGCCGTCCCTCTTTTCTGTACAATTCGGCGAGGTTCAGATAAACCGTTGAATCGTTGGTTTTTTTACTGATAACCTGTCTGTAGATCTCTTCGATTTCACCATAGTGGCCAAGATCAAAGAGGACTTCTTTTAAGCGATCGAACGCAAGATGGGCCCAATCCGGATTTTTCAGAGTGAATTCTTTCCAAATTTTTAAAGCCTCTTCATTTCGATCCTCTTTCCGATACGAATCCCCCATATACAAATATGCTGGAATACACTTTTTATCCAGTTTTATGGCTTCCCTGAATCGAATACGTCCTTCCTTTTCCGCATTTTGTTTTATTAGATCCAGGCCGGTATATACCCTATAAAGAGCCAGAATGTCCGTATCCTGCCTTTTCAGCCATTTGTTAATGGTCTGTTGATAAGAGAAAGCCTTGTCCCAGTCACCTTTTTCTTCATAGAGAGAGAGGAGGAGTTCCTGGTTTTTGATATTTCGCTTCGCTCGCTGAATGAGACGTTCGGCCATCTCTATCGCTTTTTCCAGCATATTGTTGGCATGATAATCGAGAACGAGATGGTGGAGGATCGTTTCGATTTGGGAATCGGTGAGATTCCCTCGAATTAGGAGATTTCGATGTATCTTGATAGCTCGGACAGGGAGACCCTTTTCCCGAAGGATGTCTCCCAACAGGATATAGGCCATAATATTATCAGTGTCTTTCTTGACTGTTCTCTTCAAGCAATCAATAGCCTTTTCTTTTTTCCCTTCCAATAGCATGTGGAGTGCATCGACATAGGGAGATTGGTCGACTTTTTTCCTCTTTTTTTGTACGAACAATAAGGCTGTCACAACAGAAATGCATATAAAAGAGATAGCGATGATGAGATAGGTAAACATTGGTTGTCCCCAAACTGTGGTCCAAATATGGATTATTGGAAAACGGAGCAATGGAATTGTGAAAGACGCAGTAAAAATATTGACGGAACTTTAGTTTTCCATTTTTCCATTCTCCTTAACATTTTGACAATAAGACTCATTACCTTTTTCGATTCGCCCCTGTTTTGTGTGCTTATTCCTCCTGTATTATTGTATCCTCTTCCAGTTCTGTGGAGCCTGCTTCTTCTTCGATGTTGGCGTTCCGTAGACGGTTGAGTTCATCTCTGGTTTTACGGTTTTCCTTTTGGAGCTTAAGGATATCACCCTTTAATTTAAGTATGTTGAGGGCAGAAGCGATTACCCAGGTCAATATACCGGCTCCAAAAGAAATATAGAGGAAAAAGTATAATGGGAGAACAGGTGATTGCCATTTTATAATTTTCACAGAGACGGTCTGGTCCTGGTTCTGAAGGGCAAATCCAAGGATGATGATGATGAGTAGTGCACCGAGAATCCATCTTAAGATCCACATGTTTGACTCCCTGTTTTGATTAAATGGACATAAATAAAAAATACTAACTATCAATTGAGATCCACGATCCCCCTTAATGTGGATCCTTTACATGTCTCGATCAAGACCGTGACGGGTTGACCGAGGGAGATATTTTTTTTAGGAAAGATGACCACATGGTTGGTGGGCGTTCTTCCCATCCATTCGTCAGGAGACTGTTTGCTTAAAACTTCTGGCAGCACCTCGACACACTGTCCGATCATCTCTCGTTTCTTTTGAAGCGTTATTCGTCTTTGAAGTTGAATGATTTTATCGAGTCGGTCCAACCTCATTTCTTCGGTTAGGTGATCTTCCATCTGGGCTGCCCTTGTTTCCTGGCGGGGGGAGTAGCGATAAGTAAATGCTTCATCGAAACGGACTTCCTCCATTAATGTATATGTCGCCTTAAAATCCGTTTCAGTTTCTCCTGGGAATCCTACAAGGATATCCGAGGTAATAGCCACTCCCGGAATGCGGTTTCTGGCCTTTTCAATGAGTCCGAGGTATTGCTCGCGAGTATATTTACGATTCATTAGCTCGAGAATACGATTGGAACCGGACTGTACCGGAAGATGGATGTGGGGGCAAATATTTTTCTCGGTAGCAATGGTGTCCAGAATATCGTCGGAAAGATCCTTCGGGTGAGAAGTCATGAAACGAATACGAAGGATTTTTTGAACCTGCCCACACATTCGTAATAGGTCAGAGAAGCGATTCCGGCCATCTTCGTAGGAGTTGACGTTTTGTCCCAGGAGGATCACCTCCATGATTCCCTGTTCACTCATTTCCGCTATTTCCAGAAGTATCTCTTCGGCTCGACGGCTTCGCTCTCGTCCTCGCGTATAAGGGACGATGCAGTATGAACAATAATTGTTGCAGCCTCTTGTGATTGTAACCCAGCCAGTGATTCCCGATTGCCGGCAGCGCTGAATATTGTTGTAGGTCTCTTTAGTGTGGAATTTGGTAAACACTCGGAATTCATACTGGCCATTGTCGATGAGATGGGGGAGTTTTCGGTATTCGTCTGGGCCAATAACAAAATCTATGAATGGTTTTTCCGAAAGCAGTGCCTCACCCATCCTCTGCGCCATACACCCAATGACGCCCAATTTTCGATCGGGTGCTTCCTTTTTCCATTTGGCCAAGACGTTAATTCTGCCCAAGGCCCGTTGTTCGGCATGATTTCGTACAGAACAGGTATTGATAAGGACGACATCCGCCTCTTCCTGGCATTCTGTAATATGGTATCCTTCCGTAACCAAGAGGCCAGTGATGATTTCTGAGTCGGCCTTATTCATCTGACATCCATAGGTCTCGATAAATACAGAATGACCGTTTTTTTTAGACTCCTTCTTCATTCAGAACTAAATTTAGTAGATAATTGATTGAAATGCAATATTTTTCTTTTTTATTTTTTCCCTTGACTTTAAGCCCATTAATTTCGTATATTATCCCTGGTTATTCTTAGGAATTCTTTAAAATTCTTAATAATCCCTAATTTGGATGTATAGGTGCTCGCATTCAGTGGAAAATTTTCATACAACGTAGATTCCAAGGGAAGGGTAAATATACCTGCAATTATTCGTAGTCAGCTTGGGAAGGAGTCGGACAACGCCTTCCATATTGCCGAAGGGCCAAATGATTGTCTGTTTGTTTATCCACGAGAAACCTTTGTTCATATTGGTTCCAAATTAGAGGAAAAGTATGGTTCCCTTTCATCATCCGATGAGGAGAGACGGTATCTTTTACAGACGATGGCCAATGCCCACCCATCCAGGTGTGATCAACAGGGGAGGATTATGGTTCCCCAGGAACATCTGGATTATGCTAAAATCAAAGATAAGGTTTTAATTATTGGTGTCTTCAATAAGCTTGAATTGTGGAATCCAAAGAATTATGAGAGATTTATGGAGGAAAGCGGATTCAGTACAAAAGAGAGAGTCCAGAAATTCGGTGGAGCCGATAGGGAACAAGTAAAAACATGAAAAATGGTTCGAATTGGAATCAGGAATGTTTCGAAGACTTGTAATAATCTGGTGAATTCTCCGAATAGGGAGGAGTCAACCAGTTCGGCTGGGGTGCTATGGAATACAATGAAATTTGAGCACCAAATCACCTTTCACGAACCGATCCTTCTCAATGAGACGATTCAAATGCTTGTAACGGATCGGGCGGGTCTATATGTAGACGGTACCCTGGGCGGAGGGGGACATGCCGAGGCAGTTTTAAAAAAACTCCGTAGAGAAGGTAGACTGATAGGTATAGATAGAGATGAAGAGGCGATTGCCCAATGTCGGCAACGCCTATTTTCGTATGGAGATCGGGTATCTATCGTTCAGGGTGAATTTGGGGAAGTCGATCGTTTGCTGGATGATATGGGAGTATCTCAGATTTCAGGTTTTCTTTTAGATTTGGGGGTTTCTTCTCATCAGATCGAAACCGTAGAGAGAGGATTTAGTTATTTAAGTAACGGGCCTTTGGATATGCGAATGGATACGTCTTCTACCAAGAATGCCAGTGATGTTATCAATCATTATTCCGAAAAGGATCTGACCGATATTTTTTCTCAATATGGTGAGGAACGCCGTGCACATCGGATTGCAAGGCGAATTGTTGAGAGACGGAAAAGGGAGACGATAGAGACAACGGGAGCATTGGCTGATATCGTCAGACGAGTAACACCCTATCGACAGCAGATTAAAACCCTTTCTCGCATATGGCAGGGTATTCGTTTTGAGGTTAATGAGGAGCTGGAGCAACTCCGAATGGGATTGGAAAAAGTCTATTCATATTTAAAGATAGATGGAAGAATCGTTGTCATCAGCTATGAATCCTTGATGGATCGTATGGTGAAGCGATTCTTGCGTGGAGAATATGCTACATTCATGAAAAAAGAACTACCAATTAGACGGCCAAACTTTAAGTTTCGAGTGTTGACTCGCCGAGTGATCCGTCCCACAGAGGAAGAAGTGCGACAGAATCCCAGGGCTCGAAGTGCTCGGTTGAGGATTGGAGAGAAGATTGGTGAGTGGTGAGTGGTGAGTAGTGAGTGATCATTCGTATTTGGTGAATGGGTGAATATTATGGCGAAGAAGAAAAAGAGTTCATCTCAGAAAAACAAAAGTAAATCGAAGTCCTCTTTGAATGGAGGAGGATTCGTGCTCCTTATTTTTTTAGGGACCATAGTCACTTCGTTTTATCTCTGGGGAAAAGTCCAAATCGATTTTGTGCTTCGGGAAAATGATCGGTTAAACCTTAAGAGACAAACTGTTCAACGGGAATTGGATGATCTTCGTGCTCAGGTGAACGCCTTGAAGAGGTATGAAAGAATTGTTGACCTAGCGAAAAAGCGGGGAATGGTGCCTGTTACGACATCGAATTTGGATCAACTATCCGTAGATATGAAAGGCTTGAAAACACATTCCAGTGAAAAGGAACTTTCACTTCGATATGCGGGTATGGGATTGATGAGTACAGGACAGAAGTCAAAATAGAATCTCAAGAAAAAAGAATTTAGAATTAGGAAAAGAGGTGTTGCTCAGGATGCGATGGGAATCAGACAGGAATGTGGACTCGAAGAGAATACGATGGCTGGGTGCTGTATTTTCTCTGCTTATCTTGGTCATCCTTTTTCGCACATTCACCTTTCAGGTGTTGAAGCGGGAACCCTGGAACTCCATAGCACCGAAACAGTATGAGCATCGGGTTAAACTCACGGCCAGTAGAGGCATCATCTATGATCGACATATGAATATTCTTGCCATGGATTTACCGATTTTTTCTCTGGCCATTGATCCGACTCGGGTCCAGAACGACGCGACCGCAGCATCGGTTCTGCTTGAAGGGCTTGGGGGGCAGGAGGAAATGTATCTTCATTTATTGAGTGAAAATAAGGATAAGAGTTTTGTCTGGGTAAAAAGGGATATCACCGAGACTCAAAAGAACGACCTTCTTAAATCGAAAATTCGCGGATTGATTCCTGTGAAGGAGAGAAAAAGGGTTCATCCATATGAGGATCTGGGTCGACAGGTCATGGGGATTACCAATAGTGAACACCATGGTGTTGGGGGGATTGAGCAGGCATTTGATAAAATACTTCGAGGTGAGGATGGATGGGCTATTTTCCAGAAGGATGGTTTGAACCGAAATTTTTCATCTCTCGATTATCCTATTGAACGACCGAAAGATGGCAAACATGTTGTGTCGACCATTGATCACCTCTACCAGACCATCGTGGAGGAGGAATTAAGGAGAGGAGTGATGGACCACAGGTCAAAGGGTGGTTCAGCAATGCTCATGGATCCGTTTACTGGAGAGGTTTTGGCCATGGCATCGGTGGTTGGGGAAATATCTCCGGAAGAAGAACGCAAATTTGCCGAATGGCTGCAAAATCGGACTTTACAAATCGATTTTGAGCCAGGGTCTACATTCAAAATCGTGGCCATAGCGGCCGCATTGGAGGAGAGTACCTTCAAACCAAATTCATTGATCCACTGTGAGAATGGTGTTTATCGTTTGGCAAACCATTCAATTCATGACCATAATAAGAAATATGCCTGGTTGACATTGAAGCAGATTATGGAGGTTTCGTCCAACATCGGCATGGCAAAGATTGGTCAGAAACTGGGGAACGAGATCCTATATAAATACATTCAAAATTTTGGATTTGGGAACAGAACGGGCATCGGCCTTCCGAGTGAGGTATCAGGTATCCTCCGGCCAGTATATCGGTGGACCAATTTTTCAACGGCGATGATCTCCTTCGGACAAGAGATTTCTGTGACAACGCTTCAGATGGCGTGTATGATCTCTGTTGTTGCAAACGGTGGAGAGCTGATGAAACCGCGGATTATCAAGGCGGTATTGGATGGAACCGGGGAAGAAGTACAAACTTTTTCCAGAGAGGTTATTCGAAGAGTGATTACCGAGAATACGGCAAACCAATTGACGATGATCCTACAAAGTGTGATAAATAGGGGCAATGGTTCCGGGGCGTCGGTGAAGGGCGTAGAAGTGGCTGGAAAGACGGGTACGGCTCAAAAGTCAATACCAGGTTTCAAGGGCTATTTCCCCGGAGCTTATGTGAGTTCCTTCGTTGGCTTCTGGCCCACCGAGACACCGAGATTTGCTCTGGTCATCGTGTTAGATGAACCCAAGGAGGAATACTGGGGCGCCAGATCAGCGGCTCCTATCTTCTCACGGATCGTGACAAGAATGGCGGGACTTCCCATATCGCCTGGTCTACCCGAAGGAAATAAAAATGAAGCCGATCGAGAGAAGAAAAAGTTTGTATTTTCCAATTATGAAGAAGGTGTTGAAGCGTCTGAAAAAACGGAGACGAAAGAATCCCAAGAGGATTCTCCCTACCATATTCCTAAACTCGTGGGTTTGAGTGTTCGGGAAGCACTGCAAAAGTTGGCTGTGGTTGGTGTTGAAGCCAGAGTAAAGGGAAGTGGCGTTGTCGTATTACAAGAACCCAAACCGGCCATGAAAATTAAAGAAGGTATGATTTGCTATTTAACTTGTCAAGAAAATATAGAAAGTGAGTTGTCCCGTTGATCCGATTCGCACAACTCTGTAAGAACATAAGACCCATTTCCGGGAATGTTGGTAAAGATCTTAACGTGACCGGAGTCGTGATTAATTCCCGGCAGGTCGAACCTGGTAATGTGTTTGTGGCTATTCGAGGTTTCGAGGTCGACGGACATCATTTTGTGGATGATGCTATCCGCAGGGGGGCGGGTCTCTTGGTCGTTGAGAGAGATATTGGTGAAAAATCGGTTCCGGTTGTCCGGGTGGAGAATTCACGGAGGGCGGCAGCGGTTTTAGCCAATCGTTTTTTTGATGAACCGTCCAGAGGACTGCGGCTCATTGGTATCACAGGGACAAATGGAAAGAGCACAGTTACTTTTCTACTGGAGTCCATACTTGCGAATGCAGGTATTGAAGTAGGCCTGATCGGGACGTTAATATATCGCTGGAAAGGAAATGAAGAGACAGCAGCACACACGACTCCTGATAGTATCGAACTATTTCGTTTACTGCGAAAAATGCGGGATGATGGTGTTCAGGATGTGGTCATGGAAGTGTCTTCCCATGCTTTAGCCCTGGATCGAGCGTTGGGTTTGACCTTTGAGTCAGCCATATTTACCAATCTGTCGAGAGATCATTTGGATTTTCACTCTTCCTTTGAAGATTACGGTAAATGTAAGGCGAAACTCTTTTCAATGTTATCGCCCGAAGGTTGTGGTGTGGTTAATGGTGACGATGCAGCAGTAGAGTGGATGGTAGGGGAGGCCAGGGGAAGGATCGTCAGTTATGGAGAAATAAATAAAGACGTGGATTATAGAATAGAGTCCATCGAAAGAACTGTCGGTAATACCAGGTTTCTAATGTGTAAAGAGGATAAAAAAATACCCTTTGAAACACATCTTCGTGGACGATTCAATGTGATGAACGTTGCGGCGGCTGCCATAACCGGTCTGGAACTTGGACTGGCCGAAGAGGTAGTCCGGGAAGGTATTTACAAGATTCGAAATGTAAGGGGTCGGATGGAGACCATCGATTCGATGCTGGGATTTCAGATTGTGATCGATTATGCTCACACGCCCGGAGCCCTTAAAAATGTGTTAATGGCAGTCAGAGAATTTACTGAGAAGCGACTCATTGTGGTGTTTGGATGCGGAGGGGACAGGGACAGGGGAAAGCGTCCAGAGATGGGAGGTTTTGCTGCTGATTTGGCCGACATCATATTTGTCACCTCAGATAATCCCCGGCGAGAGAATCCCGAAACGATTTTAAAAGATATCCTGGAAGGCATCGATACAGAGAAAAAAGTGATCACCCTCGTCGATCGAAAGGAAGCTATGCACGGTGCCCTGGATGAAGCCAGAGAAGGGGATGTCGTCGTAATTGCGGGGAAAGGTCATGAGACCTACCAGGAAATTGGAACGGAACGTTTCCCTTTTAATGATCGGGTCGTTGTTGAAACTTTTCTCGGTCTCGGGAAGGAGGGATGAGGTGGATCTCATGTTGAGAGAGATTGCAGGGATCCTGAGGACAGATGTGATATCAAATGGAGATCGCCCTGTAAAAGGCGTTTCCATAGATTCCAGAAAAGTGGAGAAGGGGATGCTCTTTTTTGCTCTACCAGGGGATCAATTTGATGGGCATCAATTTATCGATAAGGCAATTGAAAAAGGTGCATGTGGTGCTGTCGTAAGTCGAGAATGGTTTTCTGAACAAAGGGGGGATTCAAAGAAGAAGCTTCTGCCGGTCATTGATCCTATGTTGGCACTTCAGGAGTTAGCGGCTCGGTACCGAAAGAAGTTTCATTTTCCTGTCATTGCGGTGACCGGGACGAATGGGAAGACGACGACCAAGGAAATGATTGCAAAGGTACTGGGGAAAAAGGTTCAAATAATGAAATCTTCCGGGAATTTTAATAATCACATCGGTGTACCTCTTAGCATTTGTTCATGGCAAAAGAAGGGAGAGGCGGCCGTCATCGAGATGGGAGCTAATCATTTTGGTGAAATCAATCGACTATGTCAAATTGCTCAACCGACCCATGGCGTTGTTACAAACATCGGAAAAGGCCATATTGAATTCTTCAATGATGTAGCGGGTGTGGCAAAGGCCAAAGGAGAACTCCTCGAGTTTCTTGCAGAATCGGGAGAGGCATTTATAAATGGAGATGATTCCCATTTATTACTCCTTCAAAAGGTAGTCAAGAAAACGACAACTTATGGTTTTTCTGAGAGGTGTCATCTTCGGGCAAAGGATCTGGGTGTTGATCGTTTTGGTTTCCCCAAGATGTGTGTTGAAGGTGAAACCATAAAAATTTCCGTACCTGGTCGATACAACCTCTACAATGGATTGGGTGCGGCCGCAATCGGTCGATCGTTCTCCATATCATGGGAAGACATTAAAGAAGCTCTGGAGAGCTATCGTTCCATTGAGAAGAGGATGGAAGTACGAATGTTATCCGGTGTGTGTCTATTAAACGATGCCTACAACGCTAATCCATCCTCAATCCCGCAGGTCCTGATGACATTAAAATCCATGAAAAATTTCAGACGAAAAATTGTCGTGTTCGGAGATATGTTGGAACTTGGAAAGCACAGTGAAAAAGAACATCAAATTGTGGGGGAAAGGGTTAAAGAGTCAGGGGTGGATGCGCTATTTAGCTTTGGAGTCATGATGAAAATCGCCGCAAATAGAGCGAAGAAGTTAGGCTTAAGTGAGGTTCATCATTTTGATTCAAAACCGGCTTTGATCGACGCATTGAAAAGTTACATAAAAGAAGGAGATGTCGTTCTTATCAAGGGGAGCCGAGGCATGGTTATGGAAGAGATTGTGAATGGGCTGGAAAAAGAAAATGGATTCACCAAAGAAACTGGGGGATGATGAATGCTTTACCATATTTTGTATCCGTTGAGAAACGTTTTTTTCGGCTTCAACCTCTTGGGGTATATCACGGTGAGATCGGCGGCAGCGGCAGTCATAGCCCTTGTGGTAACCTTTTTGATTGGACCCCGGACGGTCCGCTGGTTAAAGCGCAAACAAGTTGGTGAAGAGATACGGCCGGAAGTTCCGGAAAGTCATCAAAAGAAGGCCGGTACGCCAACGATGGGAGGCATCATTATCATTTGTGCTGTTCTGGTCCCTGTACTCCTTTTTGCCCGGCTGGATAATCACTATATTCAATTGATGATTGCAGCCACTCTCTGGATGGGTGGAGTGGGTTTTCTGGATGATTACCTAAAGGTGGTTAAAAAGTATCCCAAAGGACTCATCGGGAGATACAAACTTCTCGGACAGGTCCTTCTAGGTTTGGTAGTGGGTATCGTGGTGACTTTCTCACCGGAGTATGAAGGCATTCAATGGTACAGTAGCGTCCCATTCTTTAAGAATCTGATGATCACATTTGGTTGGTTTTATATTCCCATGGTCATATTCGTCATTACCGGGACATCCAATGCTGTTAACATAACCGATGGACTGGATGGTTTGGCCATAGGACTTGTGGGAATTGCAGCTCTTGCCTGGGCCGGAGTCAGTTACGTGACAGGGCGGGTCGATTTCAGCCAATATTTAAATGTGATTTATCTGAGAGGTGCGGGTGAGTTAACGGTTTATTGTGCTGCCCTCATCGGAGCATCCCTTGGTTTTCTCTGGTTCAATTCCTATCCGGCATCGATTTTTATGGGTGATACAGGGGCTCTGGCTTTGGGAAGTGCAATGGGGACTCTTGCCGTTCTTTTAAAGAAAGAACTCCTTCTATTGTTGGTTGGAGGCGTATTTGTAGCTGAAATTCTCTCCGTGATTTTACAGGTCGCGTCTTATCGGTGGAGAGGAGGAAAACGTATTTTTAAAATGGCACCTTTACATCATCATTTTGAGCTCATGGGTTGGCCTGAGGAGAGAGTCACGGTTCGATTCTGGATTGTGGGAGTATTTCTGGCTTTACTGAGTCTGGGGACATTCAAGGTTCGTTAGGGTTATTTCGGGGTGACTTTTGAAGAATCAAGGATTCGACATTAAGGGGAAAAAAGTAACAGTTTTGGGAGCGGCCAGAAGTGGTGTGGCCGTTAGTAAGCTACTTGCCAGGAAAGAGGCAAAAGTCTTTCTGAGTGAGAAGGCCTCTCCTGACGATAAGATTCGGGAAGTCGATGCCCTTAAAAAGGCCAACATTCCGTCAGAGTTTGGTGGACATACAGACCGGATATTCGATGCGGATATGTGGGTTGTGAGTCCGGGTATACCCTATTCCAGTCCCGTTCTGCAGGTGGCGAGGGATAGGGAAGTTCCTGTTTGGGGGGAACTGGAAGTCGCTTCCTGGTTTTGTCAATCACCGATTGTCGCAGTTACAGGTTCCAATGGAAAATCAACAACCACTGTGTTATTAGGCACTATATTCAGAACTGCTGAAATTTCTTGCATAGTGGCAGGGAATATCGGTCAGCCCTTATCCGATTATGTCGAAGAAACGGTCCCGGATGGGGTGGCTGTCGTTGAGGTGAGCAGTTTTCAATTGGAAACCATTCTTCATTTTCATCCCAGGATAGCGATTTTTTTGAATCTAACACCTGATCATCTCGACAGGCACGGATCTATGCAAAATTATGGTAAGATAAAATCCAGACTCTTTGAGAATCAAGATGGAAACGATTACTTGATATTCAATGGAAAAGATCCCCAAGTGTTGCATTTCACCCAGTCAGCAGTAAGTCAGAAAGTTGTGTTCGGGTTGGAAGATAATGCACTGAAATGTGGTTATATCCGAAATGGAGTGATGATACTTCGTCTGGATGATGAAGATGAAGAAATTCTTCCTGCCGGTGAGATAAGCATTCGAGGAGAACATAATGTGGCCAACAGTCTGGCTGCTGCATTGGCCGCCCGTTCGATGGGTGTCGAAGTAGATTCTATCCGACAGGCGTTGAAAACATTTAAAGGCCTCCCTCATCGTATGGAGTTTGCCCGGGAGGTGGACGGGATAGAATGGGTGAATGATTCAAAAGCGACTAATACGGATTCGGTTTGGTATGCTCTTGGAAGTTTCTCGACACCTGTCATACTCATTGCCGGAGGAAGGGACAAGAATTCTGACTTTACAGTTCTACGGGATCGAATTCAAGAAGGAGTTAGGAGTGTTGTTCTTCTCGGGGAGGCAACCGAAAAAATAGAGGAGGCGCTCCGTGGTTTGTGTCCTCTGGTAAGAGCTGCCTCCTTAAAAGAGGCCGTGAATAGAGCGAGGGCGTTGGCACATCGAGGTGATGTCGTCCTTCTCTCCCCGGGTTGTGCAAGCTTTGATATGTTTAAAAATTTTGAAGATAGGGGAGAACAATTTAAAACTATTGTAGGGCAACTTTAATGGGTAGGACAAAGAAAAAGCATGGGGATCGTATCCTCTTGGGAGTTATCGTCATCCTGCTCCTTTTAGGAATATTAATGGTCTATAGTGCTAGTTCATTTCGAGGTGCTGAGAAATATAACGATTCTGCCTGTTTTCTCAAACAACACCTGATACGAATCCTTATTGGCATATTCCTGCTTGTTGCCGCTTGGAGGATTGATTATCATCGATATCGATGGATTACTCCCATATTGCTCCTAGTCTTCATTATTCTTCTTGTTGGGGTTTTCTTTGGAACTGGGTATCAGGGAAGCAGACGGTCTTTTCTGATTTTTGGTAAACAATTTCAGCCTTCGGAATTCATGAAGTTGACGCTCGTTTTCTATTTAGCGGCCGTTTTTGCCAAAGGAAAATTTCGTGACCATCAAGGGGATACGCTATTAGCACACTACCTCATTCTCTTGATGATTGTTGGATTGGTGTTCATCGAGCCGGATCTGGGGACTGCATTGGTGATTTTTTTCATTGGGTATTGTATGTTTTTTTTGGCTGGTGTTTCATCCGTCCGGCTCTTTAAGATGGCATTATGCTTGATCCCCTTAATATCCATTGGTATGTTGATGTTTCCATATCAGAAACACCGATTTTTGAATTATTGGGGATCCGTATTTGGGACCGGTGAGATGAGTTATCAAGTCAAACAATCGATAATTGGATTGGCTCATGGAGGTTTGACTGGATTGGGATATGGTGCCGGGAAACAAAAGCTTTTTTTTCTTCCAGAACCCTTTTCCGACTTCATTCTTGCGAGCTTTGGAGAAGAATTCGGATTTTTAGGTATATTTACTCTTTTTATCTTATTGGCAATTATCCTTTGGAGGGGAATTCGAATCGCTATCCAGGCACCCGATAAGTATGGCTACCTCATGGCAGGTGGAATTACAATAATGATCCTGGTAAATTGCTTAATGAATGCCGGTGTCGTTGTTAATCTTTTTCCAACAACGGGATTGCCTTTTCCCTTTATGAGTTATGGTGGTTCATCACTTTTTGTTCATTCCGTGGGGGTTGGCATATTGTTGAATATTTCAACAAAGGGAATCGTTTCATATAGACAATTTACTGTGAACCAGAGCCGCAGGACTCGATGGTTTAGAGATGAGGATTAAATGAAGGTCGTATTTACAGGTGGTGGAACAGGAGGTCATCTCTATCCTGGATTGGCCATCATGGAAGAACTCGAAAAACGAATTCCCTGCGAGATTCTTTTCATCGGTACGAAGAGAGGATTAGAAGCTAAGATTGTTCCTCAAAAAGGATATCAATTTCGGACGGTATGGATTAGCGGTTTAAGAAGGGGAAAAATTTTGAAAAATATTCTTTTCCCGATCCGGATGCTGGTTTCATTGGTACAGGCGTTGGTCATCATAATGATATTTAAGCCAGATGTATTAGTGGGAACAGGTGGATATGTAAGTTGGCCGGTGTTGACTGCAGGCATTCTGTTGGGAAGAAGAACAGTGATTCAGGAGCAGAATCGGGCGCCAGGACTTGTAACAAGACTTTTGGCACCGTGTGTTGATTCTGTGCATTTGAGTTTCGATGCCTCTACAAAACTATTCAGGAAAAAGTCAAATCTTCATGTGAGTGGAAATCCAACACGAAACGATCTTAATATATACGACAGGAATCAGGCATACAAACACTTTGGACTTCATTCGGACAAAAGGACCCTATTCGTCTTTGGTGGTAGCCAGGGTGCCAGATCAATTAATCAGGCGTTTCTCGATATTGTGGATACCATATTGAATAAAACCGATGTACAGATCATCTGGGCGACGGGTCCACGATGGTATGAAGGGATAGAGAATAAGGTGCGAAGTTATTCTGAGCGGATCCGAGTATTTCCATATATTCAAGAAATGGCCTTGGCCTATGGTGTGAGCGATTTAATAATATGTCGTGCAGGGGCGACCACAGTTGCAGAGGTCACGCGTTTGGGAATTCCCGTGATATTTATTCCATTTCCCGGGGCAGCAAGAGGGCATCAGGAGGAGAATGCTCGGATTTTGTGGGAAGCGGGTGCTGCCGAGATGGTTTTGGAGGATGAAATCAGTGTAGGAAGATTGGAAGATGTTATTCTTCGAGTGATATCTGATACGAAAAGTAGAGGAAAACTAGGGGAAATGGCTAAAAAGTTTGGTAAACCAGATGCAGCAAAAATAATTGTTGACGATATACTAATGAAAGAGGTGTCCTTATGAATGCCAATGCCCAAATTCTTATTGCTGAGAGCAATTGTATTATCGCTGAAAATATTGATCTTTTGGTGAGAAGTTGGGGATATTCAGATCCTAAGGTAGCCAAAACGGCAACTCAGGTTTATCATATAACCAATAAGTGGCAACCCGATTTGGTCATTATCGATTCCAAACTGAAGGATTGCGAGAACATTCTCGAAGTGACCAATCGAATAACCGAGAAAAAGAATGTAGCGATTATTTTACTCGTTGATGGTGGCAATGTGAAATTGGAGAGGTGCGAGAGACTCTTTGACTTTTATTACGTTATAAAGAAACCAATTGACCAGAATGAGTTGAAATTACTTTTAGAAATTGCACTTTTGAGTAAGATGAAATCCAAGAATAAAAGGCGAATCTATTGGTCGAGTCGAAATATTTTTCAAAATGCCAATAAGCAGAAGCAACATTTTGAACCGGTGAGCCTATAATAGAGCAAATTAGCTGTATTAAATAAGGAGAATCGTCATTACACGCAAACTGTTAGGAAGTACACGAAAGATCCATTTTGTGGGAATTGGTGGAATTGGAATGAGTGGTATTGCTGAAGTGCTTCTCAGTTTGGGATTTAGTGTAAGTGGTTCGGATCGGCAGCTTTCCTCAATAACGAAGCATCTTGAGGAATGTGGGGCCATGGTCTTTGAGGGGCATAGTGAAGGCCAGATTTCTGAAGCCGATGTTCTGGTTATATCCTCTGCAGTTGGTATGGATAATGTTGAGGTGAAAGCTGCTTTGGAATTAAAGATTCCTGTGATACGACGTGCTGAGATGTTGGGAGAGTTGATGCGGATGAAACAAGGAGTAGCAGTGGCCGGTACGCACGGTAAGACGACAACGACGTCAATGGCAGGTCTCATATTGCAGGAAGGTGGATTCGATCCAACTTTAATTGTTGGAGGAAAACTTCGCTCCTTAAAAAGCAATGCCAGACTGGGGGAAGGAGATTATCTGGTCGCAGAAGCAGATGAATTCGATCGCTCTTTCCTTCAACTTACGCCAACTCTGGCAATTATTACAAACATTGAAACGGAGCACCTCGATTGTTATAGGGATTTAAATGAGATCAAGGAGACTTTTGTCACGTTTGCCAACAAGGTCGTTTTTTATGGGGCTGTTATTCTTTGTTTAGATGAACTCTCTCTTCAAGAGATAATGCCAAGACTTCATCGACGTATTATTACTTACGGAATGACACCCCAGGCAGAAGTCAGGGCCATGGATCCTATTTATCATGAGAGCAAAACTGAATTCACTGCTGTTTGGAAGGATGACAACCTCGGTAGAATTACCATTCAATTACCAGGGGAACATAACATCAAGAATGCGCTGGGCGCCTTAGCCGTTGGATTGGAACTTGAGATTCCTTTTGAAAGAATAAAAAAAGCGCTGGAGGAATTTAGCGGAGTCCATCGCCGTTTTGAGGTCAAAGCTGATAAAAAGGGTGTGCTCATTGTTGATGATTATGCTCATCATCCAACTGAGATCAAGGCAAGTTTGCGAGCGGCCCAGAGGGGATGGGATAGGAGAGTCATAGCTGTATTCCAACCGCATCTTTTTTCCCGGACCAAAGATTTCTATCATGATTTTGGTCAATCCTTCTTTGATGCAGATATTTTAATCGTAACAGACATTTATCCGGCAAGGGAGGAACCGATTCCAGGTGTAACAGGCGAATTGGTAGCAAATGAAGCTCGTTCTCTCGGACATCGGCATGTCGTATATATACCAGATTTTAAGGAAGTTACGGATTACTTGGGAAGGAATATTCAGGATGGAGACATGGTCATTACCTTAGGGGCAGGTGATGTCTGGAAAATTGGTGAATCATTGATTGAAAGATTATAATATATAAAATGGATCCTAAGGTACAACAATATAACAGGCTTAAACAAGCCTTTAGAGGTAAGATAGTAGTCAACGAACCCCTGTCGGAGCATACCTCTTTTCGAATAGGAGGAGAAGCAGATTATTATCTCTACCCAAATGATCTGGAAGATCTCAGTTCTGTAGTGGATTTTTGTCAACGGGAAAGGATTTCTCGATTTACAATAGGTAACGGAACAAACCTTCTGGTGAGCGATCGGGGTTTTAAAGGTATTGTTATCGATATTTCTGAAACATTCACTCATATCCATTGCAAAGGTTCTATCGTCACCGTGGGGGCCGGAGTCAATTTAAAGGATTTCCTGAATTACTGTACCGAAAGGGGACTCTCGGGTCTTGAATCTCTCGTGGGGATACCTGGTCAGGTAGGAGGAGGGATCAGAATTAATGCAGGAGCATGGGGAGAGGAAATATTTGACTATTTATTGAATGTTCGTATGTTGGACAGACTTGGTATGCTGGAGCGAAGGCAAAAAGATGAAATCACAGTCGGATATCGATACACCGATATTCCCTCAGATACAATTATAGTGGAAGCACAATTTCACCTTTCTGATGGGCATCCAAAACAAATGGAATCTATTCAAAGGACGAAATTGAAAGAAAGAAGGGAAAAACAGCCCCTCTCTCTGCCGTCGGCTGGATCGGTATTCAAACACCCACCGGGTGATTATGCTGGAAGACTCATCGAAGAAACCGGATGTAAGGGGCTTCGTATAGGTGATGCGATGGTTTCTAAGAAGCATGCAAATTTTATCGTAAATTGTCACTTAGCGAGTGCTGAAGATGTTATTCGATTGATACGAGAGATCCAAAATCGAGTTTCAGAAAGGTTTGGTATTGAATTGGAACCGGAGATTCAAATGATGGGGTTCTCAGATAGATGAAGAAAGAAAGATATGATGCATGGTTTTTTCGCAGGTTATTTTCTTTTGCAAGTTTTATAACCGTTTGTTTATTAGTCTGGATTTTGATACGCCAGTATAGGATATGGTTGAAAGAATCAGATACATTTAATATACGAAAGATAGAAGTTAGAGGGAATGAATTGTTGTCGGAAAATGAAATATTTCAAATAGGGATGATAGATCCCACGGCGTCAATTTGGAACATAAATTTACGAGAAGTTCAAGGAAATGTCGGTAGCAATGTTTTCGTGGAGGAGATCAAGATTGATCGAATTTTCCCAAATTTGCTTCGGATTAGATTGAGAGAAAAAAGTCCTGTGGCATTGCTCAATGTAGGTGGAAAATTTTACTGTTTGGATAGAGAAGGTCTTGTTCTTCCGGCGAAACCAGGAAGACTTTATGATCTACCTGTGATTTCTGGTGATTTCCGTGGAGCAGTAATTGTGGGCAGCAGAGCGGGAGGTCAATTTGTTCATCAGGCACTGAATTTCTTGATGGTTGTTCTGGCCGACCGTCCAGAGCTTTATTCGAGTCTTTCAGAGATTGTTGCGGGTCGACCTGAAGGCATCGTTCTTTACACCTGCAAAGGGGGAGTACTGGTCTGGGTTGGTAGAGATGGTTATGCGTGGAAGATTCGTTATCTTGAGGCTATTTTAAATGAACTCATTGGTCAAGAAGAAATTTCAAAGGTCAAATATATCGATCTACGATTTAAAAATCAAATCATAGTAGGCATGAGGGTATAAACCATGAATGTGCCGAGAGAAGATCGAAAAAGGGGAGAAAGACAGATCATTACCGGTCTTGATATTGGAACGAGTAAAATCGGTGTGATCATCGGAGAAGTGGAAGAAGGCGATAGAGTGCAGATACTGGGCGTAGGGTTAAGTCCCTCGGAAGGATTGCGTCAAGGCGTAGTGATCAATCTGGATTTGGCTGTTCGCTCCATTGAAAAGGCTGTTCAGGAAGCAAAACTTATTGCAGGAGTTGAGGTCGAAAAGGTGATCGTAGGAATTGCCGGTGATCATGTCAGGAGCGTCAACAGTCGGGGTGTCGTTGCCGTATCGAGGGCGGATCATGAAATTACTCAAAACGATGTGAATCGGGTCATTGATACTGCAAAAGCCATCGCGCTTCCTATTGATCGAGAAGTTCTTCATGTCCTGCCTCAGGAGTTTATCGTCGATAACCAGGCAGGGATAAAGAACCCTGTAGGCATATCGGGAGTTCGCCTGGAAGCAGAAATACATATCGTAACAGGGGCCATAACTTCTGCACAGAATATTGTAAGAAGTGTGAAAAAAGCGGGACTTAAGGTGGCGGGTTTGGTTTTAGAACCTTTGGCATCGAGTTATTCTGTGTTGGATAAAAGCGAGAAGGAATTGGGGGTGGCTTTGATTGATTTGGGTGGAGGGACGACGGATATCGCATTATTCTACGATGGTGCTATCCGGCATACGGCCGTTATTGGATTGGGAGGTCAGAATGTGACCAATGATATTGCGATGGGATTAAGAACTCCTCTGGAGGAGGCTGAAGACATAAAGAAGAAATATGGGTGCACACAAAGAAATCTTGTCTCGAAAAATGAGATGTTTTCAGTTCCTGAGGTGGGGGGTCGCCCTCCACGAAATGTTTCACGAGAAGTACTCACTTCGATTATCCAACCGAGAATGGAGGAAATTTTCAGTTTGGCCGCAAAAGAGATCAAACGGTCTGATTTTGGGGATCTATTGGGAGCAGGTTTGGTCTTGACAGGTGGTGGTTCATTACTGGAGGGATGTGTTTCCTTAACAGAAGAGATTTTTGGACTTCCAGTGAAGGTGGGGGTGCCTATGGGATTTGTAGGATTGATGGAGGCTACATCCAATCCGATTTATGCGACAGGAATTGGGCTTGTACTTTATGGTTTAGAAAATGAAGAAGGAGTAAAGGAATTTAAAGAAGATGAGACAAAATGGTGGGATAGGATTCTGCAGATCATGCGTCAATTTGTCAAAGATTTTTTTTAAAAAAGAAGGAGGCCGAACATGGAAGAGAAAACAAACCAGAATAGCGATTCTGGAAAACCGCTGACATTTGATTTCGCCGATCAGATTCAGCAAATTGCCAAAATTCGGGTAGTGGGTGTTGGGGGTGCCGGGGGGAATGCGATTAATAGGATGATAGAGGATCAATTGACCGGAGTAGATTTTATCGCAATGAACACAGACCGTCAGGCTCTGGAACAGAATCAAGCGTCCAACAGAATTCAAATTGGCAGGAATCTGACGCGGGGTCTTGGTGCAGGAGGTAATCCTGAGATTGGAAGAAAAGCCATTGAGGAGAATAAGGACGCCGTTATCGATGTGCTCTCTGAAACGGATATGGTTTTTATTACATGTGGGATGGGAGGAGGAACGGGTACAGGCGCAGCCCCTGTTGTAGCAGAGATTTCCAGGGATTTGGGGGCCTTGGCTGTTGGGATTGTAACAATACCATTCATATTTGAAGGCGCTCGACGTTTGGAAAAGGCAGAAATTGGCATTAAGGAACTGAAGGAACATGTAGACACGCTTATTGTAGTACCAAACCAGAAACTCATCTCTCTAGTACCGGGGCGAATGCCATTAGAGGATGCTTTCAGGGTTGCCGACGAGATACTTCTTCATGCGACAAAAGGAATCTCCGATGTCATCAATGTTCCTGGCTTGATTAATCTCGATTTTGCCGATGTTCAGACTGTCATGGCAAATATGGGTGATGCGATCATGGGATCGGCAGTGGCCACCGGAGAAACGCGTGCAAAAGAAGCCGCAGAACAGGCTATCAGCAGTCCTCTGGTCGATGATACATCCATCGCTGGTGCATTGGGTGTTTTAGTAAATATTACCGGTGGGAAGGAACTCTGCATAAACGATATCAATGAGGCGACATCGGTTGTTTATAATGCAGCCGGACCAGAGGCCAATATTATTTTTGGTGCGGTCATTGATCCTTCGATGAATGGTAATCTTAGAGTGACAGTGGTTGCCACGGGTTTCAATAGAAATAGCTTAAAGTCCAATGTGTACGGAGATAAATTCGATAAAATGCAAAAGCCTATTGTTCCAGGAGCCGGCGATAGTTCCCTGTTTAGAAAGTTAGAAGAGGAAAATCTGGAAAAAGCCATGGGTGACATCCTTGCCCAGGATGGAGGCCTCTCTGTTGTTGCGAAGGATGATTTTAATATTCCGACTTATATTCGTAAGCAGATGGATTGATGAAAGTTGGGAAAATCGAGAGTACGGAAAAAAACACCGGTTAACAAATACTCATTTCGAGAATACGCAAAAGAATTATTGCGCCATGAAAGGGGATACATCTCTTTAAAAAAAGAGGCCCCTGTACGAATTGCTTTGGTTTATCCAAACACATATGAGGTTGGGATGGCCAATTTAGGCTTCCAGAGTGTGTATAGACTTCTCAATGAGCATCCGGAAGTCCGTTGTGAGAGGGCTTTCGTCGAGGATCCGGAATTTAAATTGGAAGTTAGAACACTGGAATCTCAGGAACGGTTGGGTCATTTTACCCTCATTGGTTTTTCGCTCTCTTTTGAGCTGGATTTGGTTCACATCATTAAATGTCTCATAAGGTCCGGCATACCAACATTGACAGGGGATCGAAAGGAAAAGGATCCACTCGTCATACTCGGGGGCGCCGTTGCCGGACTGAACCCTTCTCCTCTCCTTCCATTTATGGATGGCCTCCTGGTGGGCGAGGGGGAGGGTATTTTTTGTAAAATTGGGGATATCCTCTTTGTTGAAGGAGAAAAAAGGTCGAGTCGTGAAAAGAAGTTGCAGGCCTTGGGCGAAATTGAAGGTTTCTTTATTCCAGGATTACACAGTTCAGTAAAAAGACGTACCGTACGTTCCTTAAAAAAATATCCGATATATACACCGATAATCACTTCAAAGAGTCATTTTTCAAATATGTTCGTTGTAGAGGTCAGTCGTGGGTGTCCCCAAAAATGTTACTTCTGTGGAGCAAAAAAAATATATCATCCATATCGATCTCATCCAGTAGAGTCGATCTTGGATATTGTTAAATGTAAGAATCCAGGAGCCAATCGAATAGGCCTGGAAGGAGCAGGACTATCCGATTATCCGGATTTAGTTAAATTATGTGCTTCTTTAGTAGAGACAGGAAAAAAATTATCACTCTCATCGATACGTCCGGATAGAGTGCAACCCGACCTGTTGGATCTAATGGCAAAGGGAGATGTCAGAACGTTTACAGTGGCTCCTGAAACCGGTTCAGAGACTCTCCGAGAACAGATTGGAAAAGGGATGAGTAATAGTACCTTGAGAAATGTAGTCGGTCTACTGGCACGATCGAAGATATATATGCTTAAGCTCTATTTCCTTATTGGATTACCGGGTGAAACAAAGGAAGATATGTTGGCTATTATCCATTTGGTATCTGAGTTACATGCTCATTTTATAAATAAAAATAGAAAGAAACGTATTCGAATCAGTGTAAATGCATTTATTCCGAAGCCTTTTACAGAGTTCCAGTGGGCGGCCATGGCGACCGAGAAAGAGTTGTTAGAGAAGCGAAAAATAATAAAAAGAGGGCTTAAAGGAAAAAAAGGTTTGGACATTTTAACAAAAAGCACAAGGCAGGAGATACTACAGGGTGTCTTATCCCTAGGAGATGAAAGCGTAGGACTGTCCGTTTTAGATGGAGTGAAAAAAGGGATACCCTGGAAGAGCGCATTGAAAGAGAATGGGATTGATGTTGCTTCTCTTATACATCAGGAGAGATCTGTTGATACGTATTTTCCGTGGGATTTCATTGAACCCTCATTTACGAAAAATAAAATGTGGAAAGATTATCAACAATATAACATGAATCTTAAGAAAGGAGTGGTATCCAATGGAACACGTGGCTGAGAAAGGAGATCAGCTCGATTTATTACGAGCAACGAAGTACATCGTCCATTATTTCGATAAAAATGGAGCACTACGATCCGGAAGGTTGATTCGAAAGATCGAAAAAGGGAGTCGAAAGGGGATGGTTGTGGTTTCGGATTCTGAAGGTCGCCAATTTATACCAAATCGAATAAGGAACATTGAGTAGGGTTAGGTTGGTTCTCCCATTCACCAAATTTTACAAAATGTATCATTTTATTTGAAGAATCAAGATTGAAAGTCTTTATGCTCTCAGAGACATCGGCGAAACATATAGTAGGTTGAGGTTACCTATGTCGTTCTGGTCAATCACAAACGGGAGATTGTGCATGTGGCTACCCATGCTTTTGTCGACGAATCCTTCGATGCATTCTCATTATACGGCGATCCAGGGATTAGGGATGATTCATCTTCAAAAAATGACGAACTCTTGATTGTATTCCTGGGGATAATGATTTTAGCTATCATAATTCTGTGTTATCTGCGACGAATAGAAAGACATCGAAGCTAAATCGAGTATGGCTCTAAATCCATCGATCAGTGTACCGATCACAAACCCTCCTCACTGATCAAATACGTTAAAATCGCCATTGCCGCTGAACCGAGCTCAAACTCTCTTGGGTGGATTTCTGAAAAAACATCGTTGGCCGAGTGATGAACATCGAAGTAGCGTTGCACGTCTGGGACATATCCGATTAACGCCGTGGCATTTTTAATACTCGATATATCCGCACCACTACCTCCCTTTCTGACCCATTCGATGAGTGACCTGTTCAGGTAGGGCAGCCAGGACTGCATTTTTTTGATCACAGTATCATCGGCAGTGACATAAAAGCCCCGGGGTGTAAAGGCTCCCCGGTCGCTCTCTATGGCGGCGATGTGTTTTTCTTCGCTTGTTTCAGAATAGTTTCCATAGACACTTGCCCCAGTAAGGCCAAATTCTTCGTTAATAAAAAAATTTGTAATTCTTCGGTGTTATTGATTTCCAATACTTCCGCCGTGATTCCGGTCGCGGATGTTCCCACACTGCCGCCGAGAGAAGCCACGTTTAACTTTCTCCCTTTATGATTTCCTGAGGCAACAATTTCTGCCTCTTCGATGTTTCCCCGTTCCCACCTCGGCACTATGACGGATTGAAGTGTGATTTTGTCTATACCGAGTTTTTCCATTTTCTGTTCCGCCCATCGTATGGCATTCATAGAGTTTTCGGACCCAACGAGACGAGGACCCATTGCGGATAGTTCACGAAGCAGATGGTACCCAATGGTGTCTGTTAATGCCCTCCTTACAAATCGATCGGCTAATTCCATTGTTTTTTGGTGCTTCAGGGAATCTGGGGATAATGAAATGGCGGGTTGGACGCATTCATTTGATAGGGACATAGCAGCAATAATAAAAACCATTGTGAATGATCTTTGCATTGGTACCTCCGGAAAAAATATGATTTATACAAGGTAAAAAAATAATGGAATTATTCAAGAGATATT
>Ga0114922_10000815_pt1 | contig 29897 bp, 20 predicted proteins | sample AartaG_FD_100975 | JGI IMG/M metagenome (GOLD analysis project Ga0114922, IMG submission 100975) | Deep subsurface microbial communities from Aarhus Bay to uncover new lineages of life (NeLLi) - Aarhus_00045 metaG | ecosystem: Environmental > Aquatic > Marine > Oceanic > Sediment | place... | reverse complement strand
TGCTTTTCCTTTCCGCTGTTTTGAATGATGCAAAACGAACCTGCCATCTCGCATTTTTTGGCCCCCGCGTATTCTATGCACAGCAGGATTGAATATGTGGGCCTGTATAGCACGCCAGTTGGGGCTTTGTCAAGCCCTAAATCGGCACTTCTATGCACAATTGCAAGGCCCAATTTGTCACATATCCTTCTATTGGTAATAATAACGAAGGGTTAAGCGATTATTCATTATTTCAGGTGGGAAAGATAGGATAGATATGAATAAGAGGCAAGAGCAGACTTGACCCGTTTTGATTTTCAGCCGTGGCGCCGCGAAGCGTTCGCGCCATCGGCTGGAGCGACTTGTTATCCGCCTTCGCAGCTTTGACTTTGTGCATGGAGAGGGGCCCATCACTCCTTCGCCGTGGGTGTAACCGGATGCGCCTTGAGGTATTCCTCAAAGGTCTGTTCTGACCCGCGCGCCACGAGGTATTCATCAAGCGCATGAAGGAGGCGGTCGTGGGCTCGTCCATCTCCCTGCAGGATAAGCGCCCGCAGCGCCTTGCCCGCCAAGGCGTGAACCTCTTCCGGGTCGACTCTCGTGCCGTACTCCAGCGTCGAGCCGTGAACCAGCCCGGAACGGGCTCCGTACGCATCCTTGAGTTTCCTTATCATGGCTGGCCGGGCGCTTGGATCGCTTTCAAGCAGTATGGCTCCACGAAGACTGAGCCTGTAGGTGATTTGCTCGGTGGAATCACTCGTCAACGTCGCCTCAAGCGCGATGACGGAATCGATCAGCTTGTCCTCGGGGTATAACTCCAAGGTGGCGTCCATATACCTAGAGACCGCAGCACGGAGCGGTTTGCGTACTGGCTGCATTCGGGCCCAAACCTCCTTGAGACGCGTGACATCGTCGCGGTCAAACTCGACTCTGCCGGAAGGAATGTAGAGCGGGCGCCGGACAATCACAGTGAACTCCCGATCGCGGAGCCAATTGGACCGTTTCATGACGACCCTGTCATAGCAGATGTTTCCACCTTTCACCATTTGCAAGGCGAAGGCTACGGCATCGAATAACGCCTTGGGGGCGGCCGTGTAGTCCGGGACGCCTTCGGCATGATCGACCGTCGTTTCGATTGCCCACCGAGTCGCCGCAAACCCGATGTGCGAATGCGAATCGAAGTGACGCGGGAAGGCATCCTGACGCTCCGAAAGCGTGAGGCGTCGCAACGTAACGCTGTCCTCGAGACCGATTTCATCCGCGCCCCGGAAATCTACACCCCACAGTAGCGCTATCGCCGTAAGCCAATGGGAATGCTTCGAGATTGTGAGGTGAATCGCTTTAGCTTCATCCGCGATGGTTGGTGAGGCAGCTCCTGACTCCATGCAATTAAGCAGCGAAGCAAGAGCATCCACAACGAACCACTTGTCAACCAGGTCGCCATCCGAGCGTTCCCCAAGATAGGGGAGAAGTTTACGTTCGAAGGGCTTCAGCGCCTTCCGAAGTTCTCGCACGGCATCAAGGTCAGCTATGCGCTCCCACTGCTCCTGGATGGTGGCGCTAGCGTTGGGCTGCTTGACCTGGTCTGGGAAGCCGTAACCGTGCGCATCCCTCCATGTCTCGTATTCGGTCCATTGGACCCGAAGGTGCCCCCTGTCATCTCTGCCAAGATGATCGGCAGCTTGATTCACGGCTTTGCCGAGGGCGTCACTGATTTCCTCTATGGTTGGAATCACGAGAAGACGGACCTCCTCCGCAATTGCTCATCAGTCATACCATTCAACTGCGAGCTTGTTCGCATTCCCAGGCCATCGGCGCGTAGTGTCGTGAGGCGGATAACAAGTTATTCTATAGTTTCTTGATATCTCCGCGCTCTCCGAGGGAATCTATCAGCGCTCACGCACCAGTGAGTTCCTGTGCGGGGAGCTGCAGGCAGGCTGCTCAGCGCCGCATCATGTTGTCATCTCAATATATTAAGGAAAATGGCTTCACAAGTCTTTTCCTGTGGCGTACAGAGTAACTTTCTGTATATCATTCCATGATGCGTGTTATCCAGATTTTCAGGAGAATTCGACGTGCTGCCTATTCCTCTTGACTTGTGATCTGTCCCGGATATGGGGTCACCCTTTCCACCGCAAAGCAATAACCCGCCTTCGCCGAGGCTATGGCGGATCACCACGCCATTTCAGCCGTTCATCCGTTCATCCGTTCAGCCGTCGCAGCTAGTGCTTTGGCGAAGTCGGCTCGCAGCCAGTGCTTTGGCGAACGCGGCTCGTAGCCATGTGGCTACTTCGGCCTCCGCCATAGGCTATGGCCGACGGCAGATGGCAAAGGTGAGCAAAAGACCCCATTTCTCTCCACAAGAAACGGGGTCTTTGTATTCAGATCATGACACCCTCTCAGTTAGGGTTATTGGATCAGGGACTCTGTGCAAATTTTTTCCCTTCATGTGTTAACCGCCCACTCGCTGCGCTCGTTCGAGACACTGAGTACCCAGAGGGAGATTAGTTTTTCCTGATCGGGAGACGACGATCAGGAAAAAAGCTCAGCCCTGCGGGCAATTTACATCCTGCCAAAGGTGGGAGTGCGTCATTTTGGCTCTGCCTCCCTCAACATCTGGAGGATCTTAGCCCTTCTTTCACCCTTCAACTTTTCCTCGGCAAGTTCCAGCGCTGTCTTCCCACTACTGTCTTTCTCGTTTATATCAGCGCCCCGCTCCAACAATGCACGCACGACATCGGTAGAGCCGTCTAGTACGACCACCATGAGCGGTGTCCTCCCATTATTAGCGTTTTTCGCATTTACATCAGCGCCTTTATCGAGCAAGGCCCGAACGATTCCTGTGTGGCCACGGAGTGCCGCGATCATCAGTGGCGTCCACCCCCCACCGTGAAATCCCGGGCAATCACATGCGGCATTGACGTCAGCACCCCTGTTCAGCAAAGTTCGCACTACGGACGCGCGGCCTCTCTCCGTTGCTGAAAGCAAGGCTGTCCATCCATTCTCGTTCTGTTCGTTTACCTCAGTGCCAAGGTCAAGCAAGAAACTTACAGTATCATTCCTCTCTTCCTCGGTTACCCCCAAAAATGTCGATGCTGCCGCGCACCTCAATGCATTGGAGCCGACCTTATTCACATCGGCACCTCTATCGAACAGAATGCGCAAGACTTCGAGCTGTCCCATACACGCCGCTGAGATGAAGGCTTCGTTTATTGCCTCGGCATTAGCGCCTTTATCGAGCAAAATGCGCAAGCTGTCAGTCTTTGCCGCCGATGCCGCCCAAGACAATGCTGTGCTGCCCCCCCTGTTTTTCTTGTTGACGTCAGCCTTTGCCTTCAATAAAGCGTCAAGGATCGGGGTATGGCCCTTAGCCGCTTCATACATCAGAGCCGTGTTACCTTCCTTGTCTGTCGCGTTTGCATCCATACCAGCAGCCAAAAATAGATTCACCGCAGTTATATCGCCCTTTTCTGCGCTCCGGACAAAGGCTTCAGTCGTATACTGCAGGGACATCTGACTCAGCGCCATGCGGGCTGCTTCTGGCTGCTTCTTAGTTATCAAACTAAAAAGGTTCCTTGCTGCACCTGTAAATGCCGACAGGGCAATAACAATTGTTCCCAGGACGATAACGCAAGCGGCTATAGGGTTATTCTTGATCCGTGAAATGATTCTATCGTATTGAATGTTTCGCCGTTTCATGACTTCATGGTTTGAGAGAAAGAATGAAGAAAGCTCCAACCCTCCTAATAGAGAACTGGAGCTTTAGAAGTATCATATTTTCAGCCTTATCAGATTTAGCGTTAGGTGGAGGTGTTGGGAAACGTCCGGTAATTTGTGAAGTATATACAGTTATCCTTTTGATATGTCAAGCAATTTAAACTGAGTTCACAGAGAGGTTGTTTTGCGTACCATCAATACACGGTGCTAAGAGGGGCATGCAGGCAAGAATAGCGAGGGGGAAAGGGTGAAAATGGATCGGTCCGCGTGCGTCTGAGGCTGAATGAAATGAAAAAGAGGGGACTATCGGATGCCATGGATCTGACGTTTTCCACTGTGTCACAGGTCTCACTGTTTCTGAGCACAGGAAGGACAGAGCAACCGGAACCGGGAATCTTCTTCATGGGCATGCACGGTACGCGTGGTTTCATAGCAACGCTCGCACACCAGAGGATCGAGACAGCGAGAGACCGGATTCCAGATGAGGTGGATGGTCCGGGTGTGTTTACGGAAGCGGATTTCGACCATAATATGGACAACGTCGATAAGAAACCGTAGGGCCGCACATCCGGTCAAACGCACCTGTATCTTGTATTTTTGCTGAAGGTCCTCGATTTTTCGAGCCATTTCCCGGGGCAGGTCCTCGATTTTGGCAATCCTTTCCTGGCGTTGCGCCTCACTGAGATTGTGATGGGAAAGGCTTGCTTCCATCTCTTTTCTCAAGGCATCGTAATATTCTCTCGTATTTTTCACATCCCGGCGGAGTCGCCGTCGCATGCTCTTTATAAAATCGGTCAGTTTTTCTTCCGCAAGAACCCGGGCCTTGCGCATGGCGTTAGGGATCGCCTTTTCAAGATGGATGGAAAAATGTGGGGGGACTTTTCCCGGGGTGTAGAATTCGGGCCTGAATTCTGGCCACAACGTCTCGAGATCCTCAATGATTGCACCGGTACTTTCGTGTGTTCCTACTTCAACGAGCCCTTCTTTCCGTTCGTCACTCAACGCCACGTACCGGCAGGTCAAGACCATGTAAGAAGCACGGGCTTCCGCACGACCTGTCACCCGGGCCTGCCCGTTTGTGAAAACAATGTCTTGCCCGATGAGCTGGTCGAAGCCTGCCTTTTTCAGATATGGCACCTCGATTCGCCCGAAAATTAGGGGGATTTCTTCTGTAGCCACCTGGATGAGCCGGTCCAGAACGGGGCTGCCATAAAGGAGCGGCATGGCCTCTTCTCCCAATCGAACTTCCTCGGGAAGATCCAGGGAATGTGCCAGGCCGGGTGGCAGCAAAGCCATCACGTGATTGTCGTCTCGTTCAGCTATTCCCCCGTGCTTTTCGAATACCTGCGCTGCAAAGGAAAGCAGTTCCGGAACAGAATCCATTCTTACACTCCAAAATCTTCCTGGAAAAGCTTTTCATCCAGTTCTTTGCTCTTCTCGTAAGCTGTCCTGGCCCGCTTTAACCGGGAGCCTAATGCATTGAAAGCTTTTTGTCTTTCTGTCTCGTCGGGGTGCTTCACCCAGAGTTCATAGACAAGGTCGCTGAATTCCCGCTCTCCCTGGAGGCGACCCAAAATCATATCGATCTCTCCCACCACCAGCTCGAACATATTGATTTTTCGGTTTAAAATTTCCAACATATAGTCCTCCAGACTTCCCGCAGAACAAAAATTGTAGATCTGAACCTCGTTCTCTTGTCCAATTCGATGAATGCGGCCAATACGCTGTTCGATCTGCATGGGATTCCAGGGAAGGTCGCAATTGATCATCACGTGACAAAACTGCAGGTTGTGCCCTTCTCCCCCGGTTTCCGTGGCCAGAAGGATAGGGCACCCTTCCTGGAACGTCTTGATGGCTTGCTGTTTTTGGGCCTGTGTCATCCCTCCACGGTAGACCACATGAGGCATCTTATATTCTTCCAGGATCTGATTGAAATACTCCAGGGTCGCAAGATAATTGACAAAAATGATTTTCTGTTCCGGTGAAGCCTGCAGAAGTTCGATCACCCGCCGGATCTTTCCTCCCATCCGAATGGACCTGCCCATTTCCAATAACTCTTTTGCCTGTTTGCTTGTCCCGTCCAGGCTCTGAAGGCTTATTTTTTCCAGCATCTTCAGCGACGCAAAATGAGAAGACCCTGCCGCTTCCAGAAGCCTGCGAAGCGCCATTTTGGAAAGAGCCGAAGAACCCGGAGCGGCCTGTTCCGTCACAAACTGGCTGATCCCCTGGTAGAAGGCTTCCTCATCGGGCGACGGGTCAACTCGAATGGTGAAAGCGAAGCGGGGCGGGATGTGCAACTGCGTAACTGAACGGGTGTTTCGAATCATGACCTCTTTTAGAAGTTGTCTCAGCTTCTCCCTGTTTCGGGGGTCGGTGGGGTTGCCCCGGGCGATGAATTCTTCCTTGAATGCCTTTAGCGTCTTGAGATGGCCTGGCTTTAAAAGGGTGACCAGATTGTAAAGCTCCTCCAGATTATTCTGCACGGGTGTGGCGGTGACGAGGAGCAAGAAGGTTTTTTGAATGGCATTCACCAGCTTCCAGTTGAGGGTCGAGCGGTTCTTCAGGTGATGCGCTTCATCCACGATCACCATGTCATAGGCGCGAGCGGTTGCGGCATCAAAATGACGTTTTCTTTTTGCCGTCTGAATGGAAACCAACAGAAAAGGTTCCTTCCAGAATCGGTCCGGATCTTCCCGAAACATGGTATCGTTTGAAGTGACAAAGGAGAGGCCAAATTTGTCACGAAGTTCCTCTTGCCATTGGTCGACCAGAGAACTGGGCGTCAGCACCAGGGCCGAACGAACCAGACCGCGGAGTATATATTCTTTCAGTACAAGGCAGGCCTCGATCGTTTTTCCGAGCCCTACCTCATCTGCCAGAATGGCTCTCCCGCGAAAGGTCTTCATGATTTTCCGAGCGCTCTCTTCCTGGTACCAGAGGGACTGAACGTTATTGATCGTGGGAAAGCAAATGAGCTGGTCGTATGACGTACGGAAAGAGAGCTTATAGGCACTGAGTGCCAGATCCATCATGGCGGCATCGCTGGTACGATGCTCCTTTATGACACGAAGAATCGGTTCTTCATCGATTTCATAGACAATCTCCAGATCAGGAATGTCCACTGCTTGATCTTTGGCCGCTTCCGTCTTTTTCCTTTCCTCTGATATGCTCTGTTGGGGAGCTGCCTCAGCGACCTTCTTCTCGCGCTTCTTTTCCGCTAAAGCTTCTGTGGTGGAATCACCACGTTCCGGAAGTCTGAAACGTTCCCTGTTTCGGCAAAGCTCCAAACATCTTTCCGCTTCTTCTTTGTCTTTCTTTGTGAGTCTCCCGTGTAGGGATGCCGGATTCTGGAGCAGAGTTTGAAGAGTCTCCTTGGCCAGAACGTAGTCTCCTTGTTCCAAGGCCAGAATTCCAAGTGCGTGCAGATGCTTTTTGTTGGTAATCAAGTGGTGTTCCCGTCCGTGTCGGAGCACGGTCAAGGTCATCGAATCGTCCTCTAAAATCGCTGCGGCACTCAGTGCGATGCGATAACTCCTCTCATGGGACGGATGCAGCTTGAGCCCTTTCATGGCCCAGTTGAAAGCGCTGCGATATTCTCCACTATGATAGTTATCGGATGCGAACCAGTTGTACTCTTCCAGCTTTTCGCGGCGAAGCAGGCGGCCCTTTGCTTGACGCCGCACCGTGCGCTTCTGTTCACGTTTTTTCTTTTTTTTCAGGTTTCGATCAACAGCCATTCTTTCAGCTCCGGAAACCAGCTAGATAGTGCTTGAACGAAAACCCTCTAAATTACATTTTTCCTGTCATTGCGAGGGAGGCACGACCGAAGCAATCTCCTGAAAACAAAGAGATTGCTTCGTTGTTCGTTCCTCACTCCTCGCAATGACAGCTCGCAATTAAGGGTTTTCGTTCAGACACTAGATAAGAACCCTCTCTTGGGTGCGTAACTATAGAACACTATAACTTGTGTGTCAAGGAAAAATGCACCACAACATATGGGGTTTTGGGTTGGGGGGGTCATATCAAACCTCTTTCTTTGAATGATAGATGACCTTTCTTTGTGATAATTATATGATCCAGGACAGGTATTCCAAGGATTTTGCCGGCTTCAACTAACTGTCTCGTTATAGCTATATCATCCGGGCTGGGTTTGAGTATGCCTGATGGGTGGTTGTGAGCAACGATTATGGAGGCCGCCCGATCGGATATTGCATCTACAAACACCTCGCGCGGGTGAACCTGGTTTGTATTAAGGAGACCAACAGTCACCACCCTGTTTCCGATAACCTCGTTTGCTCCATTCAAAGATATACAAAGGAAATATTCCTGCTTTTTGTCGGAAATATATGAAATAAGGGGCAAAACATCTTCTGCCTTTTGAATAAAGATGCTTTCTTTTAGTAGTCTCCTCCTTGCAAATTCAAAAGAGGCCACAATCTGGCATGCCCTGGCAAAACCAACACCTTCTATCGAGATAAGGGCCTTTACATCTATCTTTTTCTTATCTTTATCAAGCTTTCGCAGGATGGCATGAGCTACTTGAAAGACATCTTTTCCCTTTACTCCGCTTCCAAGAAGGATAGCAAGAAGTTCTGAATCCGAAAGTGCTTCCGGCCCTTTAGCAGCCAGTTTCTCTCGCGGTCTGTCAAAATGGGGAATATCTTTGATATGCTTCAAAGTTATTTCCGGTTTTCTTTCCTGGCCTCATCCGACGTTCTGCAGTCGGGTAGGCTCCTATTTCTGATTTTCAAGTTCAATAACCCCTCGCAATTGCTTTAAAATGCCCTCTCTTACCTTTTTATTCTTTATCTTGCGAAAGACCTTCAAGAGGGTAATTTCTTCCTTGTTGAGGGGTTGAAAGGTTTCAAGAGGGTCTCCTCCGGGGGTGTATCCTAAAGCGATGTCTGAAACTTTAGGAATTCTTTGTCCTTCCTCAAAAAACGCACTAATGTTAACATCAAGGGCCTTCGAGATCTGTTGTAAACGCATGACAGAGATCCTGGTTGAGCCTTTCTCATATTTTTGAATTTGCTGAAAAGAGATACCTACTCTTTCGGCCAATTCACTCTGAGAGAGACCCCAGCTCTTCCTTATCTGTTTGATTTTTTGGCCAATCTTCTTGTCGATCAAGCGCTCCTTCCTTCAATCAACACATTCTCATTTTTCGCATCTTACGTCTCGGAATTTCTACAACCTATTGAGATTATAGCCCTTTATCAGCCTGCCTGTAATCCCAAGAAAGGAATGATGGAATATTGGAATAATGGAATATTGGGAAAAAAGCGGAAAAGAATCATTTCTTAATTGTCTTCGTACCTCTTAACCCAACATTCCAATATTCCATCATTCCATTATTCCAATTGTGAGCGAAGCGAACTGAGTTCTGAAGTCCTATCACATAAAATTCAGGGAAAGTCTAACAACTGATAGTAGTATTTTTTGCTTGACATTTTTATCATCTTAGTGGTATTTAGATTAAGAAAGGAGAATAAATGGAAAAGAAGAGAATCCTTATCGCAGATGACGAAGAAATTGTAAGGAATTTACTGGCTGAGACTCTGAAACCTTATGGTTACGAGATAGACGTTGTAGAAAATGGAGTTGAGGCAATGAGCCATATTGACAAGAAATCGTATGACTTAGTTATCACGGATTACATGATGCCCAAGATGGATGGGCTTGAATTAACACGAAAGATAAAGGCAAAATATCCCTCTACTCCCATTCTTGTGATCACTGGCAAAGGACCTGTACATGATCTCCTGAAAAGTGGAGCCGCGGCCTGTATCATGAAACCATTCAAAATCTCCGAGCTACAAAACATGGTAGAAACCATCCTGAATCAATAGCTGCCGAGGATTCTCAGATAATCTGTCCTTTTCTCCAGTTCATCAAGCACGGATTTAAAGGAAGGGGATTCAATATCTGCCTCAAGATCTACGTAAAACATATACTCCCAGGGTTTTCCGGGAATCGGACGCGATTCGAGCTTTACCAGGTTAATACCCTTTTCGGCAAATATCCTCAAGGTCTCGTAGAGGGCCCCCGGCTGGTTACCCGTGGAATAAACGAGTGACGATTTCCGGCGAGGACCGTTTTTAAGTTGCCCGGTAGAGATCACGACAAATCGGGTATAATTTCGCGGATTGGTTTCAATTGCTTCCTGGATCACCGCCATCCCGTGGATACTGGCTGCTTCCTTGCCGGCGATGGCTGCATCGGCCGGAAGGCCTCCTTCCTTGATCCGTCTTACAGACGTTGCTGTATCCCTGGCCGAAACCAGTTCCCATCCTTGATGCTGCTCCAGAAACTGTCGGCATTGCTGGAATACTTGAGGATGAGAGAACACGCGTTTGATGGTTTCAAGCTTTGCCTCCGGACGGGCAATAAGGTGATGCATGATGCGAAGTGTAATCTCACCGATAATCCTGAAGTCATATTCTAGCAGAAGATCATAGTTTTCGTGTATGCTGCCGGTCAGCGAGTTCTCCAAAGGGACCACACCGAAGTCGACCTCGCCATTTCTGACCGCGTCAAAAATTTGCCTGAACGAAGACGCTGGCACAGCCGTCACCTCGGTGCCGAAATACTGCGTGCAGGCCTTGTGGCTGAAGGTCCCCGTCTCTCCCAGGAATGCGGCTCGTCGATCACCCTCCCCTCTGGCCGCTTTCATGACCTTGACGGCCTTGGCTTTGTCCAGATAGCCAAAATCGAGCTGTTTTCCTATAACCGGTGCGATCACGTAAATGTCGCGCATCAACTGCCCAAACTGTCCGGGATAAAGGCTCTGCGGGCCGTCTGAAAGGGCCTTGTCCGGATCATGGTGTACCTCGATCATCAAACCATCGGCGCCTGCGGCTATGGCGGCACGGGCCATAGGACTCACCTTTTCGCGGATGCCGGTGGCGTGGCTCGGATCGATGATCACTGGCAGATGGGTCAGGTTCTTGATCACCGGAATGGCAGAAAGGTCCAGGGTGTTACGCGTATAGGGTTCAAAGGTGCGAATCCCTCGCTCACAAAGGACAACATGCTCATTTCCCTCAGAAAGGATATATTCTGCCGACATAAGCCATTCCTCTATGGTGGCTGCAAGCCCCCTCTTCAGGAGTACCGGCTTTCCCATGCGGCCAACGCACTTCAAGAGTTCGAAGTTTTGCATGTTCCGCGCTCCAACCTGAACTACATCCACATACTTCATCATTATGTCTGCCTGAGCCGGTGAGGTGATCTCCGTAACAATGCCAAGACCGAGTTCATCCCTTACCTCAGCCAGGATCTTGAGGCCCTCCTCCCCAAGGCCCTGGAAGGCATAGGGTGATGTCCTCGGCTTGAAGGCGCCTCCGCGAAACAGGACAGCACCGTATTTCCTGACCTCCCTGGCGATGGCCAAGGCCTGTTCCCTGCTTTCCACCGCACAAGGGCCTGCTATCACGACGATGCGCTCGCCTCCGATCACCACATCCCCTACATTGACTAAGGTGTCTTCCTGATGCATCTTGCGGCTGGCCAGTTTAAAAGAACTGGAAATAGGTGTTACCCTTTCCACGCCAGGAAGTCCCTCGAAAAAATCAAGGGCCTGACCTGCCTTTCCGATAGCCCCTATGAGGGGCCGGCCGCCCTCAGACGTTTCACGGATGAGATAACCCTCCCTGCGGAGTATGCTTCGGATATGGTTTTTCTGTTCCTCTGTTATGTCTTTCTTCAGGACGAGAATCATGGACAAGCCTCCTTCCTCATTTTTCACCCTCACCCATGCCCTCAATACTGTTGAATTAAGGGACTGGTTTGAAAAAATCCCCCTAAATCCCCCTTTACAAAAGGGGGACTTTCAAGAGCTCCCCCCTTTCTCAAAGGGGGACTTTCAAGAGCCCCCCCTTTCTCAAAGGGGGACTTTCAAGAGCCCCCCCCTTTCTCAAAGGGGGGTCGGGGGGGATTTTATAATGCATGACAATCATGAATTGATCCTTAATTCAACAGCATTGACCCCAGCTCTCTCCCGTCAAGGGAAGAGGTTTTTTTGAGGGGGTAAAAAAAAGCCCCGAGAATTTTCTTCTCGGGGCTTCAGCCTTTTAGATCTCTAAAACCCCGAGTAGACCGCCTTGGTCCCCCCGGGGTGTTTAACTTCTTGGGTTAGACAACCGGGTGGACGCTTCTAAAGCTAAAAAACCAGCGTCCAAAAAGAAATAATCCTCGATTGTCCGAATTCTTTGACATAGATAGATGGCCCTGCAACAAGTTAGTTCGCTTCGCTCACAATTGGAATACTGGAATATTGGAATGGTGGAATGTTGGGTTTAAGACCCGCCTGCCACTGCGAGGCACGAGCGGGCAGGGGATTTTGGTCTTTTTTTCTTTTACATCATTCCAATATTCCATCATCCCCTGATCGAACTTGCAATAGCGCTAATAAATATCTATAACTTCAATAGGTTGTAGAAATTCCGAGACGTCAATGTGTGTATTTATACCCCGCTATATGACGCCTGTCAACAATTATTTTCTGGGAGAAATCACAAAACCTTCATGAGAAGACTGGTTTGACTTCACGCACCGAGAAAGGTATGGTCCATCCTAATGCCTTGGACTTCTGTTCGGCCTTTTGTAAGCAGAGAAATTCCTTAAGTTTGAAAAAAAGTGGGAAATACACCTAATGAAGCGATTTGCAAACATATTGGCGATAGCGGCGCTCATTATCATATTCTTTTGCCAACCCGTTTTTGGAGAGGAGCATTCAAGTCCCCTTCCACTGGGTTCACATTTTTCAAAGACGTACAAGGATGATTTGAGTAGCCTTCTGGCCAGGCGATATATCCGGGTGTTGACGACCTTTAACAAGACCAACTTTTTCCTCTCCGAAGGGAAGTTTTTCGGGTTTGAGTACGCACTTTTGAAGGACTACGAGAAATTCCTGAACAAAGGAATCAAAAGGCGGGAGCTGAGGACTGTCCTTGAATTTATCCCTTATCCCCGTGATCGACTGATCTCCGGATTGGTGGACGGGTATGGCGATATTGCTGCGGCTGGACTGACCATCACCGCAAAACGACGCGCCAATGCAGATTTTACAAAACCGTATTTGACCGGAGTTGATGAAGTGGTTGTCACTCATAAAAGGGTTCCAAAACCGCGGACCATCGAAGATTTGGCCGGACAAAAGGTTTTTGTCAGGGAGAGCAGCAGTTATTACGAAAGCCTTACCTCCCTCAACAGGAAGCTTTTGAAATCAAGAAAACGGCCTGTCCGGATCATAAAGGCGGATGAGAACCTGGAGACCGAGGACATCCTCGAACTGGTTAACACCGGTGCGGTAGAGATGACCGTATCCGACAGCCATATTGCCGGTATGTGGTCAGGAATACTTGAGAATCTGGAGGTTCACAAGGATGTGAAGCTTCGCTCAGGGGCTGAGATTGCATGGATGATCAGAAAGAATAACCCTGAACTGAGGGCGAGTTTGAACCGGTTCTTGAAGACCCACAGGAAGGGCACACTCTTAGGAAACATCTACTTCAACCAATATTACAAAAAAAATCTCTGGATCAAAAACCCACTCCGCTATGGAGAGGAAAAGAACCTACAGAAATATAAACAGCTTTTTCAGAAGTATGCGGCACGTTACGGATTCGATTGGATGCTGATCATGGCGATGGCATGTCAGGAATCCGGGCTGGATCACAATAAGAAAAGTCGATCCGGTGCTGTCGGCATCATGCAGGTGCGGCCCGAAACGGGCAAAGACAAGAAGATCGCTATCGAAAATGTTTATCTCTTGGAGAACAATATTCATGCCGGTGTGAAATATTTGGCTTTCCTGAAAGATCGATATTTCGACAACCAAGAGATTCGACCTCGGGACCGGGTTCGGTTTGCCATCGCGTCATATAATGCGGGCCCCGCCAAAGTGCGCAGGGCCAGGTCATTGGCAAAGAAGATGGGGTTGGACCCCAACCGGTGGTTTCGGAACGTGGAGTTGGCAGCCCTGAAGCTGATTGGACAAGAAACCGTTCGGTACGTCAGCAACATCAATAAATATTATGTGATATACCGGCTTGCACCGGAACACTTGGGAACACGAGAGAAAGAAAAAGACGAATTCAAGAAACAAGAAGATCGAGGGCATATCTACTACCAACGCTCGGCATTCTTGCAGAAATAAAAGCCTATTTGCTCGTGATACGTATCGTACAGCGGCAACGTTCGCATCGTTGACTCATAAAGGAAGGCAATCACTATGGACAGGAGACCCCATGTTGGTGTAGCGATCATCGTGGTGAAAGGTAGCAGAGTGCTTCTTGGCAAGCGAAAGAACACCCACGGCTCAGGCACTTGGCAGTTTCCCGGCGGTCATTTGGAGTTCAACGAATCAATCGAGGAAGGGCTTTATGCTTAAAAGAATCGCGATTCTATTGATGCTACCTTTGGTCTTTTGGAGCTGCAAAGGGAGTGGGCTTAATCTCAAGGTCCGGTATGATCAGATTGAAGGTCTAAAAGAAGGCGACCGGGTGATTTCGGAGCAGAATCATATAGGCAAAGTGGCAGGCGTATTTTATTCAGAAGATGGTTATTATGTGGCCGACCTGGTAATCAAAAAGGACTTTGCAAGCGCTGCCACAGAGCACTCCAAGTTCTTCATCATAGCGGACCCCGAAAATAAGGGGAAAAAGGCCATTGAAATGATCCAGGCCCGAAAAGGGGGAACACGTTTACAAGACGGTGCCACCGTTGATGGCTCCACCAAATCTTTAGTGTTCTTCAATCAGATGCGCGATGACTTTGAGAAAGGGCTACAGGATCTTAAGAAGCGATTTGAGCAATTCTCGGAGGACTTAAGCAGCGTTCCAGAGAGCGAGGAGTTCAAAAAACTTGAAAAGGAATTGGAGCGTCTGGCAGAAGAGATGGAGCGTTCGGGCAAGTCGGCGCGGGAAAAGATACAGAAGGAATTGTTGCCGTGGCTCAAACAGGAGCTTGAAAAGCTCAGGGAACGGTTGCGGAAGTTCGGACGCGAGGAAGAATTAGAACCTCTGGAAATTCAGATGGAAAAAATTATGGAAATTTGATGACAATACGCCGACTTCTAGGAGGCTGTCCGAGAACTGACTAAAGTTGTCATTTCGAGCGTAGCAAGAAATCTTATTCTATTGAAAATACATAAGTTTTAGATTTCTCCCTTCGGTCGAAATGACACAAAAGAGGGTTTTCGTTCAAGGACTATCTAGGAACCAGCCCTAAGACAAGCTCGTCAGGAACTGTCTGTAGGCTGCCTTGGTTTCTTTAGGTTTTTCAAGAAAGGGCATGTGTCCGCAATTCTCTACGATCACTGTCCGGCTATTCTTGATACCGCTTTCAAACTTTTCGACACCGGACACGTGCGTCATACGATCGTTCGCCCCCCAAATGATCAAACTCTTGGCCCGTATCTTAGGCAAACGGCTTTCCAGGAGGTCCATGCCTCCGTTCAACAGGTCCTTCACAATTTTTTCATAAAAGTCGTAGTCGCGGGCGCGCCTTTTTAGAAGATAAGCCCTTAATTGCCCGGGTATCCACGGGGGCCGCTGGAAAAGAAGCGACATCAATTCATCAAACTGTTGTACCGTATTGTAGAGCAAAAGATTCTTTCCCTCTTCCTTGTAAAGCCGCCAAGCATCACTGGGTATCCGGGAATTGACACCCGCTGCATCTATTAACGCCAGGCTTTTGACCTTTTCCGGGTACTGGCTGGCATAGTATGCAGAGATGTAGCCCCCCATGGAAGTGCCCAGCACGTGAAATGAATCCAGCCCAATGGTCTCCACGAAACGGTTTAACCGATTCACCTGGCTCGCAACGTCATAGCGTGCAATCGCCACCTGGGAGCTTTCGCCGAATCCAGGAAGATCCGGCACGATCAAACAATAAGATCCGCTTAAGCCGAACGGGAAAGTGGCCCAACTATCCTTGTCGGCACCAAAACCATGGACAAAGACAATAGCCTCACCTTTTCCTCCTGCCAGATAAACCCAACGGTGATCGTCCACCTGCACTTCATGTCTTTCCAGCCCTGCCCACCACCGGATGGCACGTTTCGTCCATTCAAAAATCAGACCTGCGAACCGCCAATAGGCCACGCCGGCCACCAGGAACAATGACATCAAGACAACGAGAATGCCTTTCAGCGCTTTCATCATCAGGACACCTTCCCTATGCTTTTGTATAATGTTCGCGCCACGATAGAAAATATATCACGATTTGACCAAAAATATACCAACCATCCTTGGCTGTTACCTTACTATACTCCAAATTGGCACTTCGCTTGACAGGGTACGGCCTGATTTGCCTACGTACAAAAGATAACCTTCTAAAATTACACGACCTGCCAAGTTTGCACGATTTTTGCTTGCAATCGAATCAGTTAAGTGCAAACGTTGTAACTTCTCAGTAACTCGGGGATCAAAAAATGCCTGAACTTTTGGACAAGTTACCAAACGTTATGTCTAGTTATCGTGAGTTATCACCTATGGAGGGGCTTTTGAATCTCGTTACCATTGGCGGGGGTACAGGGCTTTCTACATTACTTCGCGGTCTGAAGCATTACGTAAAGCCTGCTGAAGTCGCCGTTGGTAATGTGGCTGGAAAGTATGCGTTGGCTGACCTGACAGCGATAGTTACAGTAGGCGACGATGGCGGAAGTTCAGGACGTCTGCGAGAGGAGTTTCAGATTCTACCGCCGGGTGATATTCGCAATTGCATGGTGGCGCTGGCTGAACATGACAACCTACTCACCCGGTTGTTTGACTATCGGTTTCCAGGACAAGGAGTACTTGCCGGCCACAGTCTTGGCAATCTTTTTCTGACTGCTTTAACAGGCATCACCGGAGGTTTTGTAGAAGCCATCAAATGCTCCAGCGAACTGCTTGGCATCAAAGGTCGGATTTTTCCTTCTACAGTAGCGAACGTGCGGCTGGTAGCAGAACTGGACGATGGAACACTGGTCCGGGGACAACACAAGATCACAAACGGCATTCGAGCGGTCCGCAGGGTGAGACTTGAACCTCCTGACTGTCTGCCATTCAAGGGAGCCATAGACGCGATTCGCCAGGCCGATTTGATCGTGATCGGGCCAGGGTCGCTATTCACCAGTGTCATCCCGAACCTGTTGGTGAGAGGGATCTCAGACGCCATCATCCGTTCACCCGCCAAAAAGATTTACATCTGCAACATCATGACCCAGCCTGGGGAAACCAATGGATACAGAGTCGAGGACCACGTACGGCACTTATTGGCATACTGTCCCGGCCTGATGCTTGATTTTGTTTTACTGAACATTCGGTCGATTTCTGAAGCGGCACGCCAAAAATACCGGGCTGATGGCGCCAAGCAAGTCCGTGTAAAAGATTCAAATAGCCTTCAAACTGAGGCAGACATTGGTTCTTTAGCTCTGGATCAGGGCCGACTTACGATGCCAGTCCTGCTCCGGGACCTCCTTGAGGAAGGAGACACAGCCCTCCACGATCCGACCAAACTCAGCAGCGCCGTGTTTGAGGCCTGGGAGTTCCTCGCTCAGGGGAAGGACACGCATCGAATCTGCCGCCCACATCAGGTATTCCCAAACAAAGAACTCACAGGTTAGACCCTCTCCCCTGAAACCAGCCTTCCAGCATATCTGCTCACCAAGATTTTGCGCAAGGTTTTGACAGACCTCTCAATATCAAATACATGTCTGCTACAAAGTTTTCTGATCCTTGGTTTAAGATTCCTCGTGACAGTTCACATGCATTAGTATGCCCGTGTCATTGCGAGCGAAGCGAAGCAATCTCATCTTTCAATAGGAAGCGAGGCCTCGAAGGAGGCAAAGAGCGTTTTGAGCACGCCGATCATTCATGCGGACAGAACCGGCTATTCAGAGCTGGTACGCCGGAATGCTAACTTCCGGTTTCTCTGGTTTGGGCAGATCGTCAGCCTGATGGGTGACTGGTTCACTCTGATTGCCTCCGCCATCCTCATTTCAATACTCACGCAATCCGGTGTAGCTGGGGGGAAAAACAGGCGGATTAGGTCCTCATTCTTGACAAAACACGGAAGCCAGTGAAGAATGAAGACCTCAGAGCTTTCCTCAATTCGATATTAGTCCTGTAGGGAGTCAGGATCTATTGTGCTAGTGATAAAATGTGCAGCCTGTAAAAGCAAGCTATGGAAATATGACAAAATTGGTCAAGGAGAAGTTTTAAGGTGTCATAAGGACAGGATTACGAAAAGGTACCAGGTAAAACAAGAAGAAGATAGGATAAGATGTCTGTGCGGTAGGGATATTGGTATCGATAAAGGAAGCTATATAAAGATGATAGGAAAGGCATTTACCTATACTGGTACAAAGAGAAACATCTGAGAATTTGTCATCAATATTGTTTGGTTTCATTGCTGCAACCCGATTGTCGAGAATGCCCTTATGGACTTCCGAACTGTACTTAATACCCTCACCCATGGACCCCTTTACAGCATAGCTCGGCACAGAATTAGCTCAGAGGTTCCTCTTGACCCCGTAGAAACCTGGACTTTTTGGACTGAACGCAGAAATCCTATCACAGAGTTTGTGGCAAGGAATTATCCGCCTGATTTTGTAAGAAGGCGTATTTTGGGGCCTATGCTCGCCCAAGACCATTCCGTTGGTATTGAATCGCATTACGATATTTCAAACGCTTTCTACAAGTTGTTTCTTGATAAGGAGTTCATGTTTTACAGTTGTGCTCACTTTCTTTCAGAGAGGGAGACGCTGGAGGATGCCCAAAGAAATAAGGCCCAGCTTATTTTGGCCCTGTTAAACCCGAAGGCCGGGGACAAGATCCTTGACTTAGGCTGTGGATGGGGTTCAATGCTTAAGTGTATATATAAGGTAACTGGCGACCGGAATAATTTGTTGGGCTACACGCTCTCCAAACAACAATTGGCTTACATCAAGTCAGAGGTTGGGTTAAACGTATCGCTTACGAACTTCATCACCGTGGCATACGAAGAGGCATCGTATGATAAAATCTTCTCGATCGGCGCAATGGAGCATGTAAGACCGAATGAAATACTTAGTTTGTTGCAGAAATTATACAGTGCCTTGAAGCCTGGCGGAAAGCTCGTGCAACAGTTTTTTTCCCTGGAGAAGGAAGAACGTCCTACCTCAATGATTCTTGGTCAACTCTTCTTCCCGGGTTCATTACTCTCGACTCATTCCTTTCACTTACACGCAGCGGAGCAAGCAGGGTTTAAAATTACCCACGATTTAGTTGATGACTACAAACCGACTTTGAGGGCCTGGTATGAAAATCTCGTGAACAACATGGAGAAGGCGATAGATTTGGTGGGTGTACGTATCTATAACAAGTATCTAAGTTTTTTCCCTATCTCATGGCGTTTCTTTAAGGAAGAAGAAGCACGGGTTCACAGATTGGTGCTGGAAAAGCCGTGAGTTTTCAGTGCAAAGGAGGGCGCGAGGCCGAGGAGAAGCCCGTTATCCCCGCAAAAAGCCATAAAACGCCTCACCCGATCACCTCGCCCGCGGACTGCTCGGCATGGGGTTCGGCAAGGGTGACCGCATCGGCGTCTGGTCGACCGAATGCGGGAGATAGCGGTCAAAAGGATGCGAGAAGGTAAGGGGCCGGTTTGAGGCGAAGCTTCGATAGCATATCAGGAAGAATCGATTTTTGCGGAAGGCCTTAGTTCTTTGGGGAGGTATCTGGAGAATGCACCGTAGGAGTACCTTCGGGTGAAGCGAGCGAGAGTATCTAATGGCCCGACTTGGCCAACAATTAACGTCTTCTGTTTTCGTTTTACCTGGAGGACCTGCCAAACCTTACCAGAGAGGACGAAATGGGATCCCACAGCGGCCTCAATGAATAATTCTCCTATTACCCTTCCTGTGTTGGCGTCCACAATACGAAAATCTCGGATTTGGGGAATATTCGAGTGTATGAATCCCATGTATGCCATATCCATAAGCCTGGTAGTTGCCCGGCACTTGCCCAGGGATTCTTCGACAAAGCCGATATCCGCAAGATGGACTAATATGGCCTTAAAGGTATCTGTCTCGCAAAGGGGGGAAAGTATATCCCCCATTTCATCCCGTCTCAAACCTCCAGGCATTGCATAAAGGAGAGAAAATACCTGCTGAACACAGACCGAGATGTCAGGCGTGTACTCAATCCGCTCAACCAACCCCTTTTCTGCCATACGCGAATATATCTCAAATTGTACCCTCTCATCACGCTTATTTCTGTAGCAGCCGATGGCCAGCATCTCATTTCCCCTCCTGCCTCCACGCCCCACTCTCTGAATAAAGGCCGAGGGGGTAGGTGGTGGGCCATAGAGGACCACTGCATCAATATCCCCGATATCTATACCCAGCTCCATGGTCATTGTACAGACACAGAGGCCCCACTGCCAGGTGCGCATGGCCTCCTCCACTGATTCTCTCTCCTTTCTGGAAAGGCTTCCATGGTGAACAAGAACCCTGTCCTGTGGCCAGAAAGTCTTTAGCCTGAGGGCAAGCTCCTCAACATTCTTCCGGCTGTTGCAAAAGATGAGGGCCTTATGGTACTTATTCTGTCTCAAGAATTGGATCACCCGTTCCATATCCGGAAATAAGTGAAAGGAGATTTCCCTGGTTGTGCCGGCCTTTACGACCGTAGCGGACTCAAAGTAACGGCCTGCCAGGTTCTCAGGTTGTGAGATTGTGGACGACAGTGCGCAGTACTGGATCGGGTTTTCTGTGTGCCATTTTTCGAGGCGGCGGAGCAATATCCTTAACTGATCACCCCTGTAAGTATTGTCGAGCAGGTGGATCTCATCAAGGATGACAGCCCTTGTATCCTTCCATATCCTGGGGTGGCGACAAAAGAGAGAGTCAAGCGACTCAGGAGTGGTAAGGAGCACGTTTTCTGGACGTGTGGTGTGCAACTCAGGCCTGTCTCCTGTCCTCACCGAAAGACTCAAGCCGAGAGATGCAAGCGGTTCCCTGATCCTTTTTTCGATATCGTTGATAAGGGCTCTTGTGGGAGCCACGTATAAGATGCTGAGAGGTTTTACGCCGATCGTAAGTGCCCTTTCGGCTATGGGGCCAAGGGCTGCCTCCGTCTTTCCGCTCGCAGCAGGCGAGACACCAACTGCATTTTTTCCTTTCATGAGGGGCGGGATCAAGGCTGACTGTATATGGGTTAACCTGCCGAAGCTTCCGAAAAAAGGGCCATAGGCCCTTTTGAGTAACTTTTTAATCTCTGCCTCATTCACCAAGAATTGCCTCTATGTTAGAGTGGGGATAGAGTCTGAGGAAGTCCATGAGTTCCACCATAGACTTGATGAATATCCGCGTTGATGTAAAGCCGCCTCTCTCAAGCAGGATTGCAAAATACTGCCTCCTGTCAGTCGGGTCGATACGGACCCCATAGACCTTCTGGTAATGTTTCACAAACATGTCGAACAAACTGCGCAAGTCATCAATGCCCAGCGAGTCGAGCTCAAGGAGGGGAACTGTGCTGCGCCATCTGCGGAACTCACCAGTCAAAACTGTTGGTGTTATAGCGAATACGACTTTGAGATAGGACGGAATCCGATAGAGATAAGGAATCGGGAAATGACCCGAATAGACAAGTCCTGTCTCTTCCCCCTTTCTCGTGAGATCTTTTACTACCTTTTCTTCGAGAAGTACTGGTTCGTCATTGGCTACCATAGAGAGCCCCCTGAAGAAATTGAGCCCTCTCACGAACTGGTATTGATAGTACACACTCTTTGCGGTCTCAACCTCATCAAAGAGTATCAGAAATCCGTCCAAATCAAGGACCTTGACCATAAGCCAGCCAATGCAACTGAGCATGTGGCAGTATACATTGGCAACGGTGGTATAGTCCCAGAGGCTCCCGTATTTTCCTTTCACAGCCTCCCTGCCCTCGATCCACGCCCAGGTATCTTCTTTGAGCTCACCCTTCCGGAGTTCATCGATGAGGGCTCCGAAATAAGGATGATCGGCAACCGGATTGCCATCCGCGTTCTCGGCAATGGCGCGCATCAGGCCCCTGAATCCGACCTGCTCGCCGCCGATCGGTGCTTTGAGGTTTTTCACAATCCGTCGGTAAATCCTTTTTGGAAATGCAGCAGTTGCCTCGGAGGAGTCAAGATCAGTTAGTGATACCGCATATTGAGACCTTATAGCAGTAGCGTAAAGGTGGTGTAGAAGATGGCTCTTACCACTTCCATAGGGGCCTTCGATGATAAGGGTCCCCTGGCCCAGATCATCCAGCCATTCCCTTATGGCGGTTACTTCCCCTGAGCGCCCTAGTGTCCATGCTTCAGTGGCATTGTACGGGACGATACCCAGCCTGAACGCTTCAATGACCATGATATCGTCCACAGTTGGTTTGCTTGTCGTATGGGAAATCATATCCACAGATTTTCCAGATTTTCGGAAATTTTTGTTCTACATTTAGGCTTGAGCAGTTGATCTATTTCAACCGCAGAAACACGCAGACAAATAGCTGGCCGACCTGGCCAGCTATTAAGCGTCATGCCCTTCGGGCAAATTTGGAACCAGCCTTCAAGCTTCGCTTCCCAAGTTCACCAAAACAATAAGCCTCTCTCACCAAGTGAATCCGTTTTTTTGTTCGGCCTCGTTGGCCGAACAAAATGTCTGCGTCCGTCTGCGTGGGTCCGCGGTTAACTTGTTATTTCTCAACCATGTCAAAGGCCCAGGTTTCGGTTATCTGAGCAGAAGGTTCGTGCCGCAGGAAGTGCAATCCTTTTATGAGACCCTGAACAAAGAGCCTCTTGTAACCTATGTCTCCGAATCTCTGCTCATATGCGGCATGGGCAATCCTGGCGATGGCATCTTCGCACCTTTCCCTTGGAAGGCTGGCCTTGAATGCGGTCTCGTAAATGACCAGAAGTTTCCCCCCGATCTCTTTGAGGAGGGCCTCCGGTTCTTGTCCGAGTCTCTCCAGGTTTATTTTAACCCCTGTTGGATTATAGAAGTCAAAGACAGTGGATATTCTTTGTCTCAGGGCCTCATAGACACCGGATTTCCCTTGAAAGAACGCTTCAGTGGGAATGGCATAGAATATCATAATGTTTTTAAATGCAGCATGTCCGCACTCATCGATGAGCTCCCTGATGTTGTTCAACATAAGTTCTCTCTGTTTTGAGGTGAGGCTCGGCACCTGTTCGGCTTCGTCAAAGAGGATCACAAGGCCGTTGTACCTGAGATTTCTTATCCATTGAATGAGAGAACGGATAGCGGAAAATGCCTGCCCCTTATCGATGGGCTGAAGGATTCCGAACCGCCGATGGACGTGTCTGTCATAGCCATCGACCTTGATCCACTGGATAAGATCTTCAAAATCGGAATCGTTTCCTTTAGTAAGAGCTATAAATGCTTCCCGTATGGCTCTTGTAAAATTAACACTCTCTATTTCCCCCACAAAATCTGCCGCATAATCGGTGAGACGCTCCAACAGTGTTTCATTATCGGTTGTTTCCCTGTCAAACCTTTTCCTTGCATCCTGGCAAAGGACCTTTAGAAAAGCCTCTATACCTTTTTGTCTTCCGGAAAAGAGTTCCTCGGGCGTGAGCGGATACATGAGGTTTTCCACAATTGCTTTATAAACCTTTTCCATCCGATAAAAAGGCGACTCCTCAGGGCTTAAGGAGCAGTAGCTCACGATGTAGCCGTTCTTCCAGGCAAGCTCCCTGATATTGTAAAGAAAATGCGTCTTTCCGCCACCGTAGGCCCCGACAAGCATCTTGAATGAGGCGCCACCCTCTTTGATGAATGTTTTAAGGTAGTCCTCCTCAAGGATTTCCAGGTAGGAGTCCAGACCTGCTGTGAAGAACTGGAAACCCCATTCAGGTGGAGAGCCGGATGAGCCTACCCTTTCTATAACCTGTCTTGCAATACTCTGGGTGAGTCCGATCATGACAAATCCTTTATTAAATCGCTGCGCGATTTAATATAACGCGGCTACGCCGCTTAAGAAAAGAAATTCCTATACTATCACCTAGGTTGAGCGGTTCAACGTTCACGGTTCCCGGTTGAAGAACCCTAAGTCTCTGATATCAAAAGGACGATGCCTCAAGTAGTAAGGTTCAGCGGTTCAGAGGTTCAGAGGTTCAGCGGTTCAACGGTTCAACGGTTCAACGTTCAGAGGTTAAGACCGTGAACCGTGAACCGTGAACCGTGAACTGTAAAGTGAGGGATGTCAATATATTATAACCTTTGAACCTTGAACCCTGAACCCTGAACCTTGAACCGATCACTTTAGGCCAAAAACCACAAATGCATAGTGGGTCCCATCCCCTTGCGGAATCTTTGGCACCCAGAGGCTTGTTTCCTCTTTCTTTGTCTGTTCCATGGAGGAAATAACAAGGCGAAGCTCCTTGTCTTCAAACCTTCTGGTCTTCAGTCTCGCAAGATCGTATGAAAATCTAACCCTGCCATATGAGGTAAAATTCTCCTTTTTCGGGTCTATGCGGAAGCTTCTCTTTTGGTTCAAAAAGGCTATCTCCTGCATGACAGCTACAATCGGAACAGCAGATGGCTGCTCCCCTTCATTTTTTGTCCCTTCCCCCTTTGCGAGTGAACGTGCATAGGACACATAGAGATCTTTAATAAATTGTTCATCGTCAAGTGGAGGGTCATTGAGCTCTTTGAGGAGGGAAATAACAGCCTCGGCTATCTTTCCGGCCTCAACAGGAACCTTCTTGAGAAGGCTTATCTTCGGCCCATAATAGATCTTTACAGAGCCACCTTTTTCAAAGGAAAAGAGGAGGGTAAGTATCCCGCACTTGAGCTCCGGAAAATGTCCTGTAATATCAATGCCATGAGGTCTGAGGCACTCTGCCAGCGCTGCTGCGATGGTATTCTTGAATTTCTCCTGTGCCTGCCTTGCTTCTTTGAAAAGCTTTTCCCGCCACTCGCCTGCCGTTGCCATGAGTTCCTGGAGACCTTTTAATTTGCTGAGGGTCTTGTCCAGCTTGTCGGCCCGGAGCTCCAGGACAAATGCGTTCCTGTTAAGATCGCTCTTGAGCTTCTCACTTTCCCTCAAGATATTACCCACATTCTTGAGGTTATTCGCAGCCTTCAAAATAGGTTTTATGGCCTCAGTCAGTTCCGACAAGTCTGACGACATGGTTTCCTCCGATCAACAGCAAGTTTCGAGACCTTTGCAAAGCCTTCAATTTTTGGTAACCGTTCACGGGTTCAGGGTTCAGAGGTTCAGGTTTCAGGTTTCAGGTTTGCGGCTTACGCCTTGAGAACAGTACACATCTCGCGTTTGTCGCTCCTGACACCTGACACCAAAAAGTAGGAACAAAAGAACTTATCTCCTGCCGCCCGCCTGCGCGGCCGTAGCCGTTGCGGCGCGGCGAAGGCCCGCATCCTTGATAAGTGTAAACCGAGGAATGAAGGATGCCCAAAAAAGTATTCTTTACTTATTGTACATGGGATTGCAACCCCTAAATTTGGGCAGGTTCCCATCTTGTCTGCTGACAGAGTGGTCATCTGAAGGCAAGCAGTTGACCTCCGGCGCTTAGAAATGTATGATCCAGACCTTTCAGATCAGTGAATCTTTGATAAAGAAACCATAGAACTTTACAATGACGGTACGATGGCACGAGCCAAAAAGAAAACTAGCCTAAAAAGATCGCGGAAAGCCGGTCACAAGAAGCAGGAGCAGACCTCCGCTGTAGCAGATCTCCACCAGGTGGAGTTTCATCGCCACGGCATGGCCCTGGTGCCTGATCCGGCAGACAGGCGGCCTGGTACAGCCTTTCTTCTGAAAGCAAACCCCGGTGAGACTGAGACAAGGTTCTGCTCCTGTTCCAAAAGGCGGACCTGTCCCCACATTCTCAAACTGGCTGGTCTGTATAAGACCTTCGGGGAGACTTTAGCGGGGCGAACGCCCCATGAAGCCTTCCGGTCAAGCATCTGGTATCGCATGGCCGCCATTCTGGCCGATGGTTCCCGCGACACGGTTCAGTCGTGCACGCTGCAGTCTGTGGGCCAGGGAGGCAAGAGGTTTCTAAGGTTGCTGGGACCTGATGAAAAGGAGATGCTTCGTTACCTTTCCCAAGGTCCTGACGCTCTCCGCCTGGCAGAGCGCTTTGGTCGGATTTCGGGAAGGAATGCCGTTCCTCACAGAGGTGCCCTCCTGGAGAAGCTCACCCGCCTTACCCTTTCAAATGACGAGCGGTACATGCTTGAAAAGGGTTTCAAAGCGCGTAGGCAGATTTTAGAAGAAAATCCATGGCATCGGCTGGCTTATCACGCCTATCGCGAACTTGGAGCCAATGGGGCCACATTTCATCCGGCCGTTGAGGAAGCCTCTGGCACGTTCACTGTAACCTGCAAACGTTCTGGAGAAGGCCCTGTTTTTCGCTTGGCCATACCGGGCCCAAAGGTAAAAAGGTTACTTGCCGCTTTCAAGGAATTTCTTCCAAACCAGCACGGCCTGACTATTTACCCCATCCCCCTCAAATCCATTTTCAAGGTGACCATGAACACAGAACTCGATCTGGAGGTCCGCCCGATCATCCAGGTCCTCCAGGAGGGTGGTGAGGCGAGGTTTTTTGAAAGAGAAGATCTGGAACGTTACCGGTACGGAGACCTGATCTACGTCAAGGAACTGGGTATCCTGGCTGAGCTGGAAGCACCAGGCAAAATGGAACGACGGTTCAAGGCACCGAAGAAAATGGTTATTAAAGAATCCCAGGTCCCCAGTTTCCTGGAAGAGTTTGGAGACGACCTCCAGGAAGGCCCCCACATCGTGGATACAGCCTTAGAGGACCTTCAGATCTTCAGACAGTATGACCGGCTGGAACTCACCCCTGAGGCCATAAGCCGTGATTGGTGCTGGCTTTCTGTGAAGTACGGTTTTGGGAACAGCGCCGTCTCATTGGCGGAAATCCTTCGTGCGAAAAAAGAGGGCCAGCGCTTTGTCTCTATTGGCGACGGATGGGTAGACTGCCAATCGCCGGGTTTCGACGGACTGGGCCCACTCCTGAGTCAGCTTCCGGAAAAACAACACACCGATGAGTCAAACCGGATTAAGCTCTCCCGCATGGATCTGTTTCGCCTGAAGGCCCAAAGTGCAGCGCCTGTGGGGGTGACCGGTGATGGCAAACAGGCTTTGCTGATGAAGAGAATGCTGGCGTTTAAACCCGCCCGACCCTTACCAACATTGAAAGGGTTGGCTTCCACCCTGAGGGATTACCAGAAACTGGGTGTTGAGTGGCTTCGCTTCCTGTATGAAAACGGCCCAGGGGGCCTTCTGTGTGACGACATGGGCCTGGGCAAGACTCATCAAGCAATCGCCTTAATGCTCTCATTGAGGGAGCATGAAAAAGTCACTGAACCCTTTCTCGTTGTCTGTCCCACGACGGTTCTGAGCCACTGGATCAGCAAAATCCGTGATCATGCCCCAGGGTTAAAGGCTGTAGTCTTTCATGGGGGGCAGCGGGATCTCGAGGAAGCTTTGAAGGATCACAACGTGCTGTTGACCTCGTATGGAATCCTTCGAAATGATATTGAGGAGTTAAAAGGTGTCCCCTTTCACTTGGTCGTATTTGATGAAATCCAATACCTGAAGAATCCTCAAACCCTGGCTTACCAGGCGGCTGGAAACCTGAAGGCAAAGATGAGGCTGGGCCTCACAGGAACACCTATCGAAAACGCCATAGGAGAGTTGCAGGCCCTTTTCGACCTGACAGTTCCCGGTTATCTGGGAAGCAATGAGGCCTTCAACTCCAGATATGTGAAACCCATCGAGGGTGATACTGACACCATTAGGCGGAAAGAGTTGAGCAGGCTGGTATCTCCTTTTACTCTGCGCCGCCTCAAAAAGACGGTCCTGAAAGAACTGCCAGAGAAGATTGAAGACATCCGAACCTGTAGTCTCAGTGACGATCAAATCAAGCTTTATCGAGATGCCATTTCATCGAGGGGCAAGGGTCTGTTAGAAACCCTGAGAAAAGGTGAAGAACCTGTTCCCTATATCCACATCTTTGCTTTGCTCAATCTGCTCAAGCAGATCTGCAACCACCCGGCCCTGATTGAGGGCAAGGTGGATGATTATGATCAATACGAGTCCGGCAAATGGGAACTTTTTAAGGAACTCATCTCTGAGAGCCTGGACAGTGGACAGAAGGTAGTAATCTACAGCCAATACCTCGGAATGATCAAGATCATAGGGAAATTCTTGAACGTCCTTGACGTGGGCTTCGTGACCCTGACCGGCGCAAGCCGGAAGAGGGGTGAAATTATTGCCCGATTCAACAATGACCCGGACTGCCGGCTTTATATCGGGAGCCTCAAGGCCGGAGGTCAAGGCATTGACCTGGTGGCCGCGTCCGTGGTCATTCATTATGATCGCTGGTGGAATGCGGCCAAGGAGGATCAGGCCACGGACAGGGTTCACAGAATCGGGCAAAAGCGTGGCGTTCATGTCTTCAAAATGGTCACAGAAGGAACCCTGGAGGAAAAGATATCGGCCATCATTGAGAAAAAACGAAACTTGATGGAGAGCGTTGTCCGAGAGGACGATCCGGGATTGCTGAAAACTTTTTCCAGAGAGGAATTGATTCAACTCCTTTCTGTTCCTTCCTGACATTCCATTACAAATCTATCACAAAATCGTTCCACACAACCACGCTTGATCATGACCTTGGTAACGTCATCCAAGGCACTGCCCACAACGTTATCCTCTGGCTCTAATCAACAAAACCCTTGCTTTTTTAAAGAATGTAGTTTAATTTAACCTTGTGTTTTGAAAAAACGTAAACAGATATCCCGCCTTCACCCACTCTGTTTTGCAGAATACCTTCAGGCAACCGGCAACGATGAAGCCGGAAATATCATTCTTGGCTCCCCGGGAACTGTTTCGCAAACAATCCACGAATTTCTTTGTGAGGAACTCCGCCGGTATTTTTTTGATTGATGGCAGGATACATCCTGTAGAGGTGAAAAGCGGAGCTTCCGGCAGGCTGAAAAGCTTGCATCTCTTCTTAGAAACGTATCAAAACACTCCAAAAGGTATTGTACTTTCCACACGCCCTTATGCTCAACTGGCAGAAAAGAATATCGTGTTTGTGCCGTTGTATTTTGCTTTTTCAGCTACACGTGGAAGCGGTGGTTTATGACTCCTATCGTCTTCGCGGTTGGTCGGCATACTCCTCTTGAAACCAATCCATTCACTCAAAGAAAAATGCCTAATGTGAGGAGACCCATGCCACAGCATGCATTAAGGAAAGCCTCTGACGTGTCAGACCTTATACACATGCCAGTTTTTTTGCAGAGGGGCAGACCTTTCTATAACCTCACGGAGGGAAACGATAGTTGTTCTCTAATCCCCTCATCAGCTTTGCTATCTTCAGCCAAGTCGGCTTCAGAGACGATAGGCCAAAATCTGAACTTGCTCCCTTCCAAATATCTCTCTTCAATCTCGAATCCGAGCCATCTTCTCTTTAGTCTTTCCGCCACTGCTCCCGTCGTATTGCTTCCGGTGAACGGGTCCAATACCAAGTCGCCTTCATCGGTAGCGAGCTTTATCGCAAATTCTGGGAGGTTCCACGGAAATCTTGCCGGATGCGGTTTTATCCCGGCTTTTTCACAGGACTTGATATAGGCGTCGTTGGCACTATTATTTCCGCATTCAAGCAAATTCGAAGGAATGGCACCGCCCTTGTCCCGTCTAAATTTGCCTGTGATTTTGTGGCCGCTGGGCCTCTCTTTTGCCCTATAACCTTTCTTGAGCAGCCTTTCCATATCCTTGCTGTATGGCGACAGAACATTCAGGTTGGAAGCTTTCGGACGTTCTGTCTTGCTTAACCAGAATATATACTCGACAGAGTCTTTTACCCTTTGACGGGTAACGGTAACCCATTGGGCAGGGACAGGAAGTTTCGCAGGGTTGTACCAAAATAATTCCTGAGCAAGAAAAAAACCTACATTATCAATCAAAGCAACCAAAAGTTTGAAGTGATAAAGAGATTTCGTGGGGTACCCTTTGTTGTAGCTCCCACCGATGTTCAGAAAAAAACTGCCTTCCGGCTTCAGAACCCTGTTGAACTCCCTTGCGAATTCTAAGAACCATTCGACATACTTGTCTTTATCTACGTTCCCATATTCCTTTTTGAAATGCAGCGCATAAGGGGGGGAGGTGAAAATCACGTCAACGCTGTCGGTACGAAGTTCCTTC
>Ga0114922_10000814_pt1 | contig 29923 bp, 18 predicted proteins | sample AartaG_FD_100975 | JGI IMG/M metagenome (GOLD analysis project Ga0114922, IMG submission 100975) | Deep subsurface microbial communities from Aarhus Bay to uncover new lineages of life (NeLLi) - Aarhus_00045 metaG | ecosystem: Environmental > Aquatic > Marine > Oceanic > Sediment | place... | reverse complement strand
CTGTTGCTATGCACGTCGGCTCCGATATAATATGTAGTAGTCATTGAGGGCTCCTTTCGTATAAGGGTTAAAATTTGCCGAATTATACTTGAGGATGCCCTCTCTTCATATCTTCACAGATTTCACAGATTGCGCAGATTGCGCAGATTGCGCAGAATAGACAGAAGGGTTCTTAACCGCGGAGGGCGCAGAGAGCGCGGAGAATCCGGATGCTCGATTCTGGATACTCGATGCTCGATATTTGATGCTGGAGGTTGGGGCGGTGGGAAAAATCAAAAGATTAACATCGTTAGATTCGCTTCTCCTATGGAGTCCTTACGGACTAACAGGCGAATTCAAAAGCAGCCACAGAGATTTTATTTTTTGCCACGAAGGCACGAAGAAAATTAGCCACAGATTTCACGGATTTGTGAGTGGTGAGTGGTTAAATGGTGAGTGGTGAGTCAGACGAAAGCGGAGTAAAATCCAAAATCTCAGCTAACGACGATCCACCGTAGGCGGATAAGTCGAGTCCAATTCAATGCAGAACGTCGCGCTTTAGAGACGCGGTTTTTTCGCGTCCCTCTGGAAGCGCATTGTTAGACAATGCTCAACTTTTCCCTATGTCACGCATAAGAGAGGTTATATCTTTCTTAAACAATAGAAAGGCTCGTATCAAATCAATCGCTTCATTTTCATCTATTGATTCTATGGCTTTAATTTGTTTCGAAATATCAGGATCATAATGTGCTGTAGCAACGTCTCGGAGTTCATTATACTGTTCTATCTTATTAATTATTTTTCTGTAATTCTTTGAGATTGCAGCAAGGTGGTTTTTTTCCTGCTCAAGGCTTTTGCTTCCAGCCAGATCATGAATTGTTTTTATGTGTTTGGCCTTAAGCGGCTTCTTGTATTCAAATATCTTGTGAATAATGCTTTTCAGTGCTACTTTTCTGCCAAATGTTGATTTTTCTGTTCTAAGAACGTTCAATATATCAGAGCAAATTTCGAATTGAATAATGGACATTTGCAACTTCAGTAAAATAAATTTCTGATGTTCAGGGGAAGAAAAATTTTGCGAACAATATTCCGAGTAGCTCTTAGCTAGAATTTCAGCTGCACCAATCCGTTCCTTCTTGATTCTATTCAAAGTTTCCATGCCTAACGGTTCCGAAGTCACTTCTCTGAACTCTCTTTTTTGGCCTTTTCGGCCTTATCCTTGCAGCCAACCAGAACCAGAGACATTGCCACAATCAGGGTTAAGGTTTTCATTTTCTAATCTCCACTTTTTTGTTCTTTGTGTTTATACTTTTCTTTTGTTGTGAATGTGCAAAGTAAGCCAGCCGCAATTAAAGCTACTATTACGCACTGAATGCCGAGGCGCTGTAAATCGACCCTAACATAATCTATACCAAAGCGTTGCTCCGCAAACTGTTCGTCAAACCGTTCGGCTTGCCCCCACGTGTAATCGAAAGGAAAATCCTTCCATAAGTTAGAATGGTCAATCTCGTATATAGGGCATATAGGCGTTGGTGGTGATAATAAAAAATGTTTGTATCTCCACCAGTTGCCGTCGGGGCCTCTTGGAAACTCATAAAACGGGCTGCTAACCAAGCGAGAGCCTTTAATCTCAAAAACTCTTACCCAAGGTGGAAACAGGCACATCAAGACAATTATAACTATGCCTATCCAAAGAATGATTTTTTGTTTTCTGTTCATTGTCAGCGCCCCTTTCTCAACATCACCGCGCTTTTCTAAAACACTTTGGATATGACTAACTGTATGTCTGAAGGAATGGATAAGAAGCCGAATGGCGTCGCGAGCCGCTAAGACAACGAGCGGTGCGCATCCCAGCAAACCGACAGCAAACAGTGCTACCGCCGCCCTTCGGCGATTCTTGATTGTTCGCTGCGCCTTTTCTATAGCCGACTTCTTTTTCAATAGGGCCTCTCTTGCTTCGGACGAGTCCGCGCTGTCAGTGCGCAGTGCTAACCGTTCCCTGATAGTCAATTGAGGAACTTGGACGTCCTTGGTGGATTGCCAGACGGCACGTTCTGCTACCATACAAAGAAGGCCAACAAAGAAACAGCCAACAACAACAGCAGCTTGGGTAAACTTGCTCAAAAGATACTCCTTCGTCTCATTTGTTTTCTCTATTGTGGCACACCAAAAAGGGCACCGCTACATCCTGTCTCGTGTTGTTTCCGCTCCCGGATGCCTCACGCCTTTAGGGACAGAAAATAACAGAAAGGGAGGAAAAAGTCAAAGAAAAAACAGGGGCCGGGGGGGAAGGAGAGCAGGGGAGCAGGAGGTGAGTATCAGGGGTCAGGGGAAAAGGGAAAAGGCGATTGAATATCGAATCCTTCGACCATGCTCAGGACAGGCATCGAACCCCAAGAGAAAGCATCGGGGCAGGCAAGGAATGGCGAATGATGAAGTATATGCGAAGGCCAGATCCTTCGACTGCGTCCGCCTTCGGCGGACTGCGCTCAGGATGACAAAAGGGAGAGGGACTTCGCTCAGGATGACAGAGAAGAAAAAGCGCTGCGCTCCGCAATCAGGTAGGATTAAGCTTCGCAGTGGTAAACTTGTGCGTATCGCGTATTTCGTACACCAGGGACAGTTGTGGTCGGGTTTTGGCCCCGGTTAGAAATTTCTGCTGGGCCACAGTGTTCTATCATTCATGATTCGATGAGTCGGGACCTGCGGTAAAATCGCAGGCTAAATAAGGATACTATCTACTACTGCATCAACTTCCCCATCTTAATATTCTCTGTATTTGAGCAACTGCCCGTTTTGCCAAGTGCGCGCACAAAAAAGCCAGATTCTAATGAAACAGAATCTGGCTTCGGAGGAGGGTGATGAAAAGCTAATGGAATATTACTGTTTCGACAACGCTGCTACGTATCTTGTTCCCTTACTACTAATCTAATCGAAAACTAACCCAAATTTCTTTAGTCGAATTTCCGCAAGACCCTAATGTTTTTTTATCAGGAATCAAGCTTTTTATGCGAAAAAACCTAATTTTTTCATATTATTTTTCAAAAATTCGCGAATTTGCCCCAAAAACCGCCCTAATTTACGCTTGATAAACGAATTTTGTTCTCTTATCTTAACCAAAATACTGTTATTTTTTGCTGGATTTTTCACTATAAACTATAAAAGGACAGATATGGAAACCAAAGTAACAATCTCTGACCTCCTCGCAGCCAAACAACAGGCCCACAAGATTGCCGCCGTAAGCTGCTACGACTACACCACCGCCAAGCTCATCGCTCAGACCGACATTCAGATGATAATCGTCGGCGATTCAGCCGCCCAGCTCGTCCTCGGCTTCGACACCACCCTCTCGGCGACAATGGACTTCATGGCTACTATAACCGCCGCCGTCCGGCGAGGAGCCCCAAACGTCTTCCTCGTCGCTGATATGCCTTTCCTATCTTACCAGCCCAGCGTACCCGAAGCTGTCAAGAACGCCGGCCGATTCCTTACCGAAGCCGGCGCCCAAATGGTAAAAATCGAGGCCAGCGAGGCATATCTGCCTGTCATCAAAGCAGTTAGCGACGCCAGCATACCGGTTATGGCTCACATCGGCATAAAGCCCCAGACTATCAGCATGGTTGGCCGATTCAAGGCCGAAGCCACCACCGCTGAGATGGCCGCCGAACTAATAAACATCGCCCAAGAAATGGTCGCAAGCGGCGCCAGTTCTCTGCTGCTCGAAGGAACCGCCGCAGAGGTAGCCGAGATTATCACGAAGCTCAGCGACGTCCCGGTGATTAGCTGCGGCTCAGGCCCAAGCTGTGACGGCCAAGTCCTAATTGCTCCCGACATCCTCGGCCAGACCCAAGGCCCCAGCCCAAAATTCGCAAAAAGCTACGCTAACCTGGCTGACATTACAATTGACGCCTTCAACACCTACGCCAAGGAAGTCCAGGCTGGCCAATACCCCGACAAAGACCACAGCTACCATATGAAACCCGGCGAACTCGAACGCCTCCAGCAATTGCTAAAAGGAAAACATTAACTATGGAGGTCGTCACCATCTTGTGATTCGCACGTACTTGCAGCTACGTCAAAAGGGATGCTTATGAAATCAAAAATGCTTTCAACCATTACGGTATTCACAATAATCGCGTTAGGAACAAGTTGTCCATATACACAAACAGATATCAGCCAGGGAATAGAGGTGCTCCAGCTTACCTTTGACCCCAGAAACCACTATCTCGATAACAACGACAACTTTTCCCCGGACGACCAATGGCTGGTTTACGATACCCGCAAAGCAGTACCCGGCCCCCCGGTAAGCGAAATAGGAGCCAACTCAAATATCGAAAAGGTCAACGTCAACTCCGGCGAGATAGTGGTTTTGTACGAAACCGAAAATCAAACCGAACACGGCCCCGGCGTCGGCGCAGCAAGCTATCATCCCACGGAAAACAAGATTGTTTGCATGCACGGCCTTCTAAACTGCAACGCCGACCGACCCTACTGGTTTTGGCGGCGCACAGGTATACTGGTTGATGAGTCACAGCCGGGAAAACCTATTTTTCTTGATGCCCGTGACGTAACACCCCCATTTACCCCCGGCGCACTGAGAGGCGGCACCCACCGCCACGAATGGAGCGCAGACGGACAATGGATAGGCTTCACCTACAACGATGCAATTATGGCCGACATTGAAGAGCGAACGGGCGAACGAGTAAATCTACGCACGATTGGTGTCTCTACCTCGCTCAGACCCGTGGAGGTTGACAGAGACACCGAAGGCGAAAACAACGATGGCCTATGGTTCTCCGCGCTGGTCGTCAAGGTCATACCTAATCCAAAGCCCGGCTCAGACGAAATCAGCCGTGCCTTCAGCGATGCCTGGGTCGGAACAAAGGGCTATCGCAAGCCCGATGGAACCTGGCAAAAAGCAAGAGCCTTTCTCGGAAAACTCCGGACCAAAGAAGGAAATGACCTCGTCGAAGTTTTCATCGTGGATATTCCCAACCGAATCGATGTACCCGGTGACGATGAGCCGTTGGAAGGGACAAAGACTACAATGCCGATGCCCCCGAAAGGTACAAAACAGCGACGTCTGACATACACGGAAAATAGAAAATACCCCGGAGTTGTTATCGAACCACGGCATTGGGTCCGCTCCTCACCGGACGGCAGCCGCATAAGCTACCTTGCAAAAGATGATAATGGTATCACCCAGGTTTTCTTCGTATCGCCGTTAGGCGGAGAACCTGTGCAGGTCACGCATCACAACTCGCCAATACAAAGCACCGTGCGCTGGAACCCTAATGGAAACGAGATTTGCTACGTGTGCGACAACAGCATCTTTCTCTGCGATGTCGGAGACGGCCCTTCTTTTGGCAAAGCCAGGCGAATTACCACCAGAACCGATGAGCCGCCCTTATGTCCTGTCTGGTCGCACGACGGCAAGACAATCGCCTTTAATAGACTTGTACAAAACGGCAAAAAATGGTATAAACAAGTTTTTCTTTTGAGGCTGTAACCTAACACTCAAAGCACACACCCACAAAGGAGTTCGCATGATTGGTAAAACTGTTTTCTCTGCCTTCGTATTCTGCCTGGTCACAACGGCCGGCTGTTCAACAACCGCCCCTATCAAGCACACCATTGTCTACTACGAGCCTGGCCGCTTCTGCGGCTGGCCTGCCAACAACGGTATATGGAATTGGGAGGACAACGAAATTGTAGTTGGTTTTCATCTCAGATATTATCAAGAAAGCCCGGACCGCCACTCTTACGACCGTGACAAACCCAGAGAAAGAGTCTTGGCAAGAAGCTTAGACGGCGGCGAGTCCTGGATACTGGAAAGACCCCAAGCGTTGAACTCCGGGAAAGAACCCGTTCCCTGCCCCGGCGGAATCAATTTCACTAATCCGAATTTTGCCATGACCTGCCGAGGACAAAAATTCCACATCAGCTACGACCGCTGCAAAACCTGGCAAGGCCCTTATGAGCTGCCTGACTTCGGCCAAAAAAACATAATGGCTCGAACCGATTATATCGTCAGCAACAAGAGCAACTGTTTGATTTTCCTCACAGCTACAAAGACCAACGGCAAAGAGGGAAGACCATTTTGCGCACAAACAACTGATGGGGGCCGAACGATTGACTTCGTTTCCTGGATATCGCCAGAACCAGAGGGATTTTCTATTATGCCTTCAACGGTGCGAATCTCCGAGAGTAAACTCCTCTCTGCCATACGCCGAAAAGAAGAAGGGTTGGGATTTATCGAGGTCTATGTCTCAAACGACAATGGCAGAACCTGGCAGTTCCTGAGCAAGCCCGCAATTACTGGAAGACACAATGGAAATCCGCCCAGCATGGTTCGCTTGGATGACGGCCGAATCGCCCTTACCTACAGCTACCGCTCAAAACCCCACGGAACCCGCGCAATAATCAGCCGCGACAACGCAAAAACATGGGGAAAGGAGATTCACTTGCGTGATGATGGAAGAACCTGGGACATAGGATATTGCCAGACGGTAAAAAGGCCCGATGGCAAGCTGGTCACTATCTATTACTATACGACAGGAGAAAATCCGGAGCAGCATATAGCCGCCACTATTTGGGACCCTGATAAGGTCAAATAATCCGTATCCACTCGAAGACAGGAGATGTTATGACGAAAAAGATGATTTTGTCAGTATTGACACCATGCTTGCTCACATGTGTAGCTGGCGCAGCAAAAAAGCAGGGTATTATGTTGACAAGGTTTTGATTGTGCCGTGATGGCTCGGCATGGTTCGGTGAGAATATGTTAGATCATTCCACTCAAGATTTGTCGTACAGTTTTGCCAGCACCGTGGTGAGCACGACACCCGGTAAGCCGCTTGCTGCGCTGTTGCTCGAGGTTTTGGAGTTCCCAAGAAATATTCATTCTTGCATAAAAAACCGGTTCTGATACGTCATTTACATAAGCCTTTGTTCGAAAGGATGCAGTGTGATACACTGGGTTTGTGAATGCCTCAAAGTCGGCCGAGACCAATTTATTGTGGCCACGATTTGGGCTTCTGACAAGATTGGGTAAGTTCAATTAACTAAAGAAAGGACATTTTATGAACAAGAAAGCGATTCTGATTGTCGTGGCTTTGGCTGTAGTTGAAGCTGTAACACCGTTTGCAGCTGACGCCAGAGCAGACGGAACAAAAAAGCCTGGCCTGATTGGATTTCAGTATGGCTCAGCGGATTTCACCGACCTGCAGAACCTGTCACGGCTTAGTAGTCTTCAGCGGGCCTTTAGTCAAGATGACGACTATGGTCGTGAGTGGTCGGGCAAATGGATAGGCTTCGTAGCAGCGCCGGCGAGCGGCCAGATCACCTTCTCCGCCGAAACCGACCAAGCCGTAGGAATCCAGATTGCCGGCAAAACCATCATTGAATCAAAAAGAGGCATCAAGACCGGCAGCTTGACTATGACAAAGGGCAAGGAATATCCAATCGAGGTTACTTACGTCAAGGGTGGCTCATCCTACAACTGCCACTTCAAAATTCAGTGGAGCTGGGCGGGCCGAGACAAGGTTTCCATCCCAGCCGCAAATCTTGTGCACACGGCCAAACAGCAGCAGCGATGGCTGCAGAAAGCTAAAGAAGTTGAACGGGACGATGACGACGACTGGGTTTATCCGGCTTGGGAGTTTCCTGTCGGAGATATCGACCTCTCCGCAGCGAAGATAGTGGTCTTGAACCCTAAGAGCAAGATCGTGGCCAACGCGGCGGATATGCTCCACGATGAGATAAAAAAACGCACGCGGATCAGGCTTGAGGTGAGGACATCATCGCCGCGAAAAGGCGTGGCGGCCATCGTGATTGGCCCCGGCAAGAAAGTGACAAAGAAATATCCATTGCCGAAGGGACTTAAGCTGCCTCGAAAAGCAGAGGGTTATGCTCTGTGGATTGACACAGACAAAAGAAACGCTACGACGGTTTGTCTGGCCGGTGTCGACGACAGAGGCACTTTGTTCGCAGCAGGAAGGCTGCTTCGCCTTCTGAAGATGAGCAGGGACAAGGTTGGGATTGACAAGGACATAAAGATAGCGACCGCACCGAGGTGGGGGCTGCGGGGCCATCAGCTTGGTTACAGACCAAAGACCAATTCATACGACGCCTGGACAATCGAGATGTGGGAGCAGTATTACAGGGACATGGTCGTGTTCGGCATGAACGCGCTCGAGCTGATTCCGCCCAAGAGTGATGATGACGATGACAGTCCGCATCTTCCGACGCCCAAGCTGGAGATGATGGTCGAGATGTCACAATTAGCCGACGATTACGGCCTTGACGTCTGGATATGGTGGCCTGCCATTGACGGCGATTATTCGGAACCCAGGGTCGTTGAGTCTGGTTTAAAAGACCGAGATGAAGTCTTGAAAAAGTTGCCGCGGGTCGATGTTGTCTTTGTCCCCGGCGGCGACCCCGGCAGGACCCACCCGAAAATCCTTCTGCCCTTTATGAAAAAACACAAACAGGTCCTAAATCGCTACCACCCCAAGGCCCAGATATGGGTCTCGCCGCAGGGATTTGACCGCGGGGGTAGCCGCCGAGGTTGGCTCAGGGCATTCTTTGACATATTACAGACCGAAGAACCGAAGTGGCTGGACGGTATCGTATTTGGACCACAGGTCGAGACGACCCTCGAGAACCTGCGGAAGGAAGTACCCAAGAGATATCCGATTCGGCGATATCCCGACATTACTCACTGCCGCAGCAGTCAGTATGCGGTCCCGAACTGGGACAACGCGTATCGAAGCACGGAGGGGCGTGAGCCTATCAATCCGAGGCCACGCGCCTACGCGAAGATTTTCAGAGACCTTCAGCAGTATGCAATCGGGTACATAACCTATAGTGAAGGCTGTAATGATGATTTGAACAAGATTGTGTGGAGCTGTCTGGGCTGGGACCCGGATATGAAGGTTGAGGATATATTGAAAGAGTACAGCAGATACTTTATCAGCGCGCGATTCGAGCATAAGTTTGCCCAGGGCCTGTTGGGTTTGGAGAAGGACTGGGAAGGGCCGACCCTGACGAACGAGAGCGTCTATGAGACCCTGAGAATCTTCCAGGAGATGGAAAGGGACGCCCTGCCTCAGGATAAGCTGAACTGGCGGTTCCAGCAGGGGCTCTACAGGGCTTATTACGATGCCTACATCAAACGCAGGCTTGAATATGAAACCAGCCTGCAGCAGCAGGCGATGGACGTTTTGCGAAGTGCTGAGCAACTCGGTTCACTGGCTGCCATCCAAAAAGCTGAGAAGATACTGGATAAGGCGGTGACCGAGAAAGTCGCCACTGATTGGCGTGCGAGGGTCTTTGAGATGGCTGAGGCGCTCTTCCAAAGTATTCGCATGCAGCTCAGCGTCAAGAGGTATAAGGCAATCAGGATTAACAGGGGCGCCAACCTTGACGAAATCGACAAGCCATTGAACGACAGGGAGAAGCTAACAGACCGTTTCAACAGCATAAGGCCACTCAAGTCAGAACAAGAACGGCTTAAGGCAATCGCACGTATTCTCGATTAGCGATGGTTTGACCAAACACAACCTAATCAATTAGAACGTGAAAGGGTAGCTCGTATGAATGGTAAAGAATTGATTGAAGCACTGCACAGCGGCAGGCAGCTGTACGGGACACTGATTACTTCGCCTGCACCAAAGTGGGTAGAGGTTCTCGAGGGTATAGATATGGACTGTGTTTTCATTGATACTGAGCACATCCCTATGAACTGGTACGAATTGGGTTGGATGTGCCGTGCTTTTAAGGCCATAGGGCTTGCCCCGATAGTGCGAATTCCCAAGGCAGATTCTTTTGACGCGTGCAGGGTGTTTGACGCGGGCGCCACAGGGATAGTAGCAGCCTATATCGAGACGGTAGAACAAGTTAATCAGCTTCGCAGCGCTGCGAAACTGCGGCCCTTGAAAGGCAAAAGACTCGAACAGATACTCTCGGGCGAAGCCAAGCTTGAAGGTGAGCTTGCGGATTACATCAAGAAATTAAACGAGGACAGGGTATTGTTCGTAAACATCGAGAGTGTTCCGGCGCTTGAGGGGTTGGATGAAATCCTGGCGGTTCCGGGATTGGACGCCGTGTTGATTGGGCCCAGCGATTTATCGTGCAGCCTGGGCGTTCCGAAGCAGTTTGACCATCCGCTTTTTGAGAAGGCCATGAGTGAAATCATCAAGAAGGCGCGTGCAAAGAACATAGGCGTGGGTTGTCATAACCTGCCGAGGATAGATCAGGAGATAAGGTACGCCAAAGAAGGTATGAATCTGATTTTGCGTCGGGCGGACATGACGCTATTTCAAGATTTACTGCAGAGTGACCTGAAAAAGCTTCGCGCCGGTCTTGGTGAGAAAACCAAGGGCGAAGATTCCGGCGAGATTGTGCTTTAGATGGGTAGAAATCCGACGAGTGACAGCTTTAGCAGGTTTAACTTAATGCTGAATAAACTATTTTTTTGAGGCCGATTATGGAATTAGCCAAACGTTTGTCAAAACTTGGGACCGAGACCGCATTTGCCGTTTCCGCTGAAGCGGCAAAACATATCCAAAGAGGTAATACAGTCTATCCTTTCCACCTCGGAGATATGAATATCAAAACTCCGGACAATATCATTGAAGCTACTTACAAGGCGATGAAAGACGGCAAGACCGGATATTGTCCGAATTACGGTATTCCAAAATTGAGGGAAATTCTTGCCGAGGACATCAATCGAAGCCACGGCACTGATTACACGATTGATAACGTGGCCATTCAACCGGGTGGTAAACCGACGATAAGCAAGTTTTTTATGGCCATGATGAATGCCGGCGAAGAAGTTCTTTATCCAAACCCGGGCTATCCTATTTTTGAGTCACAAATTGAGTTTCAAGGCGGTATTGCCGTGCCCTATACTTATCACGAAGGAAAGAATAACTTCGAGCTGGATATAGATGAAATCGAGGAAAAAATTACTCCGCGCACGAAGTTAATTGTGGTAAACGACCTTCAAAATCCCACAGGTGCCGAGGCGTCGCCGCAGGAACTGGAGGCGCTGGCCGATTTGATTAAGCGACGCGACCTTTTTGTGCTTTGTGACGAAGCCTATTTTGACATTCGCTATGAAGGCAAATCACTTTCACTGGCGGCTTTGCCGGGGATGGCGCAAAGATGTTTACTGTTATACACGTTCTCAAAGAAATTCGCGATGACCGGTTGGCGGCTCGGTGCTACTATAGGTCCCAAAGAAGTGATTGACGTAATAGCAAAGCTTAATGTCAATGATGAATCCTGCTCCAACCATTTTATTCAGTACGGCGCAATAGAGGGCCTCACCGGCGACCAATCCGGAGCAAGACAAATCGTCAAAACACTGCAGGCCCGACGGGACATGGTTGTTTCAATGCTCAATTCCATAGATGGCATAAGATGCTTTAAGCCTAACGCCACCTTTTATTTGTTCCCCAACGTAACGGATGCAATGAAACGCAAAGGCTTCGATGATTATGCCCGGTTCCGCCAGGCCGCCTTACACGAAACGGGCGTTTCCTTCTGCACCCGACGGCATTTCGGCAGACCTTTACCGGGCGAGTCGAAGTTATACATCCGATTTGCCTACTCAGGAATCGATGTTGATGATATCGAAGAAGGACTAACCAAGTTCAAGAAATGGCTTGAAAGTTAAAACAATGAACCTCCCGCTTATATCGGTTCCGGACGCTATTTCCAATGTGAACAAGCGGATGGTTACTAAAACGATGTTGGCGGAAGTGACAGATTAGTATCTATTTGGAAGATGCTGGAGAATGGATATTAAACAACTTCAATCTGCGGCGCGCAGGATGCGGGCCCATAATGTTTTGGCAATTCACTGCGCTAGTTCCGGCCATCCGGGTGGGACACTTTCGATTATGGATATAGCTGCCGCGCTTCATCTTGAGGTGATGAAACATAATCCCGACGACCATGATTGGCAGCAGCGAGACCGCTGCATATGGTCAACAGGTCACAAAGCTCCTGCTTTGTACGTTGCTTTGGCGGCGGCCGGTTATTGCAGGATGGAGCATATTATTACGGGACTGAGAAAGCTGGACAGTCCCTTTGAAAGTCACCCCCATTGGCCCAAGCTGCCCGGTGTTGAAGTCTCAAGCGGTTCGCTCGGGCAGGGACTCGGGTTTGCAGTTGGTCCAGGAACTCGGCCTTGCCGCTGAGCACATAGCCGACAGAGCTATTGCTCTGACAGGTCAACATGCAAATTGTTAATTAACGATTTAATGAAAGAGATTGAAAATGGCTGATATTCGACCTTTTCAAGGACTTAGACCAAAACCAGAGCTGGTACAAAAAGTTGCGTCACCGCCTTATGATGTGCTGAATTCACAAGAGGCAAGAGAACTCGCAAAAGATAACCCGATGAGCTTTTTACACGTTGTAAAGGCTGAAATTGATTTTGGCCCCGATATCGATACACACAGCGACCAGGTGTATAAAAAGGGCGCTGAAAATTTACAAAAATTTTTACGTGACGGCATTCTTATCCAGGACGCTTCGCCCTGTTTCTATATCTATCAAATTACTATGGGTAGTCATACACAACTCGGATTAATGCTTGGGGCAAGTGTTGATGAGTATGAGAAAGACTTTATTAAGAAACATGAACTTACAAGAAAAGATAAAGAAGACGACCGAGCACATCATGTTGATATTCTTAATGCCAATTCCGGCCCGGTAATGCTCTCATACCATGCAAATGAGGAAGTCGACAAACATCTTGAAACAATATGCAGCACCTCCGAACCAGTGTATGATTTTACTGCTGAAGACGGTATAAGGCATGTTCTATGGGTGGTCTCGGACCCTAAGGATACCGAACGTATACAAAGGAATTTTCTGAATGTAGAGGCTATGTATATTGCAGACGGTCACCATCGTAGTGCGGCAGCATATCGTGTAAGAAATATAAGAAAAGAACAAAATCCAAATCATACCGGAGATGAACCTTATAACCATTTTCTGGCTGTGGCATTTCCAGATAATCAACTGCGAATCCTGGGATATCATAGAGCTGTGAAGGACCTTGCTGGTCTTGAGCCTGGAGAATTTATAGATAAGCTGACAGAATATTTTGATGTTTCAGAAACAGATGACCCACTGCCACAAAAACCCCGCCATTTTACAATGTTTTTAGATGGGAAGTGGTATGGTCTTGCAGCAAAAGAGAACTCCTTCCCTGCAGATGATCCGGTGTCGAGTCTTGATGTATCAATTCTTCAGAAGAATATTTTAGAGTCTGTCTTGGATTTATATGATATTAGAACGAATGACAGAATAGATTTTATCGGTGGAATACGAGGCACAAAAGAGCTTGAGAAAAGATGTAATCAGGACATGCGTATAGCTTTCGCACTTTATCCCACCGGTATCGGTCAGTTAATGAGCGTTTCAGACAGTGGAAAGGTAATGCCGCCTAAATCAACGTGGTTTGAACCAAAACTACGGTCTGGTATGGTAATACGAAGCTTATAATTACAACAACTTTAACAGTAATGGAGGCTAACATGTTAACATTAATTTCAGATGCTTTTGATTCTTCTCTTCCGTACAAGCTTTCACAATTCGAAGAAGTAACAGATGACAAAAGCAGGCTTAATGAAGCGGATGTAGTACTCGTCAGGAGTAAAACTAAATGTACAAAAGAGTACATTGACAGCGCGCCTAATCTCAAACTTATTATAAGAGGTGGTGTGGGGACTGATAATATTGATAAGGAATATGCTGCAAGCAAAAATATTATAGTGCGGAACACCCCAAAAGCTCCCTCTATTGCTGTTGCTGAGATTGCTTTTGCCCTTATGCTCTCTGTACCCAATAGATTAATTGAAGCTCATGAGAGCATGAAAAAGGGTGAATGGATAAAAAAACAATTGAAAAGAACTGAGCTCTATGGGAAAACACTATGCCTTGTTGGTATAGGCAATATTGGCACTGAAGTTGCGAAACGTGCACAAGCTTTTGGTATGAAAGTTGTTGCATACAGAAAATCAGGTAGACCCAATGATTATGCAGAAGTAAAATCTTCCCTTGAAGAAGCTATAAAAGATGCAGACTATATATCCCTGAATATGCCGCTTACAGATGAAACTCGCGGCATGATCAATAAAGATGTTATTGAAAAAATGAAAGATGGTGTTGTCATTGTGAATACTGCACGTGGAAAATGCGTTGTTGCCAGAGATATTGTAAAAGCCCTGGAAAGCGGCAAAATAAGAGCCTACGCTACAGATGTTTGGCCTTCTGATCCTCCGCCGGATGATTACCCGATTCCGAAGGCGCCGAATGTTGTTATGACACCACATCTTGGCGCAAGCAGTAAAGAAAATTTGTTGAGAATCGGTGAAGAAGTGGTTTCCATTATTAACGAATATAAAAAAGGAGATAAATTATGAACAGAAAGTATAACTTTTTTGCCGGCCCAGCGACACTTCCCCTGCCAGTGCTGGAGCAAATGCGGGATGAATTAGTTGACTACAATGGAATTGGGCTCTCTCTCATTGAAACAAGCCACAGAAGCAAAGAGTATGACCAGGTGCATAATGGAGCAATTGCACTTATCAAAGAATTACTTGCTGTGCCGGACAACTACAAAATATTATTCCTTGGAGGTGGTGCAACGCTTCAGTTTTCAATGATTCCTCTCAATTTCCTTGGGGAAGGTAAATCCTGTGATTTCACAATTACCGGTTCATGGGCAAAAAAAGCATACAGTGATTCAAAAAAACGTGGAACAGTAAATGTAATATTTGACGGAACTGAAAATAACTTTACAAAAATCCCGGATACATCCTCCCTGACTATTACTCCTGATGCTGCATATTTACACATTACAAGCAATGAGACAATTCAAGGCATAGAGTGGCGCAATTTCCCTGACACAGGTAATGTGCCGTTGATTGCGGATATGTCGAGTGACATTATGAGCCACCCCTTGCCAATTGAAAAATTTGGATTGATTTATGCAGGCGCTCAAAAGAATTTGGGCCCGTCAGGTACTACATTGGTAATTATTCGCGAAGATCTCATTGAAAGGTGTCCCGACACATTGACTGCATATCTTAACTATAAGACCCATGCTGATAAAAACTCACTCTACAACACTCCGCCGGTATTTGCCATATACGCTGTTAAGCTTGTTGCGGAATGGATTAAAGGACAAGGTGGACTAAATGCTATGACAAAATTGGCAGAGAAGAGGTCTTCACTGCTTTATAATACTATTGAACAGAGCAGTGGATATTATTCCTGTCCGGTTGACAAGTTAAGTCGTTCAAAAATGAATGTAGTCTTCAGACTTCCGAATGAAAACCTTGAAAAGAAGTTTGTTGAAGAGGCTACAAAAGAAGGAATGATTGGACTCAAAGGCCATAGAAGCATAGGTGGCTGCCGTGCATCTATGTATAATGCAATGCCTGTTGAAGGAGCTACTACACTTGCTGATTTTATGAAGAAGTTTGCAGAGAATAACTCATAACAATATTTCTTGTGTATTTTGAGCGAAACTAAAAGAACAATTTTCTTTGACCGGCACTTGAAACTTGGGGCAAAAATGGTGGCCTTTGCCGGCTGGAATATGCCGCTGCGGTCTGCGCTGAGAAAGAGTTTAATGAGCCGCTTAAGATTGACATGATTGGCGTTGATGACCGTTTCGGCCAATCGGCGCCGCCCTGGCAGCTTTTGAGAAAATTCGGCCTAACCGCCGAGCACATCACCCAGCGCGCCTTAGTTTTGACGGAAGAACGCAGTACAGCAAGCCGACAGCATAGCAAATGAAACGGGCAGGATAGAAGAGCGCGAGGAAGGTAAAGCCATAGTTTAAAATTCAAAATTGAGAAAGCACAATCTGCAGTAGCACCACTCAAGATTATGAGTAGTAAGACTATTTTGTATGTTGCCGCACTTTGTTTATTCACAGGCTGCGACGCGTATTGGTCGCAGCCTCAGCCAAATACTTACGCAGCCAAGGCTTCAAACCCCAATCCAGTCGACGGAGCCAAGGGCGTCAGCCCCGACACAGAACTGACCTGGTCAGGCCACGAAAACGCGGTGACCTATGATGTTTACTTCGGCACCGAATCACAGCCGCCATTCGTACGCAAGCAGACTGAGACCACTTTTGACCCGGGCCCACTTGATTGGGACCAGAAATATTACTGGAAAATTGACACCGTCGACGGCGCCCAGGGTGACGTCTGGAAATTCACAACCTTCTGGTACGGCGACCCAAACGCCGAAGAAATGAACGTCAGACTCCACGGCAAGAATACCTACGCAGGCTTTGCATATACAAACCTAATTCTTAAAATCTTACCAAAATACGAAAACTTTGAGGATTCACAAAAAGAAAGGAACATATATGATTCGTAAGACTATCCTGTTCTCGCTTGCGTTTTCCTTATTAACCGCAATTGTCGCTTCACCCCAAGATACAAAGCAAAAGCATCTTAAGAAACCAGACCATTCTCGCGTACCCGGAGTCGTTATCGACTACATCCCCGCCCAGACGCGGGATTATGTGGGTTCGCCAAGCATAGCGATTCTGCCCAATGGGCGTTATGTGGCGTCACACGACACATTCGGCGATGGGCCTAAAGGCAGTAAAGGCAAGTGGACATCTGTTTTTGAGTCTGCCGATTCAGGCCGAACCTGGCGGCCATTAACGCAGTTGGACGGGCAGTGGTGGTCAACGCTTTTTGTGCACCGGGGTCAACTCTACATCATCGGCACCAGCAGAAAGCACGGTGACATTGTCATTCGACGCTCAACCGACGGCGGAAAAACCTGGACAGACCCCAGGAATAAAAGCACCGGTCTTTTGGCCGAGGGCCGCTTCCACTGCGCCCCAGTGCCGGTCGTGGTTCACAAGGGGCGAATATGGCGGGGTTTCGAGGTCGACGGCGGGCACTATCGCTGGGAAGCGCTTGTCATGTCGGCGCCTGTCGAGGCCGATCTGCTCAACGCGCAGAACTGGCAGATGAGCAGTAAACTGATGGTGGATAAACGGGCCAACATATTTAAGTGGCTCGAGGGAAACGTCGTAGTGACTCCCGAGGGCAAGCTTGTAAATATTCTTCGCACGCAGAAACCACCGTCACGGGCAGCCATGATCCACATATCTGCCGACGGCAGGAAGTTGAGCTTTGATGCGGAGAAAGATATGATCGTCTTTCCGGGTGGAGCGAAAAAGTTCACGATTCGTTATGATAAGCTAACTGGTAAATACTGGAGCCTGGTAAACATTATTACCGACCCCGGCCCTATGGAGGAACCACCTCAGGACCACAGAAATACTCTGGCCCTGATGTGTTCAACAGATTTGCGCAAATGGAAGGTTCGGTACATTGTGCTCAGTTTCAGGAAAGGTGAGCACCTGACGCGACAGAATAACAAGTTTGGCTTTCAGTACATCGACTGGCTGATTCAAAGCAGTGACATTATTTTTGTTTCCCGAACAGCCTGGGGCTGGGACACGCCACGCTCTCACGACGCCAACTATCTGACTTTTCACCGAATAAAGAATTTCCGTGATAAGAAACCCGGTGACAAGCCAACCGCCCCTGACCCGTGGTCCCCTTCAGACTTTGGCACCGCAGGTCTCGAACGCATAGAATACAATAATCCGGGATTGGTCGCCGACCTCGGCGTAGGTCTCTGGGCCTGGCCCCTGCCGATGGATTACGACGGCGACGGCGATTACGACCTCGTCGTCTCCTGCCCCGACAAGCCGTACAATGGAACTTACTTTTTCGAGAATCCAAGCGGTAACGTTAAGATGCCGGTCTTTAAGCCCAGCGTCAGGATAGGCAGAGGATACAAACACGCCCAGGTTTCTTATGTGGACGGGAAACACCGTGTACTCATACCTGCAAGAGAGCTGGTGAGTTTTCGCAGCGCCGGCAGTGACTTTGAAAAAACGGTAGAGATTTATCCGACGGATAGAATACACAAAGCCAGAGGTCGGATACGCGCCAGACAATGGAAGTATTGTGACTATGACGGTGATGGTGACCTGGATTTGATTGCGGGGATTGCCGACTGGACCGACTACGGCTGGGACAATGCTTATGACAGTATGGGCAGGTGGACCAGAGGCCCTTTGCATGGATATGTCTATTTGATTCTCAACAACGGAACTACAAATAAGCCGCTTTATGCCGAACCGGTGCAGATGTCCGCAGGGGGAAAACCTGTTGATGTCTTCGGTATGCCAACACCTAATTTTGCGGATTTTGATAGTGACGGTGACTTAGACCTGCTATGCGGCGAATTCGTCGATAAGCTCACATACTTCGAAAATATCGGCACGCGTACGCAGCCTAAATACGCAAAGGGTCACTACCTGATGCACAAAGGTCAGACCCTGAAGATGGACCTTTGTATGATTGTGCCGGTCGCGCTCGATTGGGACAAGGACGGCGACGTTGATTTGGTTGTAGGTCAGGAAGATGGCCGCGTTGCCTTGATAGAAAACACCGACAAAGTGGTCAATGGACTGCCGCAGTTTCTGCCGCCGGTCTTTTTCAAGCAAGAGGCTAAAGACGTCAAGTTCGGCGCCCTGGTGACACCATACAGCTTTGACTGGGACGACGACGGTGACGAAGACCTCATTTGTGGAAACACCGCCGGCTACATCGGCTTCATCGAAAACCTCGATGGCGGCTACCTACCAAAATGGGCCCCGCCGAAATACCTCAAAGCAGATGGAAAAGTCATTCGTATCCAGGCAGGCTACAACGGCTCAATCCAGGGGCCGTGCGAAGCCAAATGGGGCTACACAACACTGAGCGTCGCAGACTGGGACCACGACGGCCTGCCCGACATCGTCATCAATTCTATCTGGGGTAAGGTAATCTGGTATCGCAACATCGGCACTCGCAAAAAACCAAGACTCGCAGCGGCCCAGCCCATCGAAGTCGAATGGCCCGGCAAACCACCCAAGCCCGCCTGGACCTGGTGGCAGCCAAAGGGCAAGCAACTTGCTACGCAATGGCGCACCACACCTGTCGTCATAGACCTTAACAAAGACAGATTAAATGATTTGGTTATGCTGAACCACGAAGGACACCTCGCGTTCTTTCGGCGCATCAAGAAAAATGGAAAACTGATACTGCTGCCCGGCAAGTGTGTTTTCAAAGACAAGACGGGAGAACCATTACGCCTCAGCACACGAAAGGCGGGTGGCAGCGGCCGAAGAAAACTCTGCTTCGCCGACTGGGATTGTGACGGAAAACTTGACCTCCTGCTAAACAGTCGCAACATCCTCTTTTACCGCAATATCTCTGAAAGCGATGACAGCTATGTCTTTGAGAAAGTAGGCCCCGTTGATGACCGCATACTCGCCGGCCACTCAACCAGCCCAACCATCGTCGATTGGGACAAGAACGGCGTCCCCGACCTGCTTGTAGGAGCTGAAGATGGATTCCTTTACTATATGAGAAATCCACACGCTGATGCCCCTTCTCGCATCATGGCAATCAGCGACCGGGTTCTACATGGCCGGGAATCTTCCACAAAGCGCCTGAAACGAGCCCGCCGCCTGGTGCCGATTGCAAGAGCCGTTGAATAGCAAGACTGTTAATTTTGTAGAACATGGTTAAATAACAAGCCTGCCCCCGAAAGGGGGCAGGCTTTTTTAACAGTTCATTATCTTCAGTTTCGCTGATTATTCACTGATAGCTTCTAAACGTGTTGCAACGAAGGCTGCGATATTACCATTGTCACTGCCCGCTATGCCTGCACCATATTTATCCATAACAAAGGCCACGGAGTCACCTACCGGTGCACCCAGGTCGATGTCCAGGACAGCAACATACTGAACGAAAGCATCAATATACTCCATTGCCGAGGCATACTGGGTTCCTTCAGCGGCACCTTCGAATGCCATAGCAATCGAGGCCGCCATTCCAGGGGTAAACGGTGCATCGACCGGTGCCAGTGTGTTGAACGTCTGGACCATAGCAGCCATTCGTGAGCCGTCTTCATCCCTTAAAATGCTGGCGGCATCTATGAGTGCTGCACAGGCCGCGCAAGGTTGTATGGTCGGATTAAGGGCAAGAGTGTTTCCTATACCAACCTGAATAGTCTCTGCTGTAATGCCAAGTTCCATAGCCGCTGCCAGCATCAGTTCAGGACATCCCTCTATCGTCGGAATTGCGAACTGGGCAAGAGCCGCAACAGGAGCGAACAGGCCTTCTTCTTCGCAATCTTCACACCAGTCCCAGTCTATCCAATCCCAATCATCGAAGTCGCATTCCGGACAATCTACAGGACCAACTACTACCACGGGTTCTATCTCTGTTTCTCCTTGATAAGCAAAGGCATCCCCGTCAAAAAGAAGATTACCCAGGGCAGTAACGAAAAACGTAATACTGGCATCATCTTCCTCGTCATCAGTGTCAGCTATTATCTCGCCGATTCCGCCAAGCAGGTCACCTGCCCAAATTCTAATATGGGCGGAGTCGTCTTCAGCCCACTCTGCAAGTGCCTCTACGTAGCCGTCTACAGTAACATCATCCTGAGCACAGATTTCAATCTCGGCGTCGTTTGTGAGGGCTCCATCCAGTCGCGCCGTAGCCAATACCTGGCCGTCAATCTCGTAGGGGGCCTCACCTTCCGGGTCCGGCGGGTCATCACCTGTAGTAGTCGCATCATGTATAGTAACATCACGCTGTGCGTAAATACCGACATGGGCGCTGTTTTCGTTGCCCCAGCCATGTTTTGCAAAAGCTATTATTTGGCCGCCGTCGAAGTAAATGTCGTCGGCGCAGTCAGACTCAAATACTTCTGTAAATTCAAGCTCTGCACCGTGTACAATGACATCACGGTCGGCGAAAATGTCAACATTGGCGGTGTTTATGTGGCCCTTCTGTGCCTTGGCCGTTATCTGGCCGCCTTCTTCAGCATCAACAACGTAATAGTCTACACCCTCACCGTAATCGTAATACTCAATGTCAGCATATCCACCGTAGACAATAACATCCTGAGCGGCGAAAATCTCAACATTGGAGGTGTTGGTCGATGTGGTACCTTCTTCTAAGTATTCCCATAGCCCGTATTGCGGCCAATCCCGGTTGCGAGTACGAGCACCTATTTGCCCGCTTACTTCCACATTGCCGGCATCTCCGGGGCGGGTTGCAATGTGAACGAAAGCGTTGTTTGTGGGCCCATTCTCTGCCAAGGCCCTTATCTCCTCTGGACTGTCCCTGAACTGGCCGGGGCCGCCTCGGTCACTTCCGTTGTTTACAATCACGTCACCAACTGCCAGAACCGTAATACCGGCGGAGTTCTCCTCACCATCGCTTGCCACGGCCTCTATTTGGCCGGTTTCTTCTTCATCTTCGCCGCTGTTTACGATAACGTTGCCAAAGGCTTTAACAATGACATCGGCGGTAGCGTTACCTGATTCATCCGCGTCAGCATAACTCCCTACCTCGTTGTTTACAATAACGTCTCCACAGGCTTGAATGTCCACAGTGGCAGTGGCGTCACCCTCATCGTATGCTTGAGCTTCGGCATATATGTAACTGTCGTTACCCACAATAACATCACCGTCTGCGTCAATATCAACAGTTGCTGCAGCGTCACCCTCATCGTAAGCGTAAGCCTCGGCATATATTTCGCCGTCAATAACAGTTACGTTATCGGCTGTCACTGTTGTCTCAGCCGTAGCGTCACCTGAGTCATCATAAGTGTAAGCGTAGGACCATATATAACTTGTTGATTCTTCGCCGCCTTCGACAAGGACATCACCGTCTGCGTCAATATCAACAGTAGCTGTGGCATTACCTGAACCATAATAAGCGTAAGCCTCGGCATATATTTCGGCAGAACCAGTAACAGTTACGTTATCGGCTGTCACTGTTGTCTCAGCCACAGCGTCACCTGAGTCCTCATAAGTGTAAGCGTAGGACCATATATAACTTGTTGGTTCTTCGCTGTCTTCGACAAGGACATCACCACTTGCGTCAATATCAACAGTAGCTGTGGCATTACCTGAACCATAATAAGCGTAAGCGTCGGCACCTATTTCGCCGGAATCAATAACGGTTACGTTATCGGCTGTCACTGTTAACTCAGCCACAGCGTCACCTGAATCATGAGTGTAAGCGTAAGAGTATATGTAGCTATCATCCTCAACAAGAACTTCACTACTGGTGGTTGTAATATCAACAGTAGCTGTGGCATTACCTGAACCCCAATAAGCCTGAGCGTAAGCCTCTATATCGCCGGAATCAATAACAGTTACGTTATCGGCTGTCACTGTCATCTCAGCCGTAGCGTCACCTGAATCATCAGTGTAAGCGTAGGACCACAGGTAACTTGTTTCTTCGACACCTTCGACAAGGACATCACCATCAGCGATAACATCAACAGTAGCTGTAGCGTCACCTGAGTCATCATAAGCGTAAGTCTCGGCATATATTTCGCTGTCGTCAGTAACAGTTACGTTATCGGCTGTCACTGTTGTCTCAGCCGTAGCGTCACCTGAGTCATCATAAGTGTAAGCATAAGAGTATATGTAGCTGTCATCCTCAACAAGAACTTCACTACTGGTGGTGGCAATATCAAGAGTAGCTGTGGCATTACCTGAACCATTTTCAGCATCAGCGTAAGCCTCTATATCGCCGGAATCAATAACAGTTACGTTATCGGCTGTCACTGTTGTCTCAGCCGTAGCGTCACCTGAGCCCTCATTAGTGTAAGCGTAGGACCACAGGTAACTTGTTCCTTCGCCACCGCCATCAACAAGAACATCACCATCAGCGATAACATCAACAGTAGCTGCAGCGTCACCTGAGCCATTATAAGCGTCAGCCTCGGCACCTACTTCGCTTTCGTTGTCAACAGTAACATCACCACCTGCGTCAATATCAAGCGTGGCTGTGGCGTCACCTGCATCACCATCAGTCTCAGCCTCGGCTTCAACGTCATCTTCCACAACCACGTCCCCACCGGCAGTAATATTAAGAGTGGCCGTGGCGTCGCCGGCATATTCATTATCCGGATCGTCAACCTCAGCCTTGGCTTTGACTGTTTCACCTTCACTCTCAGCGATAATCACGTCCCCACTGGCAGAAATATCGAGTGTAGCGGAGGCGTTTCCTGAATTTTCGCTGGTTTCAGCCTCGGCTTTAATATCATCATAGATTTCTACATCCCCGCCGAGTGCGGTAATATTAAGAGTGGCATCACCGCTGCCTGAATTATTGGTGACCCAAACGTCGGCTTGAACCATGTAGTCCTCGCCATTGACAGGCTCGTGGATAGTCACAGTTCCACCGGCGGTAATATCAACTGTGGTCGTAGCGTCGCCGGCACCATTTTCGGCATCAGCTTCGGCTTTAACAAGGTCATAGATATCCAAGTCTCCACCGGCGGTAATACCAAGAGTGGCCGTAGCGTCGCCATCATATTCGTCATCGGGATTCTCAACCTCAGCTACGGCTATGACTGTATCGCCTTCACTCTCATAGATACTGACATCTCCACTGGCAGAAATATCGAGTGTAGCGGTGGCATCACCTGAATTATCGCTGGTTTCAGCTTCGGATTTAATATCATCATAGATGTCTACATCTCCACCGAGTGCGGTAATATTAAGAGTAGCTTCACCGCTGCCTGAATCTTCGTAGACCCAAACGTCGGCTTGAACCATGTAGTCTTCACCATTTTCGTGGACAGTTACATCTCCTCCATCAGAGGTAATATCAACTGTGGCCGTAGCGTCGCCGGCACCATCTTCGGCATCAGCTTCGGCTTTAACAAGGTCATAGATATCCACGTCTCCACCGGCGGTAATACCAAGAGTGGCTGTGGCGTCACCATCATATTCGTCATCGGGATTCTCAACCTCAGCTACGGCTATGACTGTACCACCTTCATTCTCATAGATACTGACATCTCCACTGGCAGAAATATCGAGCGTTGCAGCGGCGTCACCTGAATTATCGCTGGTTTCAGCCTCGGATTTAATGTCATAATAGATGTCTACATCTCCACCGAGTGCTGTAATATTAAGAGTAGCTTCACCGCTGCCTGAATTATTGATGACCCAAACGTCGGATTGAACCATATAGTCCCACTCGCCATCGTGGATAATCACACTTCCATCAGCGGTAATATCAACTGTGGTCGTAGCGTCGCCGGCACCATTTTCGGCATCAGCTTCGGCTTTAACAAGGTCATATATCTCCACGTTTCCACCGGCGGTTATCGTCACACCAGCCGTGGCATCGCCTGTATATTCGCCGTCGGGACTGTCAACCTCAGCTTCAGCTAAAACTGCATATCCACCACTGTCGATATCCACGTTTCCAGTAGTGGCATCAAGTTCAACGTTGGCAGTTGCGTTACCTGAGTTATTTTTGGTCTCGGCTAATGCCGCTACGCTCAAATCGTCACCACCACCATCTACTACATTAATTTCAGTACCGACGATCTTAGTTGTTGCATCTGCGCTGCCTGAGTTATTCTTAGCGTCAGCTTGGGATCTAACCCTGTCACCGACAGTTACAATTCCGCTGGCTGCAATATCGATTCCTGCTATGGCGTCACCTGCATCACCGTCAGCATCAGCTTCGGCTTCAACGTCATCATCGATGTCCACATCTCCACCGGCAGTAATATCAACCGTAGCCGTGGCGTCGCCTGTAAGTTCATTATCGGGGTCGTCAACCTCAGCATCAGCTTTGACCTTCCCCTCGAGAAGAACGTTTCCAGAAGCATTTATATTAACTACTGCATCGGCGTCACCGGAGCCCTCCTTAGACTTAGCTTTTGCCTGTATCCCGCCATTGTTACTAACAGTAACGTTGTCGGCATTAATAATATTTATCGTTGCCTCGGCGTCGCCTGAGTTATTCTCAGTCTTAGCATCGATCTTTATATCGGCATTGCCACCATCCACAACGACATCACTTCCGGTGAGTGTAATATCGATAGTGCCTGTGGCGTTACCTGAGCCATTTTTAGCGTCGGCTTCGACATCAATATCGGCATGACTGCCGTCACTATAAAGATATACGTTAGCGGCAACGATCGTTATCGAAGAATCAGCGTCACCTGAGCCATTTATAGTGTCCGCTTCGGCCTCTAACTTGGATGCGCCGTCGGTGCCGTCTATAGTAAGATCACCACCGGCATTAACCGTAACTATGGCGATGGCGTCATCTGCTGATTCGGAATCGGCATTATCGACTTCAGCTTCGGCCTTTCGGTGAGTGCCGTCCTCCAGACGAACATTACCGCCTGCGTCAATATCAAGTGTGGCCGTGGCATTGCCGGAGTCTTTCGACTTAGCGTTGGCCTCTGCAAAGACGCTTTCTATAGTAAGATCACGTCCGGCATCAATTGTAAGTGTTGCTGAGGCATCGCCCGAGCCACTCATCGTATCAGCCTCGGCGTCTACGTTGTCAGTGATAAAAATATCCTGACCGGCACCGGCAATAACCGTAACTGTGGCAGTAGCGTCACCCGAGTCTCTTTCAGCCTCAGCTTTGGCTTTAACTTTATCAGAGATGTCTACGTTTCCACCGGCGGTTATCAACACGCCCGCATCAGCGTCGCCGGCGCCATCTTCGGTATCAGCTTCGGCCTTAACACTCTCATTGACAGTCACACTTCCACCGGCATCAATCGTAACACCGGCGATAGCGTTGTCCCCGCCACCATCAGCTTCAGCTACGGCCATTATTTCGTCGTCCACAGTAACATCAACACCGCTGGTAATCGTAACATCAGCGACCGCGTCTGAACCACCATCAGAATAGGCGTATATTTCGTCCAGGTCATCGGCTTCAATTGAACCTTTTACTGCAATCTCCACTTTCCTTACCTCGCTGCAATCACCGATGGCCTGGGACCAGACATCGCCGGCAGCAAGAACCAGTTTATCTACCTGGCTACCGCCGACTGTACCATCGTTATCGAGAAAGTTATCGCCATCGGCAGTCAAGTCTGCAAGTTCGACAATAACGTCACTGCCAGGCTGACCAAGAAGCACCGCATCAGCGGCAACCATTACTACCAGTCCGTCCGGACAAGAAATGTGACCGTTGTTTGTAACGTTGCGGCCGATGAGGTAAAGACTATCGGTACCGGTAGCATCGAGTGAACCTAAGAGTTCCACATCATCACTGCCGCCGGAAAACACCATCTTCTGGTTTACATTATTCACAGCAGTTTTGAATGCATCATCTGTCATATTCAGGCCGGAAGCAACTAACTGGCTGACATTGATCGTAGCACCGCCCCCGAAGACGATGCCGGCCGGATTAATAACAAAAACACGGCCGTTAGCCTTTAGCGTACCGAAAATCTCGCTTGCACCTCCAGTCATTATCCTGTTCATTACCGCAGGATTTACGCCAAGCTGGTGGAATTCGGTCAGTGCGTCAGACGCGATATCAAAAGTATCCCACTCGATGATTGTCTCATGGACGACATCCCTTATGTGAAGTTCGTCGGTAATGGAGCGGTCGAAACCACTAACACCACCGTTCACAACAGACTCACCAGTCGGAAGCGTTCCCGGTGGCGGTCCGATAGCCTGCGCAATCTGCACTGGCATGCCGAAGCAAAAGAACATATAGAACACCAGCCAGCAGCATACAATCTGCTTCAAATAATACTCCTTCGAAATTTTTGTTAGCTTTTCCATTTTGCTACCCTCTTAAATTTAACCATTAAATATTTTAGTTCCTTCTTTACGCTGTACATCCTTCCCGACTACGCCGTCGGGCAAAATTTTCTATTACCATCTCATCATTAAGCTGACATTGATTCTGCCGTCGCCTTTGTCAGTGGTACCTGTCGATTCGAGTGGATAGCCGTAATACAAGGCTCCACTAAAATTCTTCCCGATTTCAACAAGCGTACCAACACCTATCGAATAAAGCTCCTCACTGCCTTTCTCGCCTGCGACCTTGTCTTTCATCCTGGCCTGGCCAAAATCAAAAAAGACCAACGGTGCGAGTTTTTTAAGCTCATAGTTCTCACCTGAGCTGGTTCTGGAAACTCCCTTTGCGGCATCACGCTTAACGAGGTCATATTCATATTGTACCGATGCAAGTATTCCACCGTCAGCAACGATTCTGCTTTCTTTGTAGCCTCTGACGCTGTACATTCCTCCGAAAGTTGTCATTTTGGCAGGAACTAATCGCTCATCGGGAATTATCCATCGCAAAGAACCGGTAAGTCTCTGAATTTTATCGGTATCCAGATACTGGCTGTGGTTGGCTGCGGTAGTGTATATAGCAAAATCGCGGTCAGCATTTGTTCGCGCACCTGTAAGTGTGGTCGAATCCCAGAACTTTCGCTGACTGGACCCACCCACACTCTGGACACGGTCAAATGCGATAGACGTATTCGACATGTCATTCCGGCGATGGATATCAAAACCTATTCCCCAAAGGTCCGTCTCAACCTCAGAGCCCAGTATGGCACTGAATATCGAAGAGGAGACTTTGCTCTTTTCACGGCTTAGCGAGGTCGTAAGGTCAAAGAACCAGTCCTCCTTCTGAAAGGCATTGTATCGCAATTTTCCACCGAACAACGAACCATGACCAAGGAAATCGATACCGCCGCCACCATCTACATCAAACTGGCTGTAACCGGCATAAAGCTCGAGACGCAGCTTTGGTCCCATGATAGGGAAATCGTAACTGCCATATATAGAATACTCGTCAAGAATATCTGAGCTCCAGGGGGCCTGATAAAAAACTGTAAACCTGTCATCTATACCTAAAAGGTTCGTGTTGATAAGACCGAGCCGCGGGGTCCATTGCCTGTCATCGGTGCCGGCATTATCTATCTGCAGGAAATAATGCCAGGGATTTGCCTCGTAGATATTATAACCTACAGCGAGGGAACCTGGTTCCGCGCCTTTTGACACACTTGCTGAGATATTCTGTCCGGGTTGAGGTTGAGCAGGTTAATAAAATCATCCAGTTCCTTCTGTTTTCCAACCTCTCCAACACGGATAGGTGACCATTTATGTAGAAAAGAAGGTCTGAGATACCCTTTCTCAACTTTCTCATTTTCCGGGGTAAAGTAATTTGTTGTAACCGAAGTAACCGGAGCTTCGGTAATGTTTATGAGTAAAATCTCGTCTCGCAATTTTCTGCCGTCCCGAAGTGCTTTTACGTATATTCCCGAATAACCCTCGTTCTGGTACATGGCGAGAATACACCGTACAAGCCCCAGAACAGTTCTTTCAGAAATCTGACGGCCCCGGCCGGGATTTTCGATTATATCACGCAGCGTTCTGAAATCATAAAGGTTGGTGCTCTCCGCTTTAAGCAGGGGCTTGTCGGAGGTGTTATATACCAAGGGAATGTTTGACAGTAACTCTTCAGTTGTTATGAGAGTATTGCCACTGATACGCAGTTCCTTTGCGGTCATAAGTAAACTCGTATCTTCTGGAAAAGTTAGTTTTGCAATTTCTTCGCGGCTGATTTCCGAAACAGCTCTTTTCCTTTCTTTCTTCTTTTCTTCTTTGGCTTTCTCCTCGAGTTTAAGCCGAGCTTCGGTCTTAGTAGGTTTAGGTTCTGCAACAGCCTCGGCCCTTGCATTTCCTGCTGCAACACAAAACCAACATACAAAAACAATCCACTTCATTTCTGTCATCCTTTTGTAGCCATTCATAATAAATCTCCTAAAATCAACCTTGCTATAGTTCACCTCTTGAAAACATAGCCAGCAAAAGAACTTGTCCCATCCATAGTTGGAGGTTGAAAAAAGCGATGGCTACTCCAGCCTGATTTTGTGTAAAATCGGGCCAGAAAACAAGTTAAACTTTTTTGAAAGGAGTAGCCATGCAGAAGAAATTGTATCAAATTACAGACAAGCTTAACAGTCGAAAAATCGCAGAATTGCTGAGCAAAGACGGCCAGCTATTACTGCCGTTCCTCGATTTAATCTGCAATACCGAACAGGCAGTCGATGAATTGATCGATGTTGTTGGCAAGGCAGCTATCGAATCGGTGCTCTTGCTTTCAGCCAGGCAGATAGCAGGCCCAAAGCAGCCAGGCAAAATCACAGGCGATATCGGATGGCACGGCAGGCAGTCTGGTGTAGTATCACTTTCTGAACGGAAACTGCGTATCGAAAAGCCTCGACTGCGAAAAAAGGGCAAGGGCACCGGCAAAGAAGTAGCCATCCCAGCCTATGAAGCAATGGTAACGAACAGCCGACTTGGTTCGAGGATACTGGAGATTTTAATGAAAGGTGTTTCAACCCGAAAATACAAGGAGATTCTTCCTGAAATGGCTGATACGGTTGGGGTAAGCAAATCCCAGATCAGCAGGGAATTTGTTGCCGCCAGTGCGGAACATCTCAAGCAGCTCTGTGAGCGGCAGTTTGATGACAGGAATATCATGGCTATCTATATTGACGGTATTCAGTTCGGCGATTGTCACGTAATTGTGGCTTTAGGCGTCGATTCTGGCGGTTCTAAGCATATTCTGGGGCTTCGTGAGGGCAGCAGCGAAAATAGCCGGGTAGCTACGGACCTTCTCAATGACCTGGTAGAGCGAGGCGTCAAGCCGGACCGTCTTCGGCTGTTTGTAATTGACGGCAGCAAAGCGTTGCGCTGTGCGATTGACGCTGTTTACGGCTCGAAGAATCCTGTACAGCGTTGCCGTAATCACAAGATTAGAAATGTGCTTGGCTATCTGCCGGACGAGCAAAAAGAGCAGGCCAAATGTGCGATGAAGGCGGCGTTTTCGATGGAAGCAGATAAGGGCAAAAAGAAGTTGAATCAACTGGCCAAATGGCTTGAGCAGGAGTATCCGTCTGCGTCGAGCAGTCTTCTTGAGGGCATTGATGAGATGTTTACTATCAATAAACTTGGCCTACCGAAAGCACTGCGTCGTTGTCTTGGCTCGACTAATGT
>Ga0114922_10000813_pt1 | contig 29988 bp, 27 predicted proteins | sample AartaG_FD_100975 | JGI IMG/M metagenome (GOLD analysis project Ga0114922, IMG submission 100975) | Deep subsurface microbial communities from Aarhus Bay to uncover new lineages of life (NeLLi) - Aarhus_00045 metaG | ecosystem: Environmental > Aquatic > Marine > Oceanic > Sediment | place... | reverse complement strand
CCTGTTAATAGAGGTCTTAACTGTATTAAAGGTTACTTCAATGCTAAAATTATGTATGGTGCAGATAGACTTAAGCAACCATTATTAAGAGTTGGTAAAGATGGTAAGTTTGATAAGCATGGTAAGTTTGCACCTATATCTTGGGAAAGAGCATTTGATGAGATGGAAGTTCACATCAAAAAAGCACTTAAAGCTTCAGGACCAGAGGGAGTAGGTGTATTCGCTTCTGGACAATATACAGTAATGGAAGGTTACGCAGCTCAAAAGATGATGAAAGGTGGATTTAGATCGAATGCACTTGATCCAAATGCTAGACATTGTATGGCATCTGCTGTTGTTGGTTTCTACCAAACTTTTGGTATTGATGAGCCTTCTGGTTGTTATGATGATATTGAGCTTACAGATACTGTTGTATCTTGGGGATCAAATATGGCAGAGATGCATCCTATTTTATGGTCAAGAGTTACAGATAGAAAACTTTCTGATCCAGATAGAGTAAAAGTAATTAATATCTCTACGTATAGACATAGAACATCAGATTTAGCTGATGAAGAGTTAATCTTCACACCAAATTCAGATTTAGCTATGTGGAACTACATTGCAAGAGAAATTGTTTATAATAACCCTGAGTCAATTGACTGGGATTTCGTAAATAAACATATGGTTTTCTGTGCATCTCCAGTTAATATGGGGTATGGTATGAGAAGAGAGGGTGAAAAATCACTTACACCTGTTAGACCTGATGGTTCAGCTGGTAAATATTCTGCACTTGAAATGGAAACTATTAAAGAAGAGATGGTTCATACTGTTTCTGAAAATGAAGCACCTGCACTTAAACCATATGGTTATAAAGCTGGTGACAAAATGGTTAATAAGCCTGCTGGTCTTAAACATTGGCATGTATCATTTGAAGAATATAAAAAATTCTTAGAACCATATACATTAGAATATGTAACATCTGTTGCAAAAGGTAATCCAGATGAGTCTGATGCTGAGTTTGGAAGAAAACTTAAACTTGTAGCTGATTTATATATAGAAAAAGGTAGAAAAGTAGTATCTTTCTGGACTATGGGTATGAATCAACATACAAGAGGAACATGGGTAAATACATTATCTTATAACGTTCACTTTTTACTTAACAAACAAGCTAAGCCAGGTTCTGGTGCATTCTCACTTACTGGTCAACCATCAGCGTGTGGTACTGCTAGAGAAGTTGGAACATTTGCACATAGATTACCAGCAGATATGATGGTAGCAAGTAAAAAACATAGAAAAATTACAGAAAATGGTTGGAATGTTCCTGAAGGTACATTAAATCCTAAAGGTCACCAGCATATTATGAAAATTCATAGAGATCTTGAAGATGGAACTATGAAATTTGCATGGGTAAATGTTTGTAATCCTTATCAAGATTCTGCTTCAGCTAAACATTGGATTAAAGCAGCAAGAGAGATGGATAACTTTATCGTTACTTCTGATGGGTACCCAGGTATCTCTGCAAAAGTTTCAGATTTAATTTTACCATCAGCTATGATCTATGAAAAATGGGGAGCTTATGGAAATGCTGAAAGAAGAACACAACATTGGAGACAACAAGTTTTACCTGTAGGTGATGCAATGTCTGATACATGGCAATGGGTTGAGCTTTCAAAAAGATTTACTGTTGGAGATCTGTGGGGTGAGCAAATCTTATTAAGTAATCAAGGTAAAAAAGGTAAGCAACAAACTCTTCCTGATGTTATCAAAGATGCTGAAAAAATGGGATTCACAAAAGATACAACTATGTTTGAAGTACTTTTTGCAAATGATAGAGCTAAATCATACAAAAAAGATATGAATGATCCTATTAATACTGGTTATGATGATACAGAGTCTAACGGTGATAGCAGAAATGTTATCGGTTCTGATGGTAAAGTTTGGACTGGTTATGGTTTCCATATTCATAAATACTTATTTGAAGAGTATGCAGGATTTGGTAGAGGACATGGACATGATCTTGCACCATTTGATGTTTATCATAAAGTTAGAGGTCTTAAGTGGCCAGTTGTTGATGGTAAAGAGACTCAGTGGAGATTTAATGCTAAATACGATCCGTATGCAGCTAAAGCAGTTAAAAAAGCAAAAAGTGGCAACTCACATGCGTTCTATGGAACACTTGCTAAAAACCTTTTACAAGGTGATTTACTAGGTGCTGATAAAGCATTAGGTAAAAAAGCTCTTAAAAATAAAGCTAAGATTTTTGCTAGACCATATATGGATCCACCAGAAATGCCAAGTAAAGATTACCCAGTATGGTTATGTACAGGTAGAGTTCTAGAGCACTGGCATTCAGGTACAATGACTATGAGAGTTCCTGAATTATACAGAGCTGTTCCAGAAGCGTTATGTTACATGCATCCAGAAGATGCAAAGAAATATGGTGTTAAACAAGGTCAACTTTGTTGGGTAGATTCAAGAAGAGGAAAAGTTAAAGCAAGAGTTGAAACTAGAGGTAGAAACCGACCATCAAAAGGACTTGTATTTGTTCCATGGTTTGATGAGAAAGTATTTATTAATAAAGTATGTGCTGATTATACTTGTCCACAGTCTAAACAAACTGACTTTAAAAAGTGTGCAGTTAAAATATACGCAGTATAAATAAGGGGGTGAGTTGTCTTGAGCAACTTAAATCCTCAAAATTTAATTAAAAAGAGAAAAAGATTATGGTAAGTGATAGAAGAAGATTTATTTTAGGTGCTGCAAGAAATGTTGGATTAGTAGCACTAGGTGGTTTAGTGTGGAGTGCTTATGTTGATGAAGTTACAGCAAATAAGCTAATCCTAAGACCACCTGGAGCTATTAAAGAGGAAGATTTTTTGGCAACATGTATCAAGTGTGGTATGTGTGCTGAGGCTTGTCCTTTTGATACATTACTACTTGCAAAGCCTGGTGAGAATAAACCTTTGGGAACACCTTACTTTGTACCACGTGATGTACCTTGTTATATGTGTATCGATATCCCATGTGTTCCTGTATGTCCTACAGGAGCATTGGATGAGTCAACAGTTACTACTGATGGAGTGCTTGATATAAATAAAGCTGATATGGGTGTTGCTGTTGTTGATACAAAAAACTGTATAGCATTTTGGGGTATTCAATGTGATGCATGTTATAGAGCTTGTCCTTTAATGGATAAAGCAATATATTTAGAATATGAGAAAAATGAGAGAACTGGAAAACATGCTTTTCTTAAACCGATTGTAGATAGTGATTTTTGTACAGGTTGTGGACTTTGTGAAAGAGCCTGTGTAACTAAAAAAGCAACTATTACTATAGTTCCTAGAGATGTAGTAATTGGAGCTTTAGGTGATCACTATATAAAAGGTTGGGATAAAGAAGATGAGAAAAGACTTGAAAATGCACAAGCTGAGACTACTAAAACAGAATTAAGCAAAGAGTCAGCTATGGATTCTTTAAATGATATGGGAGGACTATTAGATGACTAAAATATTGGCAAATTATAGATTTCTTATATTGAGAAGATTTACACAGATTGGTTTGATGTTACTTTATGTTGGTGGTAATTATTGGGGATGGAATTTTATACAAGGAAACTTGAGTTCATCTATGTTATTTGGTTTTATACCTTTAAGTGATCCTTTTGCAGCATTACAAATGTTTGCAGCTGGAGCAATTATTACAACAAACTTAGTACTAGGTGCGTTAATAATAACTGTAGCTTATGGTCTTGTTGGTGGTAGAGTATTTTGTAGTTATGTTTGTCCTATAAATATGGTGACAGATGCTGCAAACTATTTAAGAAGAAAACTTGGTTTTAACCAAATTCAAAAAAAACAACCAGCGTCAAGAGACATAAGATACTGGGTATTAGGACTTAGTTTAGTTCTTTCATATATTTTAGGTGTAACTGCATTTGAGTTTATATCACCAATATCAATAACTCATAGAGCTATTATATTTGGTGTAGGACTTGGGTGGACAGCTGCTCTTGTGATCTTTCTTTTTGATCTATTTATATTGAAAAATGGTTGGTGTGGTCATATCTGTCCTCTTGGTGGTTTCTATGGAACTATTGGAAAAGTTGGACTTATAAGAGTAAACCATGATGAAGAAAAATGTACAGCTTGTATGAAATGTAAAGAGGTGTGTCCAGAAAGCCAAGTGTTATTTATGGTTAGTAAAGAGTCTTTACAAGTTTTAGATGGTGCATGTACAAACTGTGGTAGATGTGTTGAGGTATGTGATGATGATGCCCTTAACTTTTCTATTAGAAAACTCGCAAAGGAGAAAATTAAAAATGAAAATAATAAATAAAATAACTTTAAGTTTAGCAGTTGCAACTAGTATATTATTAACTGGATGTAACGATAGTACAGAAGCTGCAAAACCAGAGGTTGCAAAAGCTACTATTACTGAAGCATCTTTAGGTCTAAGAAAAACAGATTTATATTCTGAAGATACTACAATTGCAGAGCAAACAAACTATGGTAAACAACAAGCTATGGGTGGATATAAAATTGAAAGAGCATTCCAAGATGCTCCACCAATGATTCCTCATGATGTAGATGGAATGTTACCAATTACAATTAACAGTAACCAATGTACAGGTTGTCATATGCCTGATATTGCTGCTGGTATGGGTGCAACTCCATTACCGAGTTCACACTTTACAAACTTTAGACCAACACATAACTATAATGGTAAAACATTTACTAGAACAACTGATAGTATGAAAAATGAAGTTGCTATTAAGTCAACAGGTTCAAAACTAGCTGGTGCTAGATTTAACTGTACTCAATGTCATGCTCCTCAATCACAGGGTAATCCTCTTGTAGAAAATACATTTGAAGCAGATTTTACATCGAAAGATGGTGCTACTAAATCAAGTTGGACTGGTACACAACTTATGTATGGTTTAGATACAAATGGAGTTAACTCAAATGTATCTGCAGATGATTTATTAAATGATGATTCAGCTGCATCTAATGCAACACAAAAAGCTGCTGGTGGACACTAGTAGTTATGAAACGAAGAGAGCTTTTTAGCTCTCTAGCTTCACCTTTTAAAAAGAAGGATGAAACGCTAGAGGCAATTATTAGACCACCGTATTTTAAGGAAGAATCTGATTTTTCAAAGATTTGTGTAACTTGTGAATCAAAAAGTTGTACAACTGTTTGTGAAGAAAATATTATTTTGATAAATGAAGATGGAACACCATCATTAAACTTTGCTAATAGTGGATGTACGTATTGTGACGAGTGTGCAATTGCTTGTAAGGATGATGTTTTACAAGTTGAAAATAGAAAAAATATTCAAGCAAGATTTAGTATTGATGTATTAAAATGTATGAGTTGGAATCAAACAATGTGTTTTTCATGTAAAGATCCATGTTTTGATGATGCAATTAAATTTTTAGGTATGTTTAGACCAGAGATTAACAGTGATTTATGTACATCATGTGGATTTTGTATAAAAGTTTGCCCTAGTGATGCGATAAGTGTAGAGATTATCACTAAAATAGATAATGAAATAAAAGATAAGGAAATAATGTAATGGCAGTAAAATTTATATCTCATGTAGATCAAAATGGTGTTGGCGAATGGTTTATTAAGTTAACTGATACTTTAGAAGATAAAGAAGTTATTTGTAATAATATTGAAGAGTATGCAGAAAAAATAGAAGAAATGGGTGGAGAATACGGTGGAGATATTGAAGTTGTATGGACAAGATCAAATCTTTTAACACCTGCAAACCATCAAGATTTACAAGAAAAAATGGCTTTAATGCAAGAAAAATATCAAGAAGAGATAGATAAAATAAACGGTAAAAACCAAGAAAGCCAAGATACTGCAAGTGGTTTCAATCCTAATGACTAAAAAAATATTAGTATTTTTACTTATTTTTTCTTTATCTTTAGTTGCTAAAGATTTAAAACCTTCATATGTATATGAAGCAAGTGGAAGTATTACAGATATAGTATCTCTAAATGATAAAATATATGTAGCTACAGATGCGAGTGGTGTTGATATTTTTGATTTAAAAACAAAGAAATTAATATCTAAAATAAAAGTTCCACAAATAAAAGATTTTATGGGAGATATTATAGACGCAAAGGTTTATAATGTTGATGTTTTCAATGAAAAAGTTTTATTAACATCACAAGCTTCTAAAGGATTAAGAGAGATACATATTTTTGAAGATAATAAACTTAATACTGTAGTTAGTATTGAAAAACAATTTCTTATTGGTAAGGCTAAGTTTATAAATGATGAACTTATTGTATTTAGTACACTTGGTAATGAAATGTTTTTATATAATTATAAAACAAAAAAGATGATATGGAGAATTAATGTTAAAGCTGATGAAGCTACATTTAACTCTACATTTGCAGATTTTGCTTTAAATGAAACAAGAGATACGGCTGTAGTAGCAGATGAGAGTGGTGATTTAAAAATTGTAGATATTAAAAAAGGTAAGGTTGTTAAACTATTAGCTGATAAAAATCTTGATAAAGTTTTTAAAGTAGATTTTAAAAATGATAAAGTCATAACTGCAGGTCAAGATGGTAGATGTGTAGTATATAATTTAAAAAATGGTAGAGATTACTTTTTAAGAGAAAAACATTGGTTTTTAATCTATGGTGCTGGATTGTCACCTAGTGCAAAACTTGGAGCATTTTCAAGTGATGAGAATAATAATGTAACAGTATTTAATACAAAAACTAAAGAAAAACTTTTTAAACTTACAAATAATATTATGACTTTATCATCAATATTATTTATAACAGAAGATGAAGTTTTTGTTACAACAGATTCACTAAAGTTTAACTATTATAATTTAAAGGATAAATAATGGAATACAATGAAGCAGAGTTTTTATTTGAAACAGAAGTTCCTGAAGATGAACTTATTGTTTCAAGAACAGATTTAAATGGTATGATAACTTATGCAAATGATTTATTTGTAGAGATTAGTGGTTTTTCAATAGATGAACTAATAGGACAAAACCATAATATAGTAAGACATCCAGATATGCCTGAAACAACTTTTTCTAATTTATGGGATACTATAAAAGATGAAAAAAAGTGGAATGGAAATGTTAAAAATATCAGAAAAAACAAAGGTTTTTACTGGGTAAATGCAACTATTTCAGGGGTATATAAAGATGGAAAACTTGTAGAATATAAATCTATAAGAGTTCCAATAAGTGAAGAAGAAAAACTAAAATCTCAAAAAGAATATGATAAGTTAAAAGCCAATAGTGGTGAAAAACAAAGACATATAATATATAAATAAAGTTATAACAAAGGAAACAAAATGAATATTTCAAGCGTAGTAGTACAAACAGTTCCAAAATTTTTAGATGAAGTTGTAGAGGCTTTAAAAAATAGTGATGCATGTGATTATCACCTTCATGATGAAAAGGGTAGAATTATCATTACATTAGAAGGTGAAGATGTATCTGAAGAGTTAAAAAAGATGAAAGTTATTGAGATGATTCCTCATGTAGTAAGTGCAGAGATGCAAATGGCTTATAGTGAAGATGAATTAGAAGAAAATATGAAAAGACTTGAAAATGCAGATTTAGTACCTAAAATGTTAAATGACAATGATATTGATCCTAAAGATATTGTTTATCGTGGAGATTTAAAAAAGAAAGATTTAGAAGGTTTTGCTAGAACATTTGATGACGTTTAATCTTATAAACTTATAGAGAGTATTTAATATGAAATTAAAATTATTATTCTCTATTACTCTACTTATCTCATATCTTTATTCGAAAGATATAAAACCTACTTTTGTTATAAACTCTAAAGGCTTTGTCAATGACTTTGTTATTGATAAGGATAAACTTTATGTAGCCAATGATGAGGGTAGTGTTGAAGTATTTAGTCTTCATACTCAAAAACTAATAAATGAAATTTTCATTGATCCAATTTATACAAGAAAACAAACATGGCAAAACTCAAGAATACTAAGTGTAGATAGACAAAATGGTAAAACATTGATATTGAGTAATGATAAAGGTCCATATAGAAATCTTTGGATACACGATGGGAAAAAACTAAAACACCTAATCAAAGCAAAAGATAAAATATCTATAAAAGAGGCAAGATTTATAGATGATGATAAGTTTATACTTGGTACTTTAGGCTATGAGATAACACTTTATAATGTTGGCGATAACTACCATTCGTATAAAAAACAACCAGAACAAAGTTCATTTGAAGATTTGGCATTGAGTGAAGATAAAAAAACAATGGTCAGTTCATCAGAGAGCGGACAAATTATTTTAAGTGATGTTAAAACGGGTGAAGTTATCAAAAAATTCAAACCTTTAAATCTTGATAAAGTTTATCAAGTAGCATATAAAAATGGAACAGTTATAACCGCTAGCCAAGATAGAAAAGTAGCAGTTTATTTAAAAGATGGTACCTCGTATACTATCAAAAGTGATTTTCTTATATATTCTGTAGCATTAAGCCCTAGTGCAAAGTTAGGTGTTTATTCAAGTAATTCTGACAGTGATTTACAAATATTTAATACAAAAACAAAAAGAAAAACAGATAAACTTATAGGTCACTATGCAATCCCAACAACAATAAAATTTTATGATGAAAACTCATTATTTTCTGCTGGTTATGAAAATAAAGTTTTTTATTGGAGATTGGATTAGTAAAAAATCAACTAAACAATTTATACCCTAAAGTAAATAGTGAGGAAAAGTAATAAAATAGCTCTATATATTTTTTACTCTTAACTCAATTATAGACTTTTCTTTCTTTTAAGAATCAAATATATAAAAAACGGAGCACCTAAAAATGATGTAACAACACCAATTGGTATATCTGATACTGTTCCTAAGTTTCTAGCTATTAAATCACAAAAAACTAAAAATACTCCACCATAAAAGAAAATAGGGTATATAAGTTGGTCAGCACTTTTTTGCATAATTGTTTTAATAATATGTGGTACAATCAATCCTACAAAACCAATAGGACCAGTAATGCTTACACAAATACCAACAACTATAGATATACCTAAAAGTAAAATATAGTTTGTTCTCTTTACATCTATACCTTTTAGGTATGCTAACTCATGTGAAGTAAGAAGAAGTTTTATATTGTATTGAAATCTTTTAACCAAAGTTAATATAAAAATAGCAGCAATGGATATAAGGTAAATATTTTCAAATCCAACAATATCTAAAGATCCCATAGTAAATCTAACTATCTCATAACTCTCTTGAAGGTCACTTATAAAAAATAAAATCATTAAGCTAGCACTATAAAAAAATGACAAAGCAATACCTATTAGAAGTAATGATGATGTTTGTACAGTTTCAAATCTTGATACGATTAAAAAAAGTACAATTACTGTTATCATAGCACCTATAAAAGCAAACAGTGATATATATGCTGTAAAACCAAGAACAATACCAATAGCAGTAAATAGTGTAGCTCCAGAAGCAACACCAAGAGTAAAAGGTGTACTCATTGGATTTCTAAATATTGTTTGAAATACTAAACCACTTAAAGCTAGAATAGCTCCTACAAAAAAAGCTAATAGTGTTCTTGGAAGTCGTATATCCCAAAAGATCTGATAATCCATTTTTGAAGCATCAATTATATTTTTTAGTGAGAGTTCAATCTGTCCAAAAAAAGGTGAAATAAGAATGATAAAAACTGCTAATAAAATTAATGTAATTCTCATAAATCAACCAAAATATTATCATCAACTTTTTTTACACTAGAACCAAAAAATTTATATAAATTTGATGTTTCAAAAAACTGCTTTGATGTACCATCAAATATTATTTTTCCATTTTCAAGATATAAAATATCATAGCCCAATTTGAAACTTAGATTTAGGTTGTGTGATATTATAATTTTATTTTGTAATATATCTTTATTTTGTAAATTTCCATATATCATTTTAACTTTTTTAGGATCAAGATTTGATGTTGGTTCATCCAAAATTGTATACATTGCATTATGTAAGACTGCACTTGCATATAATAAAAGTTGAGATTCACCACTACTTAAAGTTTTACATGATTTATTTTTTAGATAACTAATTTCTAGCATATCAAGTACATCATCTATTTTAAGATTTGAATAAAGTTTATTTAGTTCTAAAAACTCTTTAACGCTCATATAGTCATCAAAGATATCAAGTTTTGCAGGGATATAGTTAATTAGTTTTGTTTTTTTATCTCCATATACTTTTGATGGATTGATATTATTGATAGTTACGGAGTCATTATCGATGATTCCACATAATACTTTAGAAAGTGTAGTTTTTCCAGCTCCATTTGAACCTAGTATGATTAGATTTTTATTATTAAGACTAAATGATATATCTTTTAAAATATAGTTAGTGAAGTTGTTTATTTTTAGCATCTAATAAAAATCCTCTAAAGTCTTCTAAAAAGTATATCAATCTATGACTAGCAATTCCAGCATAGTGTTTATCAAGTACATAAATAGTTTTTGTTTCTTTTGCATTTATAGGTAAATTTAGCCAAGGTTTTATTAAATCATTTTTATTTAAACCTTTTTGCTTAGTTAAAGGGGCTATAAGTATTACAATATCAGGATTTGTAGCTATTATATTTTCTAAATTTAAAATAGGTTGACCAGCTCTTTTACTTTTAAAAGCATTTGTATTACCACTTGCGTTTATAATATCATCAAAATATAAGTTTTGACCAGCAACAAATATTCTTTTTTCAAGTTTTAGATTATGACCAATTACCATTAAAATTTTTTTATTTTTTACTATGTTATTAGTTTGTTCTAATTTAATCATTAAATCATCTAAAATTTCCGAAGCTTGTTTATTTTTATTTAAAATTGTACCAATACTACTAATAGTATTTTTAATATCTTGAAGAGTTTTTATCTTTATGACTTTTGTTTTAATACCAAGTTTTTTCAATTTTTTTGAAAGTTTAATACTACTACTTTGCATGATTACAATATCTGGCTTTAAACTTATTATTTTTTCTAAAGATGGGGAGAAATATCCACCAACTTTAGTTTTATTTTGTGCATCTTTTGGATATGTGCAAAATGTAGTATTGCCAACTATTTTATTCCCATCACCTAAAGCATAAATAATTTCATTTATTGATGGGCTTAATGCAATGATTTTATCATAACTAAATAGGTTTATTGTGAATAATAATAGAAGTATGTATCTCATTAAAATTTAACCTTTATACCTACATAAAATGCTCTTGGACTTGTGGCATATCCATCAACTGTTTGATAATACTTATTAGTCAAGTTGTCTATTTTAGCATAAACTTTTATCTTTTTATCTATATCATAGTTTGATACTAAGTTCCATAATGTATATCTACCTGTTTGTAGACCTTGTTTATCATCTGAATCATATCGTTCACCTATATACTGACCATTTAGTTTAATATGTAGTTTATTTATACCATAATAGTTAATATTAAGTTTTGCTGTTTCTTTTGCAATTCTTTTTAAATCTTTACCATCTTTATCTTTTGAAGATAGTGTAGTGTAGCTTGCAAGGACTAATAGATCATTATTAATATTTATTGAATACTCAACTTCATACCCTTTAGTTGTTGAAATTCCATCTTTGTTTTCGTAACCATCAGTTGAATTTATATAAGAAATCATATCATCTGTTTTCATTTGAAATTTTGAAATTTTGAAATTTTTATATTTAACTGATAGATCAAATGATTTTGTTGATTCTGCATTTAAATTTTGATTATAAGTTGGCTTTCCATAAAGTTGAGATACCGTTGGTACTTTATAGGCTGTACCATAATTTGCAGAGGTTATTAGTGATTTAATCTTATCATGATAGTGTTTAATCCCTATTTTACCAGTAGTTTTATGCTCAAATGCATTGTAGTTATCTTTTCTAAGAGATTCTGTAACTATTGTTTTACCACCAGTTATCCCTTTAAAACTATTACTATTTGTAATAAATATAGAGTTGTTTTTATACTCTTTATCTAAAGTAGTTTTATAACTTTTATCAGTGTGAAATATCTCTTGTTCTGTACCGAATAATACAAAATCATTTTTGTTATATTTTATATTTGATTTTAAACCATATTTTTTAATATCACCTATATAGTTACTAACACTTGTTGAAGTATATTCTCTTTCAAATGTTGACTTATTAGTATATAATTCAATTTTTTTATAATTATCTTGATGCTTAAAGTTTAATGATGTAAATTTACTATTAGATGTTTTAGTGTAATCGGTATCTGCACTACTACTATCATATTCACCTTTAGTATTTATAACTCTGTGATAAACATCTATTTTGTTACTTTCATCTAATTTATAATCAAATTTTGCAGAAGTTGTTATATTTTTATAGCTATCATTTTCAAAATTATCAATATCTACTCCATTGGTAGCATATGATGTAAATCCATCACTATCAACTATATTTGCACTTAGTTTAAAGCTGTATTTATCTGTTTTGTTAGATATAGTAGCTCCATATTTTTTTGTATTAAAACTTCCTATTTCACTATAAGCTGATCCATGAGTTCCTTTTTTAGCTGTTTTAGTGATAATATTAATTACACCTGCAGCTGCATCTGCACCCCATACTCCACTTTGAGCACCCTTTATTATTTCAATTTGTTTAATGTCATCTATCATGATATTATTAAATGCTGCACCATAAATACTGTCTGTTGGGTCATTAAATCTAATCCCATCAATCAATACAAGTACTCTTTTTGATGCCATACCTCTTATGTTTATATTTGTAGTTCCACCTAAACCACCTTGCTGTGTAAAACTAATACCAGCAACATCATTTAAAGCTTCTGATACAGTAGTGTAGTGTTGTTCTTCTAGTTCGTCACTTGTAATAAGATTAATATTTGATGTTACATCATTTAGATTTTGTTCAGATTGTGTGGCACTTGAAACTTTGATAGTTCCTAAATCAGTTTGAGAATATAAAGATGTACTAAGTAGTACAGCAGCCATTAGGCTAAGTGTTATTTTTTTTTGCATATGTTTTCCTATATAATTTTAATATTTTTGTTTGTTAGTAATTAAAATTTTCATAGGGAGGGGATGTTTTGTACTCTTGATATTCGAAAGATTTTTTATGGTACTGAAAATTACTATCAATAGTAGATAGTTTATTAACCGTTGAATACATAGCAATAATTGCTAGTGAAAAGTACCGTTTTTTATAACCTCTTAAGTGTTTCATTAAATCGCATTGTATTATAAATTATATATAAATCAAATAAAATTAGATATACTTTTGAAAAGGAAAATTATTGAGTAGGTTTTTTTATACTTTAGCGGTTAGTATCGCTATATATTCTATTTTAATAGTTACACTATTTAATAATTTTAATTCAACAAAAAAAGATATTTCAAATAACTATAAAAAAGATGAACAAATAATTACACTTATAAAAGAAACAAAAAAAATAGAACAAAATTTAAAAAACATAAAAAAACAAAATAAGATAGTTAAAGAGATTAAAAAAGAAAAAAATATAGTTAAAAAAAGTAAAATAAAACAAGACAAAATAGTTAAAGAAATTAAAATAGAAAAAAAGATTCAAAAAGAAGAAAAAGTTGAAAAAAAACAAATTTTAAAAATAGCGACTCAACCTAAAGTTAATATAAAAGAAGTAGAGCAAAAACTTATTCAAAACGTATCAAAACATAATAGTATAAAATCTACAAATGTTCAACTATTTAAACAAAAAATAATTACTAATAAAACGGCTAATAGTGAAAAGTTAAATTTACAAAAAAACAAATATTATGTAAAAATAAAAGATACCATAAATCAAAATAAACAATATCCAAGAATAGCAAAAAGAGTGGGGATAGAAGGGGCTGTAAAAATTGACTTTGTTCTATCCTCAACTGGTGATCTACTGTCATATGAAATTATAGAGGGTGGTGATATTTTTAAAAGGTCAGTTGTTGAAGCTATTGAAAATAGTTTTCCACTTGAAACACCGAAGGGTTTATTTAAAAATAAGTTATATTTTACAATAAATATAGAATATAACTTATATTAGAGTTTTATTTAATTACAATTGAAGCAAGATTATAAATCTTGTTCTATAATCTCTTTAAATCTATTGAAATATACATCTTTAACTTTATCCATATTTCTATATAGACTATTGATAGATAAAACACTACCACCTGTTTTACCAATACAACCATAGTTCATACCAATTTTAGCAGATAGGTCATTGAATGCTTGGATATTTTCTGGTTTAACTTCAATAATTGCTCTACTTAAAGACTCAGAGAAAATATCTATTTCATTTTCAAATGAAACATTTACTTCACAACCCATATCACCAACAGCACACATTTTTGCTAATGCAATTGCTATTCCACCGACATTTACATCTTTTGCAGATTCTAGTAGTCCTAGTTTATTTGCTTCAATGATAGTTTCCCATAGCATTAATTCAGCTTCAAAATCAACACCAGGATGTTCTCCTGCAATTTGACCTTCAATCTCTTTAAGGTATAAACTTCCACCAAACTCACTGTAAGATTCACCAACTAAACAGATGTAGTTACCTTCACTTTTAAACGATGAACCTAAAACTTTATTCATATCATCATTTAAACCAACAGTTGCAATAGCAGGTGTTGGGAAAACACCAACTCCATTTGTTTCATTGTATAAAGATACATTTCCACCAATAACTGGAGTATTTAACTCTTTACAAGCTTTTTTAATACCTTCACAAGCATATTTAAACTGCCACATAACTTCTGGATTTTCTGGGTTACCAAAGTTTAAACAATCTGTAATAGCTAAAGGTCTAGCACCTGTCATAGCTACATTTCTTCCAGCTTCCATAACAGCAGCTGCAGAACCTAACTCAGGGTTGATATAACATTGTCTTGTGTTACAATCAGCACTCATAGCAAGAGCTTTTCCAGTCTCTTTGATTCTAACAACAGAACCATCTAAGCTTCCTGGACCTTTGATAGTATTTGTTTGAACCATTGAATCATATTGGTTGTAGATAAATGATTTATCAACTACCTCTAAACTTTTCCATAAAATATCAAAAGCATCAGTTGCACTTAATTCTTTTTCCATTTTAATATTTTCTATAGTTTCTAAATAAGTTGGTTTAGATACAGGTCTATCTAAAACTGGAGCTTCTTCTGAAAGTGGTTGAATAGGAATGTCCGCAACTAAATCACCATGCCAATATAATTCCATATTTCCAGTATCAGTTACTTCACCAATAACAGCAGCTGAAAGTTCCCATTTCTCAAAGATATCAATAACAGCTTGTTCACAACCAGCTTTAGCACAAATAAGCATTCTTTCTTGTGATTCAGATAGCATAAAGTCGTAAGGTGTCATACCTTCTTCTCTTGAAGGAACTTTATCTAGATCCATTTTCATTCCACTTCCAGTTCTTCCTGCCATCTCAAAAGATGAACTTGTAAGTCCAGCAGCACCCATATCTTGAATACCGATAATTAAATCTTGTTTAAATAGTTCCATACAAGCTTCAAGTAAAAGTTTCTCTGTAAAAGGATCTCCAACTTGAACTGTTGGTCTTTTAGATTCATTATCTTCTGTAAATGCAGCAGAACTCATAACGGCACCACCAAGTCCATCACGACCAGTTTTACTACCTACATACATTACAGGATTTCCGATACCTTCAGCCACACCTAAGAAAATTTCATCAGATTTACAAATACCAAGGTTGAAAGCATTTACAAGATTGTTTCCAGCATAACACTCTTCAAAACCAGTTTGTCCACCAATAGTTGGAACTCCCATACAGTTACCATATCCACCGATACCATCAACAACACCTCTTAAAAGAAATCTATGTTTTTTAGCAGTTTCACTATCACCATCAATACCAGCAAATTGGATTAAGTTCATAGATGCAACGGGACGTGCTCCCATTGTAAATACGTCTCTCATAATTCCACCAACACCAGTTGCTGCTCCTTGATAAGGTTCTATGAAACTAGGGTGGTTGTGAGACTCCATTTTAAATACAGCAGCGTATCCACCACCTATATCAATTACACCAGCATTTTCACCTGGACCTTGAATAACCCATGGAGCTTTTGTTGGAAAACCGTTTAAGTATTTTTTACTTGATTTATAAGAACAGTGTTCACTCCACATAGCAGATATAACACCTATTTCAGTGTAGTTAGGTTCTCTACCTAACATATTTAATACTATTTCATACTCTTCTTTTGTCATTGAATGTGCAAGTGCAACTTCTAATGGTGTTTGTTCAGACATATTTATTTACCTTGATTAAGTTTTATATTTTAAGCATTATATCTAAAATATATTTATGAGATAGTTAAGTAGTTTTAATAAAAATATTTTAAAGTGAGATATAATGTAAAAGCCCCCATAAATAAATTTATGAGGGCTTTTTAGTAACTTTGATTTTAAATTTTTAATTAGGAATGATTATACAGCTTTTCAGAATCTTTAATTAATACATTTAGTATTAATTAAACTGCTTCTTCTCCTTTTTCACCTGTTCTAATTCTAATAATCTCTTCAATAGGCATAACAAATATTTTACCATCTCCAATTTTACCAGTTTTTGCAGCATCAGTAATAAGTTTGATTACATCTTCAACTTGATCATCATTTACTGCTAACTCTAATTTAGTTTTTGCTAAAAAATCTACAATATACTCAGCCCCTCTGTATAATTCAGAGTGACCTTGTTGTCTACCGTAACCTTTTACATCGGTTACAGTCATACCTGTAATTCCTGCTTCACTTAAAGCATCTTTTACATCTTCTAATTTAAACGGTTTAATTATAGCTTCAATTTTTTTCATATTATTTTCCTATGCTTTTTTGAATTCTGGATAACATTCTAATCCAGTTTCGTGGATGTCAAGACCAGTTATTTCGGTCTCTTCATCAACTCTAAGACCAACAACTACATCTAAAATCTTCCATACTATAAATGAAGCGATAAATACAAATGCACCTATAACCACTACACCTTTAAGTTGACCCATAAATGTGCCTGTTGCTGTAAATAAACCAACAGCTAATGTTCCCCAGATACCAGCAACTAAGTGAACTGATAAAGCACCAACAGGATCATCGATTTTCATCTTATCCCACATTGGAACAGCAAGTACAACTAAAATAGCACCAACAACACCAACACCTAAACCATACATCATACCTGCATCAGGAGCAGCAGTAACAGATACAAGTCCACCAAGTGCACCATTTAGTACCATTGTTAAATCAACTTTTTTATATAATAATTGTGTGAACATCGCAGCAGTTATTGCACCAGCAGCAGCAGCCATATTTGTTGTAGCAATAACAGAAGCAATAGCATCTATATCACCTTTTGTACCCATTGCAAGTTGAGAACCACCATTGAATCCAAACCAACCCATCCATAAAATAAATGTACCAAGTGTAGCAATAGCTAAATTTGAACCTGGTATTGGTCTAACATTTCCATTTTTGCCATATTTACCTCTTCTAGCACCAAGTAAAAGAACACCAGCTAAAGCAGCCCATCCACCAACACTATGAACTATAGTAGATCCAGCAAAATCAGAGAAACCTTCAAGTAAACCACCCTCAGCAGTTAAACTTCCACCCCAAGTCCAGTGACCTTGTGTAGGATAAATAATAGCACTTAAAACAACAACAAAAACTAAGAAAGGCCAAAGTTTCATTCTTTCAGCAATTGTTCCTGATATAACAGAAGCAGCTGTTGCTACAAATACAACTTGAAAGAAGAAGTCTGCCATTACTGGATAAGATGCATCTGGTGCAGTTGTTTCATTTAAAATTGATAAACTTCCAATAAAAGCATTACCATCACCATACATAGCATTAAATCCTACAAGATAGAACATAATACAAGATATTGCAAATAAAGCAACATTTTTTGTTAATACCGTAGCATTATTCTTTGATCTAGTAAGACCTGCCTCTAACATAGCGAATCCTGCCGCCATCCACATTACTAGTATTCCTGCGAATACAAATAAGAAACCATTCAATATATATTGAACATCTCCAAAATTTTCCATTTTTAATCCTTTTTTTTGTATAAAGAATTATGGCATAAATATGATATTTGTAAACAGATTAGTTGTATAGAAAATATACAATAAAAAGATTATTAAGTTTATGTTTTATTTATTATTAGATTTTTTATATCTTCAAGAGGTACTGGTTTGCTGAAATAGTAACCTTGCGAATAATCCACTCCTAGCTTTTTTACTAGATCGAAAATCTCTTTATTTTCTACAAATTCAGCTACTGTTTTGATATTGTACATTTTGGCAAAGTCTACAATTGTTTTTACAACATCATAATCTTTTTTATTTTTAATATTTTTTATAAGGGAACCATCTATTTTTAAAAAGTCAGGTTCGATTTTTGCTAGATATGAAAAGTTTGAGTATCCTGTACCAAAGTCATCAATTGATATTTTGGCACCATAGTTTTTAATAGTTTTTAAAAATTTATTAAACAGTTCATAGTCTTCAATCCCATCACTTTCAACTAATTCAAATGTGATATTTTCATTGTGACTATTTCTACTTAAAAGTTCAATGATAAGGTTAAAAGTTCTTACATTTGCAATATCTTCAATAGTGATATTTATACTGATACCAATATCTTTGTTATTTCCAAAGTTTTCAAAACTTTTAATTAAAATTGCTCTTGTGATTTTGTTGTAATATTTTATCTTTTTAGATATATCAATAAAAGCACCAGGTGGTACAACATCATCCTCTTTTATTAATCTTGCAAGTGCCTCAAATTTAGCTAACTTTCCACTGTTATTATCAATAATTGGTTGATAATAAGGTATGATTCTGTCAAGTTTTATAGCTTTTTTAATATCAACTGCAATTTTTTTATTTTTAGAGTAGTTAGCAAAATGTTCTAGCATACTTTCTTCATATATAGAGAAACTGATATTTTTAGATTTTGCATTTTTAAAAGCAAGATTAGCATTTCTCAAGTTATCAATCTCTCCAATACTAATACCTGAAGTTGCAGTAATATGTATCTCTAATTCATCGATAAAATAAGAACTTTCAAAAGCAGAACGAAGTTTGTTTTTCATAATATCTTCAAGTTGTTCTTTATTATATTTTTGAGGTAGAATTTTTAAAATTGCAAATTGATCGGCTTGTAACCTATATACAGTTGTACCTTTAAAAATACTAACCAATCTATTAGCTGTTTCTACTAGTACTTTATCTCCAATTATTCCACCATAAAATTCTGATATATCTGAGAAGTTGTCAAGGTTAACTATAACGCATATATAACTTTTTATATTGTTTATATCGTGTTTTAAAGAGTCTCTGTTTTTTAATCCAGTTAATTGATCATAAGTGATAATATCTAAATAGTGAGTTAAGTCATTTCCAAATGAAATAAACTCTTCAATTTTTCCATTATTATCCATAACAGGGTAAATTGATGTATCCATAAAAAACTCTCTACCAAATTTATTTGAGTTTTTTAGTACACCTTTCCATATCTTACCAGAAAGAATAGTATCCCACATTTGTTTATATGTATCACTACTAGTATCAATAGATTTTATTTTTGAATGTGTTTGTCCCATTAGTTCATCTTCACTAAAAGCGGAAATTTTACAAAAGTTATTATTTACATATGTTATTACACCATTTAAATCAGTTTTTGAAATATAACAATTATCATCTATTATCCGTTCGCAAACTATACTGTTCATAATATCCCTTAATTATTTAATATCTGAAATTTCCTGAAATTCAAACTTTGCTTCATCTAAAAGTTTTTGTGCAGACTCTAACTCTTGCATCCCTTTTTTATAAATATCAACACTATTACTAAGTGTAATCTCTGGGTCAATTAGTTTCTCTAAAAGTTTTTTTGATTCTTCTATTTTATCTTCGAACGATTTGTTTTCATCTTTACTCATAAGTTCCCTCTAACATTTTTATTATTTTATCTTCAAATTTATCAACTTCAACTAAAAAAGCATCATGTCCATAATCACTTTGAATCATTTCGTATGTACAATTATTACCGTTTCCAATTTTATCCATAAAAGTTTTTATCTCTTCCATCTCTGTAGGAAAAAATAGCATATCTCCACTAAAAGATATAAGATGAAGTTTTGATTTTATACCTTTAAGTGCATCTTCTAGTTTATCACTACCTCTTGCTGCATTAAATATATTTATTGTTTTTACAATATATAGATAACTAAGAGGATCAAAATTATGTGGAAAATTATATCCGTTGTATTCTAAATATCTTTCAACTTCAAATCTACCAAATAGCTCATAAAGACCATCTTGAGATGAGTATCTTCTGCTAAACTTATCATTCATACTATCTTTTGATAAGTATGAGATATGTCCAGCCATTCTACCCACTGCTAAACCTTTTAAACCATTCTCTTTTATATCTTCGCTTTTATAGTACCCATCTTTAAAATCAGGGTCATTTCTAATAGCTTCTATTGTTACTTTATTAAAAGCTATTGCCCATGGTCTTGTGTATGCTGTTGTAGCAAGTGGTATAATCATATCAGCAAATTCTGGATACTCAATTGCATAACATAAAGCCTGCATCCCACCCATAGAACCACCAATGATAGCTTTTACATGAGATATACCTAAAGACTCAAGTAAGTTTTTTTGCCCTTTTACAATATCACTTATTGTTAAAACAGGAAATTTCATTCTATAAGGTTCATCACTATTTGGCATAATTGACATAGGGCCAGTAGAACCAAAACAAGAACCAAGATTATTAGTTGCTATTACAAAATATTTTTTTGTATCTACAGCTTTCCCATCTCCAATTAAGTTATCCCAATACCCAGGTTTTCTGTCTCCCTCATAAAATCCAGCAGCATGTGCAGAACCACTTAAAGCATGAGTGATAACTATAACATTTGATTTGTCTTCGTTTAATTCTCCATAAGTCTCATAAGCAATTTGATATGACTCTAAAATACGACCACTTTCTAAATGAAGTGGTTCATCAAACTTAGCAATTTTTGTATTTATTTGCAATGATTACCCTAAAGCCTTTTCTAAATCTGATATTAAATCATCAGCATTTTCAAGTCCAATGCTAAGTCTAATAAGACCAGCTTTTATACCTGATGCTTCTAGTTCCTCATTACTTAATTGTTGATGTGTAGTTGATGCAGGGTGTACAATTAGAGATTTACTATCTCCTATATTTACAACAACACTAAATATTTCAGTTGCATCAACAATATTTTTAGCAGTTTCTAAATCAGTAACTTCAAAACTAAGAAGACCACTGTTTCCACCTTTTAAATATCTGTTTGCTCTTTGAAAGTTCACATCTGATTCTAAACCTGGATAATTTACTTTATTTACTTTTGGGTGTGATTCTAAAAACTGTGCAACTTTTAATGCACTTGAACTATGTTGTTTCATTCTAAGACTTAATGTTTCGAGTCCTTGTATCATAAGCCAAGAGTTAAATGGACTAGGAGCCGCTCCTAGATCTCTTAAAACACTTAATAATATTCTCATAATAAAAGGGGGAAATGGTAACTCAGAATAAACTAATCCATGATAAGACTCATCAGGAGTATTAAAGTGATTATATCTAGAGTTTCCTTTGATTTTTTCAGCACTTGTAGCACTATCAACTATAATACCACCTAAAGCTAAGCCTTGTCCCGTAGTATATTTACTTGTACTATGTACAACTATATCACAACCTAATTTTATAGGGTTACATAACATTGGTGTGGCAACCGTATTATCTACAACTGTTATGACATTTGTTCTATTTGCAATATTTACAATAGATTGAAAGTCTGCAACTTGTAGGTTTGGATTAGATAATGATTCAAACAATATTAGTTTTGTTTTTTCATCGATTAAATCTTCCATTGAAGAAGGGTCAGTAACATCAAACTTTCTAGTTTCTATCCCAAATCTTTTTATAGTATGATCTGTTAAAGTTGAAGTTCCACCATAAACGGCATTAGCAACTAAAATATTATCACCAGCTTCACAAAGATTTACAATACAAGAAAAAATTGCAGACATACCACTAGCAGTTGCAATAGCCGCAACACCACCCTCAAGCTCAGCAAATCTTTTTTCAAATACTGCTGAAGTTGGATTCATAAGTCTAGTATATATGTTTCCTAACTCTTTAAGTGCGAATAGATTTGCTGCATGTTCCGAGTCTCTAAATTCATAAGCTGTACTCATATAAATTGGAACAGCCATAGTCCCTTGCGTATCTTTCTCATATCCTGCGTGAAGTGCTATAGTTTCTGGTTGCATTGATTTTCTCTCTATTTTAGTTTGTTGACGTATTTTATAATATTTTATCTAATTTTTTATTTTTTATCTCTTAAAATTTATATTTTATATTGTAACTAAGCTTATATATAACCATTTTGCAATAAACTTGCATAAAATTTAATTATAAAAGGTTTATTTATGTTTGATATTAGTGACGAACTTATATTTGCATCACTTTCAATTTTTATTGGTTTTGTTTATGGCGTTATTGCTCAAAGAAAACAGTTTTGTTTTAGTGGAGGGATAAAGGATTTAATTTTATTTAAACATACTAGAAGGACTGCTTCTTTAGTGGTTGCTATTACAACTGCAATATTATTTACACAAGCAATATCATATATTTATAGTATCGATTTAACTCAAACAAGATATTATTTAAATATCAACTATCTATTTATAATAATTGGTGGAATTATGTTTGGATATGGGATGATGATTTCTGATGGTTGCAGTAGTAGACATCTTATTAAAGTAGCACAAGGGGAAAAAGACTCTTTTTTTATATTGTTAACTTTAGGATTGTTTTCATATATCACATATAGTATGTTTTCATCTTTTCATGAATTTATTTATACATCTAAGATTATAGAACTTACAACTTCACTGCAAGTTTTAGAAATACCTTTATATCTGGTTGCTCCTGTACTTCTTTATTTATTGTATTTAAATTTAAAAAAGTGTATGAACTTTTTTCAAGTTTTAGATGGTTTTGCTATTGGTTTACTTATCTCTTTTGCATGGTTTGTTACAGCTATTTTATCGCAAGAATTTTTTATAGAAATCTCTACACAGAGTCTATCATTTGTTTACCCTTTAGGAAAAATTGTTGAATATGTGCAAAGTGGTTTTAATAGTATTTATTTGATATTTTCTGTATTGATTGTTATTGGTGTAGTGTTAGGTTCTTTTATATCCTCTAGGTTTAATAAAAAATATTCAAAAAAGTTTATGTGTGATAATTCACAACAAAATCCACCATCACTATTTAAAAAATTAATAGGTGGTGCTTTTATGGGAGTAGGTGGTATTTTAGCAGTTGGTTGTACAGTTGGACAAGGACTAAGTGGAGTTAGTTCTTTATCTCTTGCATCTTTTTTAGCAATTATTTCAATCTACTCTTCTGCATACTTTACTGCTAAATATATGCACAAAAACAATGCTTTAATAGCATGTTTTGTTTTTGACTTTGAGTGTAAGAGATAACTTTATTTTGATTTATTAAAACAGTTTAATAGATCATCAATAATATCTTGAGGGTTTTCTAACCCAATAGATATTCTAATCAATCCATCAGTAATACCTAAAAATACTTTTTCATCAGTTGTAAAATCTTGATAAATAGTACTTGCCATATGAAGACCTAGACTTCTAGTATCTCCAATATTTGCAGTTAAAGTTAAAAGTTGTGAATTATCTAAAAATTTAAATGCTTTATCTTCACTTCCCATATCAACTGTTATCATAGCACCTGTTCCATTTTTATAGTTTGTTTTATATAAATCATTATCAATATTTTGTACAAGAGAAGGATGATTTACATTTACACCTTTATCTTTTAATACTTTAGATACAATTTCACAAGAGTTATTTACTCTTTGTGTTCTTATCTCTAATGTTTCTAAACCTAAAAGAGTATTGTAACTACTATGTGCATTTGCACTCATTCCAAAGTCTCTTAAAGCTCTTTTTTTAGCACAAGCTATTAAAGCTTTCCCTTTTAATTTATTTATAAAAGGTTTTAAAAACTTATATCTTGGCGTATGAAATTTATCATTCTCTTTAATCTCTTTATATATAGATACTCCACCTAAAGCAGATGAGTTTCCACTAATAGTTTTTGTTGTAGAATAAATAACTACATCAGCACCATATTCAAAAGGTTTAACGATAAGTGGTGTGATAGTGTTGTCAACCATAAATGAAATATTATTAGAAGTTGCTATATCTCCAATTTTAGTCATATCTGGTAATCTTAAACTAGGATTTCCTATGGATTCACAAAATATAACTTTAGTATTATCATTTATAGAATCTTCTATTTTATCTAACTCATCAACACCTATAAAAGTTGTAGTTATTCCAAATCTTGGAAGTGTTTGTGACATCAAAGCATAGCTACCACCAAATAGTCCACCAATAGCGATTATTTCATCACCTGCAGAACATAAACTCATAATAGACATAGTAATAGCACCCATACCAGAACTAGTAGCAACTGCACCGATTCCATTTTCCATTTTAGTTAGTCTTGACTCTAACTCTGATGTTGTTGGATTTCCCATTCTTGAATATAATGGTTTGTTTGAATTACCTGAAAATATATCTTTTGCTTCTTGTGAATTTTCATAGTAAAATGTTGCAGATGAGGTTATTGGCGTTGAAATTGCCCGATTGAATGCTTGCATGAAAGCTTCCTTTGTATTTGGAAAGTGAATAAATTTATATAGTTATGTATAAAGCTTACGCTTTATACATGATAATTAGGAGCTTCATTTGTGATAGTTACATCGTGAACATGAGACTCTTTTAGTCCTGCACTTGTAATTTCAACAAATTCAGCTGTTGCTTGGAAAGTTTCCATATCTTTACTTCCAAGGTAACCCATAGAGCTTCTTAAACCACCAATAAATTGATGGATAATCTCTCTCATAAAACCTTTGTATGGAACCATACCTTCAATACCTTCAGGTACAAGTTTATCAGCAGCTGTTCCCTCTTGGAAATATCTATCAGTACTACCTTTTGTCATAGCTCCAATTGAACCCATACCTCTGTAAGATTTGAATTTTCTACCATGAGAAAGTATAACTTCCCCTGGACTCTCTTCTGTACCAGCTAAAGCACTTCCCATCATAACACAACCAGCACCAACTGCAAGAGCTTTTGCAACATCACCAGAGTATTTGATACCACCATCAGCAACAATAGGAACTCCATATTTAGCACCCATAGCAGCACACTCATCAATAGCAGAAATTTGTGGAACACCAACACCAGCTACGATTCTAGTAGTACAGATACTTCCAGGACCAATTCCTACTTTAACAGCATCAGCTCCACATTGGATTAACTCTTCAGTTGCTTCCGCTGTAGCAACATTTCCAGCAATTACATCTATATCTAATTCTTTTTTAATAGCTACAACAGTATCCAAAATACCTTTTGAGTGACCATGAGCAGAATCTAAAACTAAAACATCACAACCCGCATCAACTAATGCTTTTGCACGGTCAAGTTGTCCAACACCAATAGCAGCACCTACAAGTAATCTACCTTTACAATCTTTTGCAGCATTTGGATACTCTACAACTTTATTAATATCTTTTATAGTTATAAGACCTTTTAACTTTCCATTTTCATCAACAATAGGAAGTTTTTCTATCTTATTTTTATGCATCTCTACAGATGCTTCTTCAAGTGTTGTACCTTCAACACCTGTGATTAGAGGCATTTTTGTCATAACATCACCTGCAAGTTGAGAGAAGTCTGTAACAAATCTCATATCTCTATTTGTTAAAATACCTAAAAGTTTATTTTCATTATCAACTACAGGTACACCAGAAATTTTATATTCACTCATTAAGTTTTCTGCATCTTGTAATGTTTGAGAAGGAGATACTGAAATTGGATCAGTTATCATTCCACTTGTGCTTTTTTTAACTTTACTTACTTGTTTCGCTTGAGTTTCAACATCCATATTTTTATGAATGATACCAATACCACCAAGTCTAGCCATAGCAATTGCAGCTTGGTATTCTGTAACAGTATCCATAGCAGCACTTACAAAAGGGATATTTAGTGTTATATTTTTTGTTAATTTAGATTTTAAATCAACCTCTCTTGGCAAAACAACAGACCTAGCAGGTACTAGTAATACATCTTCAAATGTTAATGCTCTTTTTCTTATTCTCATATTTTTATCCCTTTTTAGTTTTTAGTATAGTTTACAGAATTTTCAAGGCTCATAGCCCCATCAAATAATGTTTGTTCATCATAAGCTTTTGCAATAAGTTGTAGACCTATTGGCATACCATCATTATCATTTGCAACTGGAAGTGAAATAGCTGGAAGTCCTGCAAGATTTACAGAAATTGTATAAATATCACTTAAGTACATCTCTAAAGATGATTTAAAGCTTCCAAATTTTGGAGCAGTTGTTGGAGCAACTGGTGATAAAATTAAATCAGCATCAGCAAATATTGTTTCGAAATCATCTTTTATAAGATGTCTCACTTTTTGTGCTTTGATATAGTAAGCATCGTAATAACCAGAACTTAAAACGAAAGAACCAAGCATAATTCTTTTTTGTACCTCTTCACCAAAACCTTCTGTTTTAGTTTTTAAGTATGTATCTTTTAAATTTTTTGCATCAACTCTATTTCCATATCTGATACCATCATATCTACTTAAGTTTGCACTAGCTTCAGCAGTTGCTACTACATAGTAAGAAGAAACATGTTTCTTTGTATCCATCATATTTTTATGTACAATTTTATGACCAGCATCTTCAAGTGCTTTAATAGCAGTTTGGAAACCTTTTTTTACTTCATCACTTGCATCATCAATAAAGTTATCAATTACAGCAATAGTAAGTTTTTTTGTTGAATCTAAATTTGGTGTAACTGGAGTGTAATTGATATTTGCACTTGTAGAATCTTTTGGATCGTGACCACTTATAATATCATAAAGAATCGCAGCATCTTCAACATTTTGAGTGATAGGACCACACTGATCAAGTGAAGATGAATAAGCAGCAATTCCATATCTTGAAACTCTTCCGTAAGTTGGTTTCATACCAACACAACCACAATATGCAGCAGGTTGTCTAATACTTCCACCTGTATCAGTACCAAGTGCAGCAATAGCAAGACCACCAGCAACAGCAGCAGCTGAACCACCCGAACTTCCACCTGGAACTTTAGTGTTGTCAACTGGATTTAAAGTTTTACCATAACAACTACTAGCTGTCGTACTTCCCATAGCAAACTCATCCATATTTGTTCTTCCAAATGCACTTAGTCCAGCTTTTTCAAGGTTTTGAATTACTGTAGCATCATATGGTGCTACGTAACCTTTAAGTATGTTACTACAACATGTTAAGTTATCACCTTTAACGTTTATATTATCTTTTATAGCGATTGGTATACCTGCTGTTTTTGTTGATAATTGGGTTGAAGTTAACTGCTCAATATAAGCACCTAACTCTTTGTTTTCTTCTATCTTATTAGCTAACTCTTCCCTCAATGATTCTAATTGATCATCAGATAAAGTCAGTGCCTCTTTTAAAGTTACCAAATTTGCTCCTAATTTTGTTTAAATCTCTAATTATTATATCTACTATTTACTAATAAGCTCTTTAATGGTAAACTAGAAATATGATTAAATTTATTTTACTAATTTTCACAACACAATTATTTTCACAAAGTGGTTTCGATAATTCTTTTATAACTCAATATGAATATGGAAAAATGCTATATAAAAACCCAAGAGGTATAAGCTGTACAAAGTGTCATGGCTCTGATGCAAAAGGTATGATAATAGAAACTTTTAAACATATAAGAAATAAAAAAGAGTATCTATGCTCTTTGCAATCTCCGGATATAACCTCTATCTCATATGGCGACTTTAAGATAGTTATGGATCCAACTTTAGAGAAAAAAAAGAAAAAATTTGAAAAAGATGAAGTTTGTGAAAAATTAACTTACAGAAATAGTATGCCAACATATTTTTTAACACCAGAAGAGTTAAGCTCAATACATTTTTATTTAACAAATAGGGTCAAATATGAATAGATCATACCTAATCGTAGCAGCAGATAAAGAGAAGCATTTAGATAAATTAAATGATTTAAAATGTGATGTAGCTATGATTAACTTGGAAGATGGTGTATGTGATAAATCAAATGCATTAGAATTGTTATCTAAAAAATTTAAAAAAGATGGATTAAAGTGTAAGAACAAAAAAATAGTTGTTAGAATTAACCCTTTAGATGAGGGTGGAGATAACGAGATAAAAGTATTAAATAGTTTAAAGCCAGATGCAATAAGAGTATCAAAGGTAAAAACTATAGATGATGTAAAATTAGCACTAAGTTTAATAGATGAGGATATAAAAATTCATCTATCAATAGAGACAAAAGAGGCACTTGAAAATTTAACAAAATTAAAAGTTGATAAAAGAGTAGAAACAGTCTATCTAGGTATTTTGGATATGTTAGAATCATTATATTTACCACAATCTTTAGTAACACTAGATAACCCAACTGTTGAATATATTTTAAGTAGATTTTTAATAGATAGTAGAATTGCAGGATTTAATCCAGTATCATTTACATATCAAGATTATAAAAATACGCAAGAGTTTGAAAATTGGTGTAAAAAAACAAAGAAAATGGGTTTTGAATCAAAATGTTGTATTAGTCCAACACAGGTTGATATTGTAAATAAGATATTTACTATAGATGAGAAGATAATAGAAAAAGCAAAATACATAAAAAATATATTTGAAAATAAAAAAAATGATGGAATAACTGGCTTCAGTGATGAAAAATATGGTTTTATTGATGAACCAATATACAAAGATTCTTTATTAATTATAAATAATCATACAAAACAACTAACTTTAGAGATAATTTAAATACTTTTAAGTTATATTACTATAGACTAAATTCTAAAATTTATTGATATACAAAAGGAAGAATAATGTTTACTAATATGACAACAAAAAATAGACTCTTATTAAATATGCTTATTGCACAAATAGGATTTGCTACTATAACTACAGTAGCTATTTTAAGTGATTCAAAAATTGCAGCACTTTTAACAGTTAATATTGCATTTGCATCAATCATGGCATACACAAGTTTTGCCGCAATGAAAAGAATTGTTGGAGGTATAGAAAGATTTAAACTTTATATGGATGATATTATGAAGTTTGTGTATATGAAATCAAATCGTATAACAAAAGCAAATTACATGAAAAATGATGAGATAGGTCTTATTTTAACTGAACTAAATGAATATGTAGATGAGTTTGATACTATGAGAAATGAAGATATAAAAGTTATGGGTGAAGTTATACTTGTACTTGATAAGGTGTCTCAAGGTATATATAAATGTAGAGTTCATGCTGATTCACATAATTTTATGATTAAAGCTTTAAAAGATATGGTTAATAAAACTCTTGATTCAATAGAAGAAAACATGACTGGTTTAAATAATACCTTAAATTCATATGCATCTGATGACTTTAGAACTAAAGTTACAATAAAATCAAATTTAAGAGCAGAGATGTTAGCAGTTATGAATAATGTAAACTCATTAGGTGATGCATTATCAACAGGTGCAAAAACAAACTTAAGCAATGGTGAACATTTAGAGATAAATTCTGCAACAATGACAGACTCAGTAAACAACCTAGCTAATAAAGCAAATCAACAAGCAGCTTCATTAGAAGAAACAGCAGCTGCAGTTGAAGAGATCACAAGTATCACAAGAAACAACGCAAACAATACAACAAAAATGTCATCACTTGGTAAAAAAGTACAAGATGCAGTTTCAAGTGGTATGACTCTTGCAAACCAAACATCAGAAGCTATGGATAGT